>JACCEC011443150.1_pt1 | contig 20148 bp, 13 predicted proteins | sample 7450121 | NCBI WGS metagenome assembly JACCEC01 (sample SAMN15323455, study PRJNA562643) | freshwater metagenome | isolation source: river surface water | place: USA:Blue River Watershed | collected 2017-08-18 | reverse complement strand
TGAGCGTACGACTAATCGAGTTGGGTCTCACGCCGTCTCGATACTGGGGTCTCGTCACGGCGATCTTTGCGGTTCTGTATGCCGTGGGATATGCCTATGCGAGTCTGCGAGCAGGGCCCTGGCTTGGAGCAATCAGTCGAGTCAATTTTGGTGTGTCGGTCATTTTGCTTGTCACGTTAGTGATCAGCTTGACCCCGATTGCCGATCCGCTGCGTTTGAGTGTGGCGAGTCAGCTCAAGCGTGCGCTCGCCGCATCGACAGTCGATGCTCGTGCAAGTGCCCTACAATTTTTGCGCTTCGATTCGAGCGAGCGTGGTCGGGCGGCGCTCGAATCGATCATTCGTGAGGCAGACTCAGTTGAGCTCAAGACCGAGGCTGAGCGTGTAGCTGCGCTGACATCCCGCAAGGCCCTGCTGAAGAGCGATCCAGCCGCGACGCCGGCACGCTATGTAGCGTGGCGATCAGCATTGCAGATTGTTCCCGCCGACCGAGAGATTGGTCCGGCGCTAGAAGAAGCTATTCGTCAAGAGTTCCGTTTGTCGGCCTCTAGACTGGATCCGGGTGGAAATGCCCGTTCACCGCGTCTCGTCATCGTCGATATCGATGGCGATGGATCACCGGAGGCGTTACTACTGGCTGGGACGCTTCGAGGTGAGCCGAAGCACCTGCGGGATTACTTTGTTTTTCGCAGTGAGGACGGTAAGTGGGCTCGATGGTCACTTGGGACCTGGCGGTGACGAAGAGTCTCACATCGCATCTAGACCGAAATCGATACGTCGCAGGCGATGCGTCAATGAACCGACTGAAATGTAATTTACGCCGGTGGCGGCGATGTCTCTAATGGTGTCGAGGTTGACGCCGCCGGAAGCTTCCAGAACGCACCTTTCCCCAGTCATTGCGACTGCTTCGCGTAACTCGTCAAGCGACATATTGTCGAGCAGTATGCAGTTTGGCTTGAAGGGCAGTGCTTCGCGTAGTTGATCGAGAGTGTCTACTTCAATTTCGATGACTCGCATGTGTCCTGCATTGCTGCGCGCACGCTCAAGCGCAGCCGACACGCCACCAGCAGCGAAAATATGATTATCTTTGATAAGCACGGCGTCGCCGAGAGAGTGACGATGGTTGACGCCGCCGCCGATCAGAACGGCGCGCTTCTCCAGCAGCCGCAAGCCTGGTGTTGTCTTGCGAGTGCATGTCACCCGGGCCGACGTATCGGCGATCGCAGCGACATGACTTGCTGTCGATGTCGCGATTCCGGACAAGTGTCCTAAAAAATTTAGAACGGTTCGCTCAGCCATTAAGATGGAACGAGCATTGCCTCGAAGCACTCCGATGATTTCATGCGGATGCAAAGCAGCGCCCTCGGGCACCAGCCAATCGCACGCCACCTCGCGATCGATTAGTTTTATCGAGAGTTGTGCTACATCGATCCCCGCGAGAACCCCGTGTTCACGACTTCGTATGACGAGTTCGACCTGAGTTTCTGCTGCTACGACCGAGTCGGTAGTGACGTCGCCCGCGGGCACCAGATCCTCTTGCAGAGCCAAACGTACGATCGGTTCGATCAACACATCAGGAATTGGTCCAGGCGAAACGGTAGTCATTGAGGTGCTCCTGCACTGTGATTAGGCAGCAATTCGATCCGTAGTTCGTTATCAGTGCTTTTCGAGAGATACGTCCTCTGCGCGACCGAATTGGTTGCTTGGAAGTCTTCTCGAAAGTGGCCGCCCCGACTCTCTTCTCGATTCAATGCGGCAGCGACGATCAATTTTGCAGCGAGCAAGGCGCTTGGCATCGGGCTAGCAGTGGTTTGCGATGTGATCCACTCGAGAAGGCTAGTCAGCCCTGTTTTGTGTCGGATTACGCCACAGTCTTTCGACATCCTGTCGCGCAGCATAGTCAGAGTTCGCGTCGGCACTCTCGGCGGCGGTTGCGCTGAGCGCGAGGCATCGCTGTCCGGGGCGGGTAGCGACGTGTTGAGAAGGCGCTCGGCGATACGCGCAGCGAACACGACCGACTCGAGCAGGGAGTTGGACGCTAACCGATTGGCGCCGTGCGCACCGGTCGATGCGCATTCGCCGCAGGCGGATAGACCAGTTACGGCGGTACGACCCCACAGGTCGGTGGCGATGCCACCCATGTGATAGTGAGCGGCCGGAGCGACGGGAATGGGGACATCGCGCGGGTCGATACCTGCGGCTCGACAGGATGCAAACACCGTCGGGAATGCCTCGGGAAACCGGCGACCTACGGCGTGACGACAGTCGAGCCAAGCCCCGCCGTTTTGATGCCGCTCTGCATGTATGGCCCGCGCCACGATATCTCGTGGAGCTAAGTCGCCGCGTGGATGGTAGCGAGTCATGAACGGCTCACCGCGAGCATCGATCAACACGGCACCTTCGCCACGGAGGGCTTCAGTGACGAGCGGCGCCGGATCACCGCCACTATCGAGCGCGGTCGGATGGAATTGAACGAACTCCGCATCGGCGATTACTGCGCCGGCACAGAATGCTTGTGCGATGGCGGATCCCCGGGCTTCGATCGGATTAGTCGTAACGGCGAATAATCCACCAACACCGCCCGATGCGAGCACGGTCTCTGCCGCTTCGATAACGCCTTCACCAGCGGGACTGCGCACGAGCACTCCGCCGACTTTGCCGGGTTCGTGCAGTAATGCGATTGCTCGCATGCCCTCAATCACCGTGATGTGCCGAGCGGCTCGCACGGCAGCCACCAAGGAACTCATGATGGCGCGTCCCGCCAGGTCTCCCGAGACGCGCACCACGCGCGGGTGGCTGTGAGCCGCTTCAAGCGACAAGGAAAGCTGACCGTTGGGATCGCGGTCGAAGGGGATTCCCAAGTCGATGAGCTCCTGCAGCCGTGCAGGTCCGTCGTTCGCAATCGTCGCCGCTACGATCGGATCGACCAAACCGGCACCCGCGAGGATGGTATCGGCCGCGTGCGCTGCGGGACTGTCCTCGGCACTGACGACAGCGGCGATGCCGCCTTGTGCCCAGGCGCTAGCAGCCGCCTGACCAAGGGCTGCTGGTGACAGCACGATACAAGGGCGTGGAGCGAGCCGCAGCGCAAGGGAGAGGCCGGCGAGCCCCGCCCCGACTATGAGGACCTCGGTACGAAGACGTGCGGTCAATTTCGGAACATCAACTCGACATCGACGGGAGGGCGCCCTGTTTCAAATCCCGGCGGTCTCGCGCCGAGCGGCACCGCGAGCATTCGCTCGATGGCCACGCGTGCACGCTGTGCAATGGTCGGGTCCACCACAACTTCGTGCTTCATTTCGCGAAGGGCATCATAGATCCCTTGCAGCGTTATTCGCTTCATGTGTGGACAAAGATTGCAGGGACGGACGAAGTCAACCGAGGGATTGGCAACCGCTACGTTATCTGACATCGAGCATTCGGTGAGCAAAATCACGCGTGGCGGCTTTTCGCGTTCGACGTAATCCGCAAGTGCTGCCGTCGATCCGGCGAAATCGGCGACCGACAATACATCGGGCGGGCATTCGGGATGCGCCAACACCAGCGCGCCCGGATAGTTGATGCGGAGTTGTTGAATATCAGCTGCCGTAAACTGCTGGTGAACCTCGCAGTGGCCTCGCCAGGTGATGATGCGTATCGAGGTCTGTGCTGCGATATTCCGCGCAAGATACTCATCTGGGATCACGATGGCTCGATCTGAGCCCCACTCGGCTGCAATCCACTCGGTCACTTGAACGGCGTTCGATGATGTGCAGCACACATCACTTTCGGCTTTGACATCTGCTGACGAATTGACGTAACTGACAACCGGCACGTTTGGGTGCGTCGCTTTCATCAGTCGTACATCTTCACCCGTAATAGCCGTAGCCAACGAGCAGCCTGCGGCCATGTCCGGTATCAGCACGATTTTTTCAGGGCTTAGAATCTTTGAGGTCTCCGCCATGAAATGCACGCCTGCTTGCACGATCACTGAGGCCGGGGTGCGTGCCGCCTCACGGGCAAGTTGCAAGGAATCGCCGCGGATATCGCCAACGCAGGCAAAAATTTCTGGCGTCATATAATTGTGCGCGAGTATCACCGCATCACGTTCACGCTTCAGCTCAGAGATAGCGTGGATGTACGGCGCGTAGACCGGCCATTCCACTTCCGGAATCACGTCACGTACCAGTGCATACGATTCGGCGGTTGCTCGTGCGACCTCTGGCGTGTAGGCGAGATCGCGAGCGGCTGGTTTCGCTGCCAGCGCGCCGTGCCCCGGAATGACGCAGCGCTCCGAGTCTTTGGTTAGGGTGTCTACGATGTGAGCCATTTGATTGTTATTGTACTGGCTGCGGCGCCCGTTGGTCGCTCGTGTAATTCAGAGTTCGCTCCCTGACCGATGGGGGGCAGGAGCTGGGGTTCGCTTGTATCCCAAGATCAGACCGGTTTTGACGTTCCGCGGGGATAGACACCCTATTCGGGGATGCGCCCAATTCAGGAATCGCAGCCCATCCGGCAACCTGGCCGTGGCACGATAAGCTCGCTCGTTACTCCAGCCCTGAAATTCGATTCGATAGATGGCCGCGAACATGACGGCGCGGCCCTCTCCATCCTTGCAGTGAATGAGGATTCGACTCGACTGCGCGAGTTCTCGCTGCATCGCCGCAATAAAAACCAAAATTTCTTGCTGGCTCGGGTAGATCGAAGTTGGTAAGTGTCGATGACGCACGCCAATGGCGGCTAGCGCTTGCCGCTCGGCCTCTACTTCCGAATCTTGGCCGCTGCGAAAATCAAAAACAGTCTGAATGCCGCGCCGCTGCACTACTCGGACGAGTTTCGACGGTGGCATTGCTGCTGATTGGAATAGGACACCGCGCGATACGGTGGTGAAGCGCGAATGAAAGTGTACCCACCACCCGTAAATCAGGCCGCACATGATCACAAATGCAAGCGATCCCCAAAGTAGCTCGCTCATTGAGCGGTCCTCATCGATACACGCGCGGTAACGAATTCGGGCTGCAGTGAGGAGACTTGTCGTGCGACGATCGCGCGCCAGCGCTCTTCACCACTCATTCCTGGTTTGCTGAGACTCAAAAACGAACCGCGGGAGTACCACATGGAAAACCGCTTCTCGATCGTTACGTCAATGTCGAGAGCGAGTGCGCTCTGACGCAGCGTCGCAAGGTCATCTCGTCGTAAAATCAAGCGCCCGTTGACCAAAGCATGACTCTGTAATGCGTTACGGTTCTCTCGTTCGATAATCGGAACAGATCGGCCGAGGGCCATCGACAAGGTTCCGGGATACGGGCTCGCGTAATGTGCGCCTGAGCCGTCGCGAAAGTCGGCAAGCACGACCTCGGGTAAGCGATTCACACCGAGTTGCGGATAGAGATAAGCCAAAACGACAGCTGTCGCCGTAATCAACGATACCGTCGTTGCAATCGTTTCTCGGCGCCAGGCTAGAGTAAACGCCGTAAGCAGCAGCACGGAAATCAATGCCGTCAAGATTATTGTTAAAGATGATGTTGAGAGCCAAACCGTCAGGGCAGTCACGATCAAAACCGGGATGGCCGTCAAAACTACTGCAGATAAGAGCTGACGGCGCCTCGAGATCTCGCATCCGTGTAGAACATAAGTGGCGAGAAGTGCGAGTGGAATCGACAGTGGGAGCAGATACCGTTCGAAAGTTCGAATAAACAAGAATGGAATGATGGCGATCGCGATCCAGAGCCAAAGACTACGCAGAGTCGCTCGATCTTTGGCTTCAATCGCCATGGCCGGTCTTGCGCTAAGTGCTGCGAAGAGCCACGGTAAGCTCGTCACGATTAAGCCAGTGGTGACGGTCCTGATGCTTTTCAAGTCAGGCCAGTGGAGATCGCGGTCGCCGCTGTCCTCTGTCAGTCGACTAAACCAATCCGGGCTAGAAGTAGACAGCGTAAAGACCCAAATGCCGATTAGCAGTGACGTTACCGTCGTCACGCCCAAAATTGGCGTGATCCCTTTCGGTTGACCTATCGCAAGATGTAGAGCGGATACGCCTGTCGCTATGAACCACAGGGCGACGGGGCCTTTGAAGTAGAAACCCGCAGAGACGGCGAGTGCGGTGATGAGCCACCAGTAGCATTTAGGATCTCTTTGCTGGCGGAACCAAGAGACTACGGCAGCGACCGTGCAAACACCGACCGGTAAGTCAAGCATTGCGCGCCGCGATTCGACGGCGATCGTGAGTAGCGAGACCGTTATCAAAAAAGGGAGCAGTCGATCACGCCTGAAAAAATCGGCGTATAGCGTAGCGACGAGATACGCAAACGTGACACCCAGTAATAGCGAGGGTAGTCGTGCTGCCCAAAAAGTCACATCGAAAGCGCTGAAGCTCGCCATCATCAACCAATAGAGAAGCGGCGGCTTTTCGACCCGGACCTCGCCATCCAACACCGGTAACCACCATGACCCTGCTTCAAAGGACTGCATTGCGGTTCGCATGGAATGCCAGTACTCATCGAGTCCGGTAATCCCTGTTGCAGCGTCAATCCCGCTTCCCAAGGCCCAAATCGCGAATACCAGAGCGAGCGCGTGCTGCGCAGGGCGATCGGACTGAGTGGCTCCGATCCCGACGTTCACGAGCCCGCTCGGTGACTTAATGGGTGTCGGGGCAGACGTAGCCAAAGATATGCAATCAAGCCATTGACGGAAAACACCAACAGCCCAGCCCACAAAACGTCCGATGGATAGTGCCTCCCCGCGACGACTCGTCCCGCGCCGACGAGGAGTCCCAGTGCGACAGTGGCTGCGAGTACCACTAATGATCGTTGTGGAAAAAGATACCGTGCAACGAAAAAGAGTGAGGTGCTCCAAAAGGCTGCCGCCGCATGTCCCGACGGAAAGGATCGTCCCGCCCCGCCGAGCTCCGGTGCGCCGCCAATACCCGGGTTCGTGATGCGACGAAACTCTTGAGTCCCTCCGAACTGCACCGTGTCAACGGGGCGCGGGCGACCCCATGCGTTCTTGAAAACACCATTCACGATCAAACCAGGCCCGATCGCGAGAGATAGCAACAAAAATATCCCGACCCGTCGCCAGTGTGACGAACAACGGACCACATAATGGACCGCAATACATACGAGAGACGCTAATGCCCCGGCAACAACAAAAGTGCGTTCGAAGTAACGATTCGAATAATCGAATAACGACAATGAAGCCAACGACCAGCCGCTAGCGCTTTCGTCGTACAGCAGTGTGCTGAGCCACAAATCTAGTTTTGGAACATCGATCACGATGAGTAGCGTAGCGCCCAGCATCGGCACGACTAACAGCTCTGGGAACTTCCGGATTGTTGAGTGGAGTTTCGCCATTTACCCCACATTTTTCGTTGTCAACGTGAAGGTATGACGGCGGAATTCCTACAGTCACGTTGCGCTCGCCAGAGTCGAACCTCGCGTGTGACGCCCGCCGTCACGGGGATGGTCTCCATGCCGAGGGATTGAATGCAGGGCCATCGCTCAACAAGATCAATCGGTAGCGTGTCGCGCCCATCGGTGGAGATAACGAGCGCTTCAGTACTTTGGATGGGATTTCGCCGGTTCCAGATTCCGTACTGGGTACTTACTTTTTCGATGGGTTCCCACAAGCGCACCGATGGGCGCTCTGGATGGTAGAAAGCGAGTTGAGATGCAAAGTACCGATGGCCGAGCACGATGATGAGTCGACGCTCGTCCACGGCCTCACGATCCGGCCATATTGTGCGATCCCAAGCGGCCACCCGGGCCGCATAAGTTTCCCAACCCGAGACCCGATCGAAAGGCGTACGAGCAATATTGAGGTGGGGGGTGATGAAGATGGCGGCGATGATGGCGAGCTGGATGAGGGCGTTGAGCAACACGCCTCGTCGCCACCATGCATCCGACATGACAAGGCCAGCCCAAATTAGTACGGGTAACCACAACACGGCGGGCCAGTTGGGGAGAATATTCTGTCGTGATGCCAAAGCAAGGACCAGCGCTAGTGCCGGCAACGACATCATCGCCAGGAAGGATTTCGCCTCATCACCTTGTTTTCGGATGATCAACGATTGAAGCGCGATTGGGACGGGAATTAGGCCCCACAAAATCCATTGCGAACCGAGAAATGCGCCAATCCATCCAAGCGCTTTCGATCCACTCCAAGTCTGGGACTCAAAATGAGTCGCCGTGTGTTGCAACGTCACCCAATTCTCTTGCGAGTTCCACCACAGAGGGATCGCTAATGCCGCAAGCGGGATTGCAGAGATCAAATAGATCTTAGGGTTCTTAAATCGACGACGTCTCGCCGGGTCAACCGCCAGCCATGCCCACCACAACGGGATAAACGCCAGCATGATTTGCTTGGTCAGAACGCCGACCGTCAGCGCCAGTATCAATATGAAGTCGTCTTTTCCAACCGTCGAATCAGATTCGCGGCTCCGCCATGTCATCAACAATGCCGCTGACCAACAAAAAATCAGTGGCGAGTCGATAGTCAGAAATAGGTTTGACGGCAACGCAAAAGGCGCACTCCCGAAGCAGGCCACAACACGGAACGCTTGCTGCGGACCCGCCATGTCAGCGGCGAGGCGGCCAAGGAAGTACAAGCTTCCACCACCAAAAAAAGCGGCAGTAACTCGAATCCCTGCTTCTGAATCAAGTTGCAGGGTGGCGAGTAGCCACATTAACCAACCGATAAAGGGTGGTTTGCTGAAGTAGCCATAGTCTAGGTTTCGGCCCCACTCCCAGTAGTACGTCTCGTCACCGGCTAAATCGATTGGTAGCCAAACCGCTAGAAGAAGACGCAAAGAAATTAGGACGGATAGAAGGATTAACCACCGTGGTGTCCCTTCATCAACGTGGCGTGTGTGTGTTGCGGTTCTCAATGTCTGCGCAAAGACAGGTTTTTAACTCAACGAGGTTGGTGCCAGCCATCAAACGATGCGCCGCGGACATGGCGAATCGATCAATTATTTATTGCATTAAATTGAAGGTTTGATGACTGTGGGTAGTGCCACTGGTTTGAAATCATTTATTCATCAAGCCAACACAAATCAGCGAGATGCTCTCCATCAATCAACCCAACGTTGGAGGCTGCCGTGTCCCATCACAACGACGATCTTGATACCAATACTTCGTCTAATCCTGAGATGACCGCGATCATCGCGCGCCGCATGTTGTTGAAGGGCGGTGCGGGTTTGGCCGCCGTTTCGCTTTTTGGTGGGCTCGCCGGATGTAATGGCGACGATGTTGGAGCGGCAACACCGAATGCGATCTCGGCTACGCCGTCCAGCATCGCGCCGCCGCGCGCTACGACGTTATCTTTTAACCCTGTCGCGAAATCTGTTGCTGATGCTGTCCGAGTGCCGAGCGGTTACTACGCGACGGTGCTTTATCGTCTAGGTGATCCGATCGCGGCTGGGGTTGCTGCGTTCAAGAATGATGGCTCCGACGATGCTAGTACATTCGCGCTGCGGGCCGGTGATCACCACGATGCCATTCAGTACTTCGGCTTGGGCAGCGACGGTAAATACTCTGCCAGCGCAACCGATCGGGCTCTGCTGGTGATGAACCACGAAGCCATCACACCGTCGTTTCTGCACGTCAACGGACAAACGGTGGTTAACGGAGTTCGGACGGTAACGAGCGAAGTGTTGAAGGAGTTCTACGTCCACGGCGTGTCGGTTGTTGAGATCGTTAAACAGAACGGCAACTGGATCTACAAGCAAGACTCGTCGTTTAATCGTCGGGTGCATACGTTGACGCCGATGACCCTTTCGGGTCCGGCAGCTGGCTCCCGCCAGATGATTACCAAGTATTCTCCGACTGGTGTTGCGACTCGCGGCACGGTTAACAACTGCGCCCACGGGTACACTCCGTGGGGCACGTACCTCACATGCGAAGAAAACTGGGCGGGCTATTTCCGTCGTACAACTACGACCGATAACGTAAAGCGGACGGCGAAGGAGTTGACGTCATTCGCCCGCTATGGTGTGGCCGGCGCGGGCCGCGAGTTGTGGGCGACGCCAACTCCGGACACTAGCGATAATCTGTATGGGCGTTGGAACGCTGAAGTGATCGGAGCATCCACTGACGGGTCGGACGATTACCGTAACGCGCCGAACACCTATGGTTGGAACGTCGAGATTGATCCGTTCTCGCCGACATCGGTTCCCAAGAAGCGTACTGCGATGGGGCGCTTCGCGCACGAAGGCGCATGGCCGGCGAAAGCGGTCGCGGGGAAGCCGATTGTGTACTACATGGGATGCGATTCGCGTAACGAGTACATCTACAAATACGTTTCCACAGCGTTGTGGGACCCGCTTGACTCAAACAAGGGCCTTGCTGCTGGCGATAAATACTTGGACAACGGCAAGCTTTACGCCGCAATTTTCAATTCGGATGGTACTGGTCGGTGGGTGGAACTCACCTTTAACGTGGGCGCAGTCAACTCCGGTAATCCGGCTTATGCGTTCGGCGATCAGGCTGACGTACTGATTAACGCGCGCTTGGCGGCTGATGCGGTGGGTGCGACAAAGATGGACCGACCCGAGTGGGGCGCCGTGGATCCGTTTACGGGTGCCGTCTATATGACTCTCACTAATAATAATTCGTCGCTACGATCTTTGGCCTCCACCGATGCCGCGAACCCGCGACACTATAACGATGCGCGAACCAATGGCACCGCGCAGCGCGGTAATCCGAACGGCCATATCATTCGCTGGATTGAGACCGAGCCGGCGGCGACGAGTTTCCGATGGGACGTGTATCTGTTCGGCGCCCGTTCTACAGCGGACGCGACCAACATCAACCTCTCCGGCTTAACGGCGGATAACGATTTTTCGAGCCCTGATGGCGCGTGGTTCGGAGCGAACGGAATTTTCTGGATTCAGACAGATGACGGCGCGTTCACGGATGTCACCAACTGTATGTTGCTCGCAGCGCTGCCAGGTACGGTCGGCGATGGTGCGACGCGTACCGTCGCGAATACCGACGCCACGGGAGCCACCAAGAGCGTTCAAACCTATGTTGGTGCAGCTCCGGGTACTGCGAAACTAAAGCGGTTCTTGGTAGGTCCGGTGCAATGCGAAATCACCGGGATCACCGAATCGCCCGATGGTAAGGCGTTGTTTGTCAACATTCAGCACCCGGGCGAGGACACCCCCGTCTCTGATTTGTCGAACCCGAGCAAGTATCCGTCACATTGGCCAGACGGCGGCTTAGCGCGACCGCGCTCGGCTACGATCGTTATCCAGCGTGATGACGGTGGAATCGTAGCAGCGTGATGCGTCTGCCAACCGGTTTCGGTTGGATCTGCAGCTTGTGGCTCATGTCGGTAGCGGGGAGTGCCTCCCCGCTACCGCAGCCGCCAGCGGCGCCAATCGTGTTGAACCTCAACGGCATCATCACGGGTGCCGATCATCAAAAATTCCGTGCGGTAGAATTCTCCGTACCGGACGGCATCGAACGTGTCGACATCGACTTCGCTCACGACGGTCAAGGAGTTCGAACCGTCGTCGACTTGGCTCTCTACGACCCAAAGGAATTCAGAGGCGCGAGCGGGAGCAATAAAACATCTTTGACGATTGGCAGCGTGGATGCGACGCCGTCCTATCGGCCCGGCTCTATTCCTAGCGGGACCTGGAAACTGATCTTGGGCTTTCCGAATGTACGTGCGTCAGTCGGATTGCCCGGAAAAGGTCTTCCCGCGACGCGTTATGACATCGTGATTCGAATGCATCGCGCCGGCAGCAGTCTGCCTGATTCGGCATTCACGAAAGCGCCTATCCGCGTCGAGCAGGACTGGTATCGCGGTGATTTTCACTCGCATACCGCCCATAGCGACGGAAGCTGCGCGAGTCGGCGAGGCCAACGCGTGCCGTGTCCTTCCTTCAAGACGATCGAAGCCGCCGAGCATGAGCAGTTGGATTTCATTGCGGTAACTGATCACAACACCAACGCGCACTACAACGGTCTGCGGGAGTTACAACCGTACTTCGACAACCTCTTGATCATTCCGGGGATGGAGCTAACGACATTCGGTGGACATGCAAACGTTTTGGGTGTCGATAGTTGGCCAAACTTTTTGAAACCGGAATCGCAGGACTCAGATATCGCCGCGGTATTTCTCGAGACGCGTCGTCGCGCGGGCTTGGTGGTTATCAATCATCCGGGCCTGCCCTCGAACGAAGATTGTATGGGTTGCGGTTGGTCCAGCCAGAGCGGCTGGGAGCGCGTTGATGCCATCGAGGTGGTCAATGGCGGCTCATTGTTGCGGTTTGGATCGGCGGAAGGTCCTTTCTCAGCGCTCGAATACTGGCAGAGGCTCTTAGATCGTGGGCATCGACTAACGGCTCTCGGTAGCAGTGACTCCCACGATCCGACGGCAGCTCCCGATAGACAAGTTCCGGTCGGACGTCCTCGCAGCGTTGTTTACGCGAGCGAACTCTCGCAACGAGCCTTGTTTGACGGAGTGCGTCGCGGTCGAGTCTTCGTTGACATTGCCGGTACGAGCACTCGAAAAATTGATTTGGCTCTCAAGATGGGTGCCGAAGAGTTTTTTATGGGCTCGTCAGTCGCACTATCGCCAAATATTCCGTGGGCTCTGCAGGTGAAAACCAGCGATGTCTCAAATGAGACGCTCGTCATCATCGTCGGCGGTGAGGGCGGACACCAGGTTAGCCATCAGCAGATCGTTGATGGGCCCGTTATTGAACTCACGCCAAGACTGACAGGTTGCGAGCGATGGATTCGTGCTGATGTCCGCGACCAAAAAGGAAACTTGTTGCTGATATCCAACCCAATCTATTTCGAGCCCGACATCAAAACGCAACGTTCCTGCAAGCGCTTTGCAGGGAAACGCTGATTAACTTACGAACTTACCGCTCAGGGAGATTCATATCATGAAAAACGAAAAACGATTTTCGATGGTGGCGTTGACGATATCCTCCGTGATCGCTGCCGCATCCAGTGTCGCGCAAAGCCAGCAGCCAGCGCGCGAGCAAGATCTTCAGGAGGTTATCGTTACTGCGCGCGCGGGCGTCGGTGAGCTCACCAAAGCGGAGGTCAGCTATGCCGCCACTTCTTTGGATGCAGACCGATTGCGTTTCGTTGCGCCGCTAAGCACCGCAGAAGTTTTCAAATCAGTTCCGGGATTCTGGGTTGAGGCTTCAGGTGGTGAGGCATCGAATAACGTGCGCTCGCGCGGCATTCCTACCGATGGCTACTCGTCTGTCACCATTCAGGAAGATGGTCTGACAATTCAGCACGATGGTGGCCTCGGATGGTTGAATGCAGACCAATCATTCCGACTTGACGAAACCATCGGGCGTGTCGAGGCTGTGCGCGGCGGTCCCGCTGCAATCTTTGCAGCCAATTCGCCCGGCGGTGTCGTTAACTTCATTACACGGCGTCCGGGCGACAAGGCCGAGGGCCTAGTCAAGGTTCAACTCGGTGACTATGACATGTATCGCACCGATTTTTACTATGGGGCACCGTTAGCCGATTCTTGGGATATGTCCGTCGGTGGTTTTTTCCGCAGCGACGATGGCGTGCGCTCGCCTGGTTTCAGACAGAATCAAGGCGGTCAGTTCCGTGTAGCGATTGGACACGATTTGGCCGATGGTCGTATCGATGTCAATTTCAAACACATTGATGACAACGTCGGATTTCTGTTGCCGATTCCGCTGACGGTCGACTCCTCGGCCGATGTTGCAGCTATCTCGGGTTTTGATGCGAACTTTGGCACCTTGGCAGGCCCTGATAACCGTTTACTCAGCTTCATGAATGTGAACGGCCCTTATGCTTTCGACTTGCGCCGTGGCACTGACGTCAAATTGACGCAACTCACCGCGAAGTTGGACTTGGGTATCGGTGATGGTTGGCGCCTCAGAAATATTGCTCGTTTGCGCGACTCTGAAATTACGCGCAACGGACTTTTCCCGACAGGCAGCATAGAGACTGCGCGCGCCCGTCTAGCGTCGCTGCGTACCGCGGCACAAGCGGCATATCCGGGGGCGGACCTACGCATGGTTTATGCAACGTCGGGTGAGGTGTTCGATCTCGACGGCGCCAATGGAAATGGTCTAGTGATCAGCGGCAATCTACTAACCGTGGCAGTTCCGCTGCGAGAGTTTGCTAACGATTTGCGGATTTCTAAACAGTTCGATTTGGGCGGAACGACTCACGATTTCACTATGGGCGGCTATGTCGCCGACTACTCGTACGACTACGATCGTTACATGGCGACGGCGAATCTCGAACTTCGCGACCAAGCCCGTCGTGTTGACATCGTCGCCGTAGGTGGTAACGGGGCGATCGTCGGCAAGGTAACCGACAACGGAATCTTGCGTTACGGATCACTGTTCGATAACGCCTCTGTCGAGGCGCGTAGCACCGCGGTCTATTTCGCTGACGAGTGGAAACTTAACGATGCTTTACGTTTCGATGTGGGCGTTCGTTACGAGGAGATTGATTTCTCCGGTGCCGTTGAAGGCAAGAAGACAGTCGATCTGGGTGTTGCTGGAACGTTAGCGGATAATCAGGTGATCACGGGCACAGGGCAGTTCTCCGGGTTTGATCGCACCTACGATCAGACGAGCTTCACCTTGGGCGTCAACTACCAAGTTAGTGAGGGACTCGGTGTGTTTGGTCGCGTGACCGATACCGGGCGTTTACCTTCACCCTCGGAATTTCAAGGTAGCGTAGGCGATACGGTTCGCACGGATATCGTGGTTACGCCGATCATGATGCTTGAGGCGGGGATCAAGTGGCAAAGCGCAAGCTATGCGTTGTACGCCACGGCGTTCCAGTCAACGTTCGAGGGCGTGCGATTTACCGATAACGTATTCAATACCGCGACTAATAGCTTTACTACTCGTGTCGGATATGCCGACACTAAGACGCTTGGTGTTGAGATCGAAGGTAATGCTGATGTCGGTGAGATTTTCTACATCGGTGGTGCTGTGACTTGGCAGCAACCTGAATACGAAAGCTTTACCTTTACCAACAATGTCGGCGGGAGGCCAGTTGTCATCACGTTCAACGGTAATCAGCTGATTCGCGTCCCTGAAGTGTCGGCGCGGCTTAACCCGGGAATCAAGTTGCTCGGCGGTCGTCTGAGAGCTGAACTCGACGCTGAGTACTACTCGAAGCGCTTTGCTGATGCGGCAAATTCGCAAACGTTGCCCGCTTATGAAGTCCTCGGTGCGAACGTGACTTGGGTCGTGACCGATCAGATGACCGTTGGCTTCCACGGAGTGAATCTCACAAACGAAATCGGATTAACCGAGGGTAACCCTCGTGCCGGCCAGTTTGTATCGGGCGAGGCCGGATCGCAGTTTTATACGGCGCGGCCGATTCTCGGTCGCTCGTATCGGCTCTCTGCTACTTATCGCTTCTGAGGACTCATGATGAACTCCCTGGTTTTGAAGTCCGCTAACGGTTCCACTGTCGCTCTGTTGGTCGCTGCATTACTGGCGCCCGCATTTGCACAAACTACAGATACTGGAACCGACAACGGTGAACAATTGAGTGAAGTCATCGTGACGGGCACTCGAGCTGCTGAGCGCACCGTATTCGAGACCTTGGCGCCCGTCGATCTTTTGACCGACGCTGCGATCGAGTCTTCCATCTCAAGCGACTTAACTGACGTTTTGGCGCAACTCGTACCGTCCTACAACGTGCAGCGTTTGCCGATGGCAGACGGACAAGTGTTCGTTCGGCCAGCGACACTGCGCAGCCTGTCGCCCGATCAAACCCTCGTATTGTTGAACGGTAAGCGCTTCCACCGTTCGGCACTGCTCGGTTCGCGCGGCGCTCAAGGTCCGGATCTGTCGCAAATTCCGACCAGTGCCATCGGACGCGTCGAGGTGTTACGTGACGGCGCCTCCGCGCAATATGGCTCGGACGCGATTGCTGGCGTCATTAACATCATTCTCGACGATTCAAGCGGTTTAGAGGCGACCGCCCAGATGGGCCAATATTTTGAAGGCGACGGGATGACGCAGCAGTACAGCCTGCGTGGCGGCACGGCGTTCGATGGCGGCGGCAAGTTTTCCGCTTCCTTTGAATGGAATGACCAGGAATTGACCTCGCGATCGCGACAGCGACCCGATGCCATCGCACTGCAGCAGGCATTCCCAAATCTTGATATTCCGAATCCCGTGCAGCGTTGGGGACAGCCTGACCTGCGAACTTGGCGCGCGGCGTTCAATTCGTCCATTCCGCTCGAGTGGGCAGAGTTTTATGCGTTCGGCACGGCTGGACAAGGCAAGGGATTAAGCGACTTCAACTGGCGAAATCCGGTCGGCAATCCGACGGTGTATGGCAGCAGTCCGGCCTTTCCGACGTTTGATCTGCGCACTATCTTCCCGACGGGCTTTACGCCACGTTTTGGTTCCGAAGATCAGGACTATCAAGTGGTTGCTGGGCTGCGTGGCGACTGGTCAGAGAATTTTTCATACGACTTCAGCATCTCATCGGGTCGCAGTGGCATCGAGTACACGCTTGACGAGACGATCAACGCATCGCTCGGACCGGCGAGCCCGACGAAGTTTTATCTCGGGCGTATCGAACAGGATGAGTTGAACTTCAACGCCGACTTCGCCTGGTCGCTCGATAGCTTCGTCACCGGTGAGAAGACGACCGTCGCTTTCGGATTCGAGATGCGCGAAGAAACCTACGGCATTTCTCCGGGTGACCCAGCATCGTACGCAGTAGGCCCTGGTGCTGCACCGCCTGCGCGGTTGGCCGCAAATTCCAACGGCTTTCCGGGCTTCACGCCGACCCAGTCGGGCGAGTTCCCACGCGAGAACAGTGCGGCCTACGTGGATATTGATTTTCCGGCGACGGAAAAGCTGCGAGTTGCGCTTGCCGGACGCTACGAGGATTACGACGACTTCGGCAATAACTCGGATTACAAGTTTGGCGCACGCTACGAAATCGCTGATGGTCTCGCGTTGCGAGCAACTGTATCGACCGGCTTTCGCGCGCCGACGCCGGGCCAGCAGAATACGTCGCAAATCGTGCAGGGTTTGGATGTCACTACGCTGCAAGTTTTCACGAGCGGTCGTGTACCGCCGGGCGTACTTGCCGGGGTGGCGGGCTTATCTCCGGCCCCAGCCGTGCTCACGCCCGAAACGAGTGAGAGTTTAAGCGTCGGTCTCGCATGGCGTAGCGATCTGGGTCTTTCTTTGACCCTCGATGCCTATCGTATCGAGGTTGAAGATCGTTTCAGTCAGACAGGTTCATTCGCCGTCACGGATGCGGTACGTGCAGCTTTAGTTGCCGGCGGCATCCCGGGCGCAACTACGCTAACGCGCGTATCTTTCTTCACCAACGACTACGATACCCGCACCGAGGGCGTCGATCTCGTCGGCTCTTACAGTCACAATTTCGATGCCACCAAACTCACTTTGACAGCCGGTATCAATCACAATGAGACAACAGTGCTGCGCGGCGCGGTGTTGAATCCGAACGGCGTGACGACGCGTCGCGTGTTCGAAGAGGCGCGTCCGAAATTGAATGCCACTGCGGGAGTTTCCGTCCAGAATGGCCCGTGGGAACTTTCAGTGCGTGGACGCTATTATGGTCCGTGGTTGGATGTCACCGGTAATTCCACCGGCGAGTTGTTCCAGGACTTTGGCGGCATGACTTTAATTGACCTCGCCTTCGACTACCAAGTCACTGACCGCTTCGCCGTGAAGCTAGGTGCCGAGAATGTTTTCGACGCCTATCCGGATGAGGCAATCAACCAGGCTAATCGCGGTTTGATCTACTCGCGCAACGCGCCGTATGACACCGATGGTGGTCAGTACTACGTGCGCTTGAAGTACCAGTTCTGAGTCATGATCGGGCGCCGCAGCTTCATCATCACAGCTGCGGCGCTCGTATCGGATGTGCCGCGCGTGGTCGCGGCGCCGATCGTCGAGTCATCAGACGAAATATTTTGGTCAAAAGTTGCCTCTGATTTCGATATCGACATAGACCCGATACCGTTAGAGAACGGTAATTGGGGTGTCATGGCGCGACCCGTACTGCGCGAGTACCTCGGCCTGACCGAGATGGTCAATCGTCGTAATACATCCTATGCTCGAAGTGATTACCCGAGCGACATGGAGCAAGTCCGAGCGCGGGTTGCACGTACTCTCGGAGTCGATACCGACGAAATCGCATTGACCCGCAATGCCACCGAGGCGCTACAGGCGTTGATTGCGGGATACGGAAAGCTGGCAGCAGGGGACGAGGTTTTGATGGCAGACCTCGATTATCCTGCCATGCAAGATTCGATGCGTTGGTTACAACGAGAGCGTGGAGTTGGCCTCGTCGAGCTCGCAATTCCTGAGTCCGCGACGTGGCAAGGGTTGATCGATTTCTATGAGGCGGCGCTGACTCGGCACCCTCGTGTTCGACTCATGCTGTTGACGCAGCTTGGGCATCGCACTGGGTTGATTTTGCCGATCCGTGAGATCGTCGCTATGGCACGTAGCCGCGGCGTCGATTGTATCGTCGACTCGGCTCACGCGTTCGGACAACTCGATACCGGCATCGCGAGTCTTGGCGCCGATTTTGTCGGCTTCAATCTTCACAAGTGGTTTGGCGCGCCGATCGGCTGCGGCGGGTTGTATGTCGCCAAGCGTCGGCTGGGCGAGATGCGGGCTCATATGGACTCGCGCGTGGGTCTCAGGGACGTGCGTCAACTCGTGCATTCGGGCACCAGCAACTTTGCCGCCGTTTTAGCCGTTCCTTCTGCGCTCGATTATCGCGAGCGGATTGGCGGTGCCGCGATCGAGTCACGTCTTCGATATTTGCGCAGACGCTGGGTGACTGCGTTGCAAGGCATTCAGAACGTCGAGGTTCTGGATTCGACTGATTCGCGTATGTACGCCGGCATTGGCGCTTTCCGCATCGCCAATCGACGGACGTCGCGCGAGACGATTGCACTGACAAAACGCTTGCGCGACGAATTTCGTGTGATGACGGTACATCGCGACGGAGCAGCCGCCGGATCCGTAATTCGTGTAAGTCCAGGGATTTTCACACGCCCGGAGCAGATCGATCGATTTATCGATGCGGTCAAAATCCTCGCAGCTAGCTGAGTCTGCGCCGTTCCGGAATCGATTTGCTCAATCGATCTACGATTGGTCATCGATCGGACGGAGGTTTGGCATGCATGAGCTACATCGCATTGCTGAACACCAAAAGTGGATCGGGTAAGACCACTTTGGCGACTAATTTGGCCGCATGGCTCGCCTGCGAGGGCGGTGGTGTGGCGATGGTCGATTACGATCCGCAGGGGTCGACAACGCATTGGCTACGGCGGAGGCCGGTTGATCGTCCGCTCATTCACGGTATCGTCGGTAAGAGCAATGAAATCCGTCTCGTTAGAGTTTACCGATTGACCGAGGGGCTCGGTGTTCGTGATGTCATCGTCGATACTCCGGCTGCCGTGGCTGTGTCTCAGTTGATCTACTTCTGTCGCGATATCGAAAAGCTTGTCATCCCTGTCACGCCCTCCCAAATCGATATCGATGTATGCGCGCGACTGGTTCGAGATCTGCACGTCCACGGCGGCATTAAGCGGGGTGATGGTCGATTGTCGGTCATCGCCAATCGGGTGAAGCGCGAGACGATATCGTTCAGAAATCTCGAGAGATTCCTTACCGCGCTCGAAATTCCGATGGTTGCTACGATCCGGGATTCGCAAACCTACGTTAGTTGTGCGGCGGGCGGACTGGGTCTCGCAGATCTGCCTACGGCGGCGCAAGTACGCGACGGCGATCAGTGGCGCTCCTTGGTCGACTGGATTCGACGTTGATCGATCAAGCGGGTATCGTCCGCTTGAGCATGACGACTCGCGACTACGACTACATCATCATCGGTGCCGGTTCGGCGGGCTGTGTGCTTGCCAATCGTCTGACGGCGAGCGGCGAGCTTCGTGTCCTGCTCATCGAGGCGGGTGGCCGCGACATCAACCCGTTCATCCATATGCCGGCGGGCATCTCGAAGCTCGTCGGCAACCCGCGTATCAATTGGGACTACTACACCGAACCCGAATCGCAGCTGCTTGGGCGGCGTTTATATTGGCCGCGAGGGCGGGTGCTCGGTGGCAGCAGTTCCATCAACGCGATGTGCTACATCCGCGGTGATGCGCGCGATTACGACGAGTGGGC
>JACCEC012843449.1_pt1 | contig 20157 bp, 10 predicted proteins | sample 7450121 | NCBI WGS metagenome assembly JACCEC01 (sample SAMN15323455, study PRJNA562643) | freshwater metagenome | isolation source: river surface water | place: USA:Blue River Watershed | collected 2017-08-18 | reverse complement strand
TTGAGAAAAATCCTCAAAAAGAGAATGTCGCAGTGATTGACCGTGAAATCAAAGAAATGGTGTCGGCCTATCAGACTGCATTCTTTATTTTAGAGAGTATGAATTCCGATAAGGAATTAGCAAAAGAACGGTACGGTGCATTAAAAAAAGAATTCGAGGAAGATATAGGGCGATTGCTCAACGAAAGGGCAGCTTGCATCAATACATTATCTGATGAGTTGAAAAAGGAGATTCCACAAGCACCGACCTATCATGTGATTGTAAGCGATCAGAGAGTCTTAGAGGTTCGTGCGCCTGATACAAATGAGGAAAAGAAAAAATATCTGCATGAAAAAGATTTAAAGTGGGAAGAAAGCTACTTGAAACAAATCTTGAGTTTGCAAACCATTCTCAATTGCCTTCGTATGCTAACGAGAGTGCTCCAACGCTACGTCTCTGCGCTGACCTCTCCTCATCATAGACAGATGAATCGAAAAAATGCAGAGGTCAATAGGAAGCAGGTAAAGTTAACACGACTAAGGGAGCGCCTTCCACATAGCAGTTTGATGAAGCCAGAGAACGCTACTCAAGTAGAGAAAGATAGAACGCAAGTTTTCTTACCCCATAGGTAAAATGAGACGCTTTGAGTTTTAGGATTTGAAAAAGAGACCCTCAGGGTCTCTTTTTTTATAAACCAGAAGTCTCAGATCAGCCCTGAAATCATTGGCTCTTTTTCTCAATCCAAACGCTAAAACAAAGATTTGAGGACATTCAGACAGCTGCGCACCGCTACGATATGGGGACGCTGTCTGTCTCAAAAGGCTCTATTGAACAGGATGCTGCTAAAAAAGACATAGCGAAGAAGCCACGCTCTGATGCACAAGATGCATGCAGCATGCAACAGAGCTCAGTTCTGCGATGATGAGAGCTATTGTTCTGCCTAAATTGGATTTACGACCCTTTTTTTGAAAATGTGTCCTATCTAAACGGTTATTAGGGTCAATTCGATAGTGATTAAAACAGACGGAAATGAGTATGGCCATGAACAATGAGAAAATACAAGGCACGAATATAAAATCTGATTCAATAATCGTAAGGGAGAAACAAGAGGTACGGAAGATTGAAGGGAAGATAGATTTAATAATGGAAGTAGATGGTGTGAAGTATGCAATCTACCCTGAAATCATAAGCAGTAAAGATGGCACGAAGTCTGTTGATCTGTGTTGCCGTAACATTCCAAAACACGATCTTCCTTCGAACGTGAGAGATGCTATTGAGTCGCATCAGGCTGAAATATTTCAAAATATGTGTCAGAAAGAGTTTCAAGCAATCGATTTAAACTTGCAATTGATTGGATACGGAAATTTACGGAGTTCTATAGAGAAGGCTCAAGCAGCTCTTGAACGTGATTTTAAAAAAACACATTCTCTCATACAGGATACAGATACAAATTCATACTCGATGATCTATATGAAATTGCATGAATTGAATAAAAGGGCAAAAGCACTCCTTGATCTCCGTGAAGCTGTGAGTCAATTCATTTCTGATTTGCCGATAGACAGCACGAATTTTTTAGACCAGATATCCAATATTTTGTTTTCCCGGGAAGAGGAATCCATAGATTGCAAAATACTATATGAAGCTCTGACTCAAGAGATTCAGAATATAACAGATCATTTAAAATCTTCTGCGAATGATGCAGAGGACGAATTGAGAAAAGCGGTTCTACAAGATATTAATGCACTTAAAATCCAAAAAAAACGATTCAGGTTAGATGCTCCTGTACCCGAAGAAAGACTGTATGATGCGTCGAAAAATGTCGATGTTCGCACATCCTTGAATCAGACTCAACCTCTCGTTAGATATGCAGAAAAATCCTTAGAACGTTATAGTTACAGAGCACATCATGACGCCAAAGAAACAATCTTAGAACTATTGGACAAACAGGGTTTTAAGAGATCACAAATCGGCCCTAAACATAATTGCTACCACTATTCTCTACTTGATACGCAGTTTTCCCTGACAGAGTACTTAAAGAATAAGCCAGAGGATCGGAGAGCCATGAAATGGAGTGATCAAGCGCATTTTGATGCTTATAATGCTGCGTTTGCGGAGGCCTTTACGCGTTATTATCAAGAACTACATAAACATATGAAAAGCCATTCTACACGGAGCAAACAGGATGATGGCCGGACCTATTACTCTGTCAGTCGTCCTAAGGATGGTTGCGCGCGAGTAAAGCATGAGTTTGAATTTTCTTTTGAGAAAAGCCCTCAAAAAGAGAATATCGCAGTGATTGACCGTGAAATCAAAGAAATGGTGTCGGCCTATCAGACTGCATTCTTTATTTTAGAGAGTATGAATTCCAATAAGGAATTAGCAGCAGAACGGTACAAGGACTTAAGAGACAAATTCGAGGGAGATATAGGGCGATTGCTCAACGAAAGGGCAGCTTGCATCAATACATTATCTGATGAGTTGCAAAAGGACATTCCACAAGCACCGACCTATCATGTGATTGTAAGCTATCAGAGAGTCTTAGAGGTTCGTGCGCCTGATACAAATGCGGAAAAGAAAGAATATCTGCATGAGAAAGATTTAAAGTGGGAAGAAAGCTACTTGAAACAAATCTTGAGTTTGCAAACCATTCTCAATTGCCTTCGTATGCTAACGAGAGTGCTCCAACGCTATGTCTCTGCGCTGACCTCCTCTCATCATAGACAGATGAATCAAAAGCATGCAGCTTATACTAAGCAGTATGCAAAGATAAACAACACACTCATGTGCTTCACTCAAAATGCTGCATCTGTGGATACAGGAAAAACAGCAGGTGCAGATAATCAAGAACCTGATTTAAAAACAAACCGTAATAGTATGTAAAATGAGACGCTTTGAGTTTTAGGATTTGAAAAAGAGACCCTCAGGGTCTCTTTTTTTTATAAGCCAGAAGTCTCAGATCAGCCCTGAAATCATTGGCTCTTTTTCTCAATCCAAACGCTAAAACAAAGATTCGAGTATACTCAGACAGCTGCGCATCGCTACGATATGGGAACATTTGCTTTCTCAAAAGTCCCTATTGAACAGGATGCTGCTAAAAAAGACATAGCGAAAAAGCCGCGCTTTAATTTACAAGATGCACTCATCCTTTAATATAGATGAGCTCTGCGATGGTAGCCGTTTCATTCCTCATTCTTGCGGTTAGGCTCATTTATGGCAAGTGTACTGCATGGCAATGCCACGATAAGGCCTTGAATCTGAACAATACAAAACTCTTAAGAAAGCGTCGCAGAAATATCAAAGTGTCTGAATCTTAATGTTCAGAGGATTTTGAAGTGGGGAAAATTGTGTTCTGTGAATTTAGCCCTGTCTCTCTGCTTTCATTATGATGATATGTATAGCTCCTTAAAAGATAAAATTCCAAATCTTAGCAGTTCGTTTTACAGAGATCTCTTAAAAGAAATGTGCTGAATCTTTTACCAAAATTTGAACAAGCTCAGTGCCCATTGTTCTTTTAAGAGACATAAAATTTTGACAGATAATGGTGCGCAAGGTCCTTATGAGCTTTTAGCAGAACATCTGAAACCAAAAAGCACAATTCATCCCTTTGATAGGATTTGTAAAAAAATCAAATTGAACATAGGCTGATAAATTTGAAGCATCCTTGGACGAATGGTCAAGTGAAAGTAATAAATAGAATCCTGAACCAATACACAACAACAGCTTGTTTTTATAAAAATCTTGATGAATTGTAATATCACATGATGAATTTTGTTCTTTACTATAAGTATTAGATTGAGCTCAAATCTTCGAGATATCGAGAGTTATTTTGTATTATTATGGCGCGATTTCAGCGCGTTCTCTTGCTTTTTAATTCTACGGGCCGCATGTTGATGGGCCTAAAACAGGCATCTCATGTGTGCTGTTATGGATGCTCACTTTGCGCACTTATAAAACAAGCACCCTAAGATGCTTATTTTGGATTATATAATATGACGTTTTTTCAAAATATATCCTATCTGATATATATCACTGCCAATAATGAATAAGTATGCCAGACCCTTTAGAAAATCGCTCTCAAGGATATATTCAACCATCATCAGAAGACGTAAGAGATAATCCAAAGGCGCATGTGGATGACTTATGTGATCGTATCAAAAATTTTGATTTGCAAAGCGCTCCTAATCTAGATTCTTTATTGGATTGTTATCAGCAAGTGATGAAATCACCAGACAAAATGGCGAGTGTGAATTCTGAAATGAATCAATCTCCAGCATGTATTGTGCTTTTTAATCTTCAGAATTTTTATCAAAGACAAGGCTGCATCACAATCAAGGGCCAGACTTATCCAACATTACGAGTGGGAGAGCATACCTTTGCATTCATGATCGACAAAAAGTATGATTTTCAGGTGCTGCAAGTGCGTGGAACTTTACAATACGAACTTGATGAAGATATGGATGAGAATGCGCTTTCTACTAAGGTAGCCCGTGCTTTTGTGGATTGTGCTCGTCTGAATAAAGTCGATGATAGGTTTCCCTTTTTTCGCATTTGGCGTGATATTGAAAATGATATTATTCAGATGGAGCTTAATGGATTACTTAAAATTATCTCAGATGCTGCAGTATCTGGTGAAACAATTACAAGGATATTTAGCCCAGTGCTCTCCGAAGATTTTAAAATGAAGTCTATCCAAGAGCAATATTATCAACTCCGTCAAGTTCGAGACTCTTTGCTAGAACAGTTTCAATTGACACCTGATCGATCTTCACCGACATATTATGATAGGGTCGAAGAAACATTTTCAATAGCTGTTTTGCAGGAACTCACTGTCCTCAAAAAGCACCAAAACAGTTTGAAATCAGATCGAATAATACCCTTACTGGATAAGGACCTTTCCACAGCACTTCCATCAAAAACACAGAACCTTACATCAAACAAACCACAAGTGACTTCTGACGAGTCAGATACAGTAGGGGTTGAATATCATGCCAGAGTGCATAACGATGCTCAACAGCTTATCTTATATCTTTTCAGGCAGGCTCATCTGGGCGTAACGCTGGGGGAAAAGAGAAAACAGCCACGCGATTTTTATATATTGAATAAGGATTTCAACCTGACAGATTTCTTGGATGAGTATGAAGATGATTTGAAATATCTCTTTTCCGAATCTGAACAAGAGAAATTTGATGCTTATCGTGCAGCATTTAAAGAGGCCTTTGCCCGATATTATAAGGAAATTCTGACTCACGCAAAGAAGATAGGCGAGCATAAGAGATCTGGGCCTTGTTTTATTATTCATCCTCTTCCCAAAAATCGCAATGCTCCCAAGACAGGAAGAGAGTTTGAGTTTTCTTTTCAGAGGAATCCTCAGAAAGAGAATATTGCGGTGATTGATCGACAAATCAAGGAAATGGTGTCAGAATATCAGACTGCATTCTTTATTTTAGGTGATGCCAAATTTAATCAAAAGAGCATCAAGGACTTAGAAGAGCAATTCAAAAAAGATATGGATTCTTTGTTAGGAGAAAGGGAAGCCTGTCTAAACGCAGAATTAACCCAGGAGCAGAAAGAAGAAATTCCACCTGCACCCGTTTATCATGTCATTATATCATCAAAAAAAGTCTTAGAGGTGAATGTCAAAAATGAACAAAGAGTGCAAGAGAAATTATTAGAGTGGATCAACGAAAGACACTTGAAGCAAATATTTAGTTTGAAAAATATTCGCAATTTTCTCATTATGCTACACAGAGTTAGCAAGCGTCATATCTCTATGGTCACTTCTGCTCATCACGCTACACTGATTTTTAATGGGACGATTTCTTCTCACAATGTTCATTCCGAGGCGATCAGGAAGGCTTATCATGACCTGCAGTGTCCCAATAATCCTACGCTATACGGCACGAAAAACACTTGCAGAATTCAGCGTAACAATCGAAAGTAAAAGCACTCCTCATGTTAGTGATGAAGAGTACACTTTTGAAGCCTCTGAGAGAGTTGAAAAAGAAACCATAAGGTTTCAGTGGTATAACTTGTATGCAGCAGCTCAGCGAATGTTGAAGAATATGGCGTTATTCTCTCAATCTCGCCCAGATCTTAAAGAGAATAAAAAACGAGTTTTGAAACGTTAAGCTCTAGGGTCAGGATAGACATGATTTAAAGCTGATGAGATTTTTTGTCTGAGTATCTGAAAAAGAGACTCGGGAGTTTCTTTTTGATTCATGCCATATCTGATTTCAGTGAATTCAATAAAAAGATACTGAGTTTATTGAAAGATGCACTTTTCTGAATTTAAAAAAGATGCTTCTTTTGAGACGCTGTTTTAATTTGTCAGATTTTTTGAAATGAATATCAATATGATAAAAATTATTTTTGATTTCAGTGTATTGAGAAAATATGTCCTATCTAAAAGAAAGATAAAGCATAAAGAATAAAAAGAGAATAAGCATATGGTCTTTCATGCGCATAATCATTCTAATAAACGGTCACAGTTTGATTCAAAATCTTCAGAGCGTTTTGCTAGCACAATGAGTCCGAATGATTCTTTGTTAGAAACTGTAGATGATGATTTCTGCTTCCAAGAAGCAGAACGGTTGATAGCCTCGGACAGCGTTTCTGATCAGGAGATTCAGCAGTTACATGCTTATTATGTAGCCCTTTCTCCTGAAAAGAGAGTGAAATTAGCTCAAAGCATAGATCTATATTTTAATCCAGAACATAAATTGTATAATTTAGAAAAGTGGCGAAAACTGCGCTCCGCTCTTTCGAGTGTGAATCAGAGCACTCAGATAGTCGCTGAGAAAAAGCATGGCGATCTCTATTGGACTGATGTTCACTTTACTGGTCATGCGCTACAAGGATATGCTGAAATGCAAATCGCAAGACTCAAAGATTCGATGAAACACTTTGCTGATTATCAAACAGATGATAGGCAAATGAAAGTTTTAAAGGAGCGCTGTCAATCGCTATTAGATGATTTGAAGCAGATAGGGAATTTTGATCAGATTACAGAAAAAGCAAAGGTGAGCCAGTTTTTACAATCTCTAGAGGAACTCAATCACTTGGCTTTGCAATATATACAAGAGCAATTGGCATATCGCGTAGGTGAGAATGTTTCTATCAATGGTCAAAAGCACCCTACATTCATTTTGGGTTCAAGGACTTACGCTGTCTATCCGGTCATTCATCAAAAGAATGCAACACATTTGTATTCCTGGAAGATGGAGAGACGAAGAAGTCACTTATGCGAATATCTGATGGGAAGTGCTTTTTTAAGTTTTATGGCCCAGCCTGCGCGTGAGTATTTCATTGATCTGGCTGCTGATGATCTTGTGGTCAATAATCAAAAGTTTAAAAAAGAGATTGAAGATGCCTATTTAAAAATACAATTCAATAAGTTAAAGACAACAGCTAACACACTCTTATTGTCTTTAGAGGTGCAGACACAAATCAACAGCCTGAACATGCTTTCCTTGCACTCTGAGAGCGAGAGAAATTTTTATGAAGTCTATAAAACTCTTTGTGATTTAAATTTTCAAATTATGAGCGAATTGGAGCGAAAATCTTTAGAATTAGAAGCGAAATTTTTAAAAGAGGTGGTTCAAGAAATTGATGTACTGGAGAAAAATCAAAATAGATTAAAGACACCTGCAATACAAACTTTTATTGATAGATCCAGATCAGCAGACGAGGTTTCAAAAGAAGAGGGTCTCAGCCACTGCACGGTTGAAATTGAGACGAAATCTGGGAAAGTTTATGCTGCAAGAGCTCACAATCATGCTCAGCAGCTGATCGTCGATCTTGTAAATTTTGGGTATGATGATAAAAAGCAGCTTGCTTGTGGCAAGAATCAGACCAAGAGTTTTAGTATTTTTGATAAGACATTTAATCCTATAGAATTCTGTGATTATTATATAGCTGACATAAGCAAGGATGGTTTGCGGGCACACTTTCCTATCATCAATCCAAATGATCCAAAGGAAAAGGAAGAAAAAGAAGCTGCTTTTCATGTTTATAGTGGTGCATTTAAAGCGGCCTTTACTCGATATTATCAAGAACTGCTCATTCACGCAAAAAAAGATGCGAAGAGGAGAGGTGATGAGAATCCATCGCGACCTTATTCAATCAGTCGTCCTTCTTCAAAAGCGCGAAAGACTGCTACTACAGATAGGGTATTTGAATTTTCTTTTGAAAAAAGTCCTCAAAAAGAGAATCTCTTTGTTATTGAACAGCAAATCAAAGAAACTGTCTCTGCATATCAGACTGCATTTTTTATTTTAGGTGGTGCAAAATTCAATCAAAAGAATCTTGAAAATTTAGAAAATCGTTTCAAAAAACGAATTCATGGTTTGCTCCAAGAAAGGGCAGAGTGTTTAATAGAGCACCGTGAAATTCTTTCTGTGCCCAAATATCAGATTATTGTTTCCTGCGAAAAAATTTTAAAAATTTCTGAAAAAGGTGAAGTGAAACAAGAACTATTAGATTGGAAAAAGCAAGGAGAGTTCATTCAAATATTGAGTTTGGACAATATGCTCAACTATATGATTGTGATGACAAGAGTTCTCAAACGATACCTTTCTATGCTTACCTCAGCTCATCAAGCCATGCTGATTTTTAAAGGTAAGATAGGTGCGTATAATACGGATATTGCTAAAGTTAAAAATACTGAAAGTGAATACAGAGTGAAAGCTGAGTGTCAAAAAGACGTTTGCGATCAAAAGGATTCGCAGAACATGGGCTCTCATAGTGTGACGAGAAAAATGTAGCAATAATAAAGAACCGATTCAAGAGCTCAGATATCGATGTAGCCTACATAGATTTCAAATAGCGTTTGAGTCTATGAAATGACATTTTTTATGTTTTGGTTTGTACTGAGATAATATATATCGCACATCGATGGAAAAGGATTTCAAATTTTTAGTTTTCAAACGATTCTCAACGAGCCTTTTTTATAAAACGAACTCAATAAGCCCAATTGACTATGCTCTTCGTAAGAGAGCAATCACGATTTTTTGAAAAAAGATCCTATTTGGATAATGGCCATGTGTAATCTGATAAAGATTATAGAGTTTCATGAGGAGATATGATGCAATTGAGTATCAATCAAGATATGCACAGCACAAGTGGATGAACCCGTTTGGTCAATAAACGTATAAACATATTGCAAGATATGAGCCACCGAAGTGCACGATAGATTCAAATGAAGTCGATTGGGCTATTTCTATAAGTCTAAGGATATTTTTCAGACTTTTTTGGAACCAGATCTGCAATCTTTTCTATCATTTTAAATTTTTGGACATAACGACGGCTGATTGAGATAAGGTTGAACTTTTATTGTACGGCTTTGTGTGTTTTGGAGGTATGCACTCATTTTTGCGTAAAGACCTCAAAATGACAATTTCTTTGATTTTTTTACACAGGACAATCAGTTGGTTTTTTTGAGAATCTCTATGTCAGATAAACCTATCAAATTATGCCTGCAAAGTTCAAAGAATAGTCGCGACTCATTCTGAAAAGGTATGAGAGTGCTATACAGGCTAGCTATCTTGAAATTTTTACGGATTTGTTAAGAAAGCTCTCATTGATCTTGGGGTCTTAATACTCGTTACACAATTTTCAGTTGTAAGTATAGATGTTTTTTGAGCTGTTTTTGCAACGTGCCTGATATAGTGTTGTTTATAACATATCTTTTTATTGAACGATGATGGGATAGAAGAATTATGAGTGCTGTTTCTCAGATCATGGAACTCAATAAAAGCGCATTTTCTTTTATGAAAAATGTCCAAAAATGAATATTTTTCATATGTTTCGAGAGAGGCAATATGTCTTTTTTTGCAATTGTGTCCTATCTGGGAGTTATCTATATGCACTGCATAGTGATTGAAAATCTGTATCTATTCTAATAAGGAGTAATGATGATGGATTCTGCCCATGTTGCCAAACAAACCCCACAAGAGGCACGGTTGCGGCTTTTCGCGCCATTTTTAGATTGCAATGCGACGGTTCCAAAAGCCTGGGAGGTATGCACCTGTTTTGACAGTCTTGCTGATACTGCTGAGTTAGATGCTTTTTTTTCGGATATAGAAGGATTGAATTCTGAAAGATTAGATGTGCAAGATATCAAGAGACGCCAAGCGTATCTTTTTTATTTGTATGAATGTATCGCGCATGTTCGTTCCTTTTCCGGAGAAAACAATTTCATTACGGACGTAAAAAAACATCGAGTGCTTGACGTAATGCATTCCTCTCAAGGATTTTGTGAATGGATGCAATATGGCAAAGATTATCAAGTGGTTCAGCCTATGACAATTCATGACAAAAGCTATCTTTCATTAAAAGTGGGTGCTGATATCTTTGCGGTTATCAGAAGTGAAGACGGATTTTGGGAGGTGGTCGACTTGAATCCCAAAAATGGAGAAAGAAATAGAATCTTACAAGGTACAGTCAAGTTTGCTAATTTCAATAAAGCACAGTCGTATATTGCGAATGATCTCTTTGTGCTGAACATCATTGAACGCGCGGCTGTTGATATCGAGATCGATAAATTAAAAAAAATAGCTGAAGCTGCAGGCGTAGATTCGAACACAATACATCAGATAGTCGATCATTTTAAGAGCATAAATTACAATCACGAAGATCGATACGCAAATATTAAGGATTTGCGAGCTTCGCTTACATGCCATTTTCAAGCACAAGATACACATTCTGTAGCAAAAGAAATCATGAATTTCATCACAAGACAGCCCGCGTTGCAATTGTTCTCATCGATGATATGGAAGCAGCCTAATCACTCTCCCCAAGATCTGAATTCAGACAATGCAGTGAAGAAATTGCATAAGTGAACATAGCTCGCAGTCTTTGTGATAAAGCGATTGGATACAGATAGAACGGACGGCTTTATAGAGAGATCTCATTTAACAATATCAGAATTATACACTTATAGCGCCCTCTGCAGGTTCAGCAAAGGGCGTCAATCTGCTTCCGTTTTGGGTAGAGAATGTGTTCATTGAGGATTCAGATTGCGTGTTATCTGCGTTCAAATACGAGAGGGAGATATTCTGTTGATTGAAAAGACCAAAGACGCTCATAGACAACTCCTATGCGTAATCCCCCCCCGAATAAACAATCATGAGTCAACATATATTTGTTTTTTCAATCGTGAACGACATGGTTTTTATGTGTTTAGGCAATACATACAAAGATCAAGCTGAGTTAGAGGGGCATTCATGGTCAGAATACGCAGCTGTATCATAATGCCACTCCCCTCTTAAGAGAGTTAAGGTGTTTTTTTGAAAAATAAAGTCAGATAAGACAAGGAGATGGCGTTTTATTGTATCAATAACAAGATGAATCTGTTATCATACTGGCTTACGAAGGAAATCGAATGATTTCTTCATTTAATGCTCTTTTCGCTTCAAAACAAAGCATTTGAATTTGAACTTGTCTACGAGTTTCAATTTTTAACCTTTTTATGAGGAAGATCAATTGAAAGATGGGATAATGAATCAAATCAGGATAAAAATCCGTGCAACTTTTTGATGTAAAGTGCTGCGGCTATAAAGTTTTTTCAAATTTTTTGCCGTATGTCCTATATAAGGGACAGAGTATTCGATAAAATTTAAAAGAGAGTATGAGTATGTTAAATAATCAAGGCAACAATTCTGTTTCATCTCAGGATAGGGAAGAAAAAATCAAAAACTTAGCAGAGACTATATCTGGGTTAAGTATGGCAAGCGATTCAAAAGGTCAGTTTTCATGCGGTCCAAAGAAGCTAGAAGAATTGACTGGGACATTAAAAGAATTAGCGAAAAAGAAAATCAAAATAGACCTTCTGCAGTACGTGAGTGGTTCTGAATTCAGCAAAGAAATGCGTCAAAAATTTTATTTGAATGCTGCGTTTTTAATGCGTATTAGGTGTAGCGAAAAAGCCAAACAACTTCAAGAACAATTAAACGAAACAAAAAAATCTAATTCAAACACAAGCGGTGCCCAGCTAAATATTCAATTAGAAATGGATTTTTTGGCTGAATGTTATGCGCGCGTTTCTGATAAAGACAAAGAGACAATCCGTACATTCAAAGACACCCTAGAGATTCAAATTTTGCCATCGAAGAAGAATAGAGCGACTGCTTTGGGACTGCACGCTGAACAACTCAAGAATCAGCTCACTGACGTTTTTTCACAACCTTCTGCTGTGCCGCAGGCTTCAGAAAATGCTGAGACAACACAAAATACGACTCTTGATGCTTATACACTTTTAAATCAGACTGCAGTTGTTCGAGAGGATAAAGATATTACTGAGGCAGAAACACCAAATACGATTCCCGCTACTCATATACTTTTAAATCGGACTGCAGTTGATGGAAAAGATGAGGACGATGAAATTAGAAGATTGTTTGATGAGATATCTAGTCTGAGCATACCGACTGAGGTTCAAAAACAAGGTGAGCTCCAAGGGGCTTGCGAGCAAATCCAGGCTCTATTAAAAAAATATCCAAAGACCCCAAAAAAAAGCGAATCGTTTTGGGATAAATGGACACAAGAATTAGGACAAGAGAAACTGCAAAAGTTTGGCTTGAATGCTGCGCTTTTAGTGGTGCATGTGTTCATTGACAAAGCGATACAAAACAGGTCAAGCCGTGTACAGAGCGGGTCTGTAGTATCAAATCAAGAATTGCATTTTTTCGAGCAATGTTATAAAAGGGCAGATCAAAATGGCCAGCAGCTCATAGAAAACAGCTTAGAGAATCTATATGAGGCTGAGGCGTCTTCTCGTACTCAGAAGCAGCAGGATAAGTTGACTTTGGATAGGCGTAATTTATTGAAAAAAAGTATCGCTAACAAGATGCTCTCAAAACAGCCTGTTGCTGTTGAGTATTCCTCCAAGAGATTCTCAAATCAGGACTGGATTGATTGGGCGCAGACGGTGCAGAAGATGAAGTTAGAGAGTACTGATTTGAACATCAGTCAATATTTCGACAATCAACTAAAAAGCCATGGTCCAGCTGGACTGTATAACTTATTGAGTGAGCTGGATGAAAAACGTGAAGGACCGGTTCTCCTGTACTGTGCTAACCGAATTGCGAAAGACAATCTGGATTCCATGTGGAAAGAATTGTTGGAAAAGGAATGTCAGGGAGTATTCAGGGTCGATAGGATACTCACGTTTTTCCAGACTGAAAAAGTCCAAAGATATATCCAATACCTGGATATCTCCGTAAGCAAGCGCCTGAGCAAGAGTGCTCCGATTCTCAATCTCAACGCGCAGTTAGACGCTTGGCTGCTTATGGGTCCCATGAGCGTTTTAGAAAGTTATCATCAGCTGCGACGTGGCGCGATTTTGGATGTGTGCGATTCTGCGTCCACATGGAGACTTATATCTGATCAGAATCCGCTCGATGCGAAGAAGTTGGGTCAACTCTGTCGCAGTAGCGAAAACTTAGAAAATCTGATGCGTATCTACAAACCACAAGAACTGTTGGATGAATTGAATAAACGGAATCAGAGCTCAGAAGTCTATAGCAAAAACACTGTTAATATGTATAAGAATTTGGCGATATTCACGCGTATGATTTGGAGTCGCAGGGTGGCTTCCAAAATGGGCATAGCACAATATTCGATGACGCGTATTAATAGTGAGTTCGATATAAATTCTTTATTGAACTCACCTGAGTTAGCAAAAGAAAAAGAATTTTTTAATTTATGTTATCAGAAGGTGAGTCGCGATGGGCATCAGCAAATCCAGCAGTTCAGAGATGGACTTTTGTTTCAGATGAATGATGAGTTTGGCAAGAGCTCTGGATGGGAGAGAGAGTATCAGAACTTTTTAGACAACCTGATAAAAAAACCAGAAAATACAAATCAGGATGGTCAGAATAAGAGTACAAGCCTGGAAGTTTCAGCACAGCGCAGTACGCTCAGGAGTTCTAAGAGCTCCGTTGTAAAACCAGAATCTTTATTAGAAGCTGCGAAGAAACTGATAGAAAAAAAAGAATTAGAGCTGACAGATAAGATTGCTTTAAATAAATGCTATTTATCGCTTTCTCCAAAGGAGAAAAAGACAATCCAGGAACATATATCAAAAATTTACCCTGGCACACTCTCTTTGTACGATAGAGCCAAGAGAAAAGAGTTGAGCTCGATTATTATGCCACTTATTCAAAAATGTGAGTTATCACCTCTAGAAGACGGCAGCAAGGCACCATCATTTAAGGTCAATAACCAGGTTTTTATTGTAAAAGCTGATAAGGCACAGATGTGCGTTTTTCCAAAGTCCGATCAGAACGATAAGCTGAATCAAGGGTATGCAGTTAATTACTTTGAATTGAATCGTCAAGAATATGCACGCCAATACTACTATAATGCACAACTTGTTCCGCTCATAGATCTTGTAGAGCGTCTGGCTCTATCGGATGCAGACAAAAAGCCGATTAAAGCAGCACTTTTGGCATGCGAATATAAATACTCTTTGTGGATTGAGTCTTTGACGTTATCTGCTTCTGTAAATTTGCCTGAAAACGAGATCAACAAACGAGAGCTCGATCTAAAAACTGCTCTTGTGGACTTAAGTACTTCGGTGATGGAGAAGTGTAAACAAAAGTTATTAACGACGCACAGCGATATAACAAAATCTTTTTTTGATTTATTAAAGACAGAGATTAATGCTGTCAGAGATGATCAAAAAGATTTAATCCATGCTACTACCTCACAAACAACAGACTTAGAGACGAGTGTAACACCTCGAAAAGTCGATATTGCAAGAGCACACAATCATGCACAAAAGATGATCACGGGTGCTTTGAGGGACAAAAAGTTGGGTGATAAAACCTTTGATCCAGGAGCCTTTTGTGATCACGAGATGAGCCAGACAAAGGCGCCAAAAATTTATCGTGATGCATTTAAAGAGGCATTTCAGAGATATTATAAGGAATTCGCTGCTTATAAAAAGAAAAAGAATGATTTTACTTTTTCTTTTGATCGCAATCCCCAGAAAGAGAATATTGAAGTCATTGATATGCAAATTAATCAGTTAATTTCAGTATATCAGACAGCATTCTTTGCGATTCATGGATTAGTCAATATCGCAAATAATAGCATCATTCAAAACGCAATAAAATCACTAGAAGATGAATGTATGACGGCCCTCAACGCCTTGTTGGAAGAGCGATCGGAGAGATTCAATAGTTTGGATGATTCTTGTAAAACCAAAATTCCAGATTTGCAAAGACAGGAAATCATTATTTCTTCAACGCGTTGTATGATCGTCGATCCCAAAGAACATCAGTGCAAGACCGAAGATATGCGGTTTAACAAGAGTGCTATCAATGATAAAGTGAAGATTTTTGATCTAAACAATCTTAGGAACTGTCTCATCATGTTAGTGCGGATAATGCGTCGTTTGTTGTCTCAAATGAACTTGGCGAATAAAACGCAGAGAAAAATGCTGTTTTCCTCTGAATATTCTTCTCAGTTTGATAAGGTCATTACGACTGCTGAGCTCAGTGCTTCTTCGCCACAGAAACAGAGAGAGTGGCTCCGCCAATCTAAGAAAAAAAGCTGAGTCTCGCTGCGATGATGGGAATTTTAAAATCAAAGTTCGCATAATTGCAGCACTTGCATCAAAAAGGTGTGTACAATTGAATGTGATCGCCTTAAAAAGAGACGAGCAGGTCTCTTTTTAAGGCCCCTTTTATATTAAAAAATTATAAAAATTTTTGCGTTCTTATGAGAAGAGATCTATCTCGGTGTGCCTTTGTAAGATGCTTTCGTTATTTTAAGTATATTCAATGAATTATTGAGTTTTTGATGAGATGTGCTTGATCTTTTCTTATATGTGGTTTAGCCTAAAGGGCCGATCAAGATTTTAGGGGGAGTATGCGATTTTTTGAGTTTCCTCAGATCTATCAGGGGGATAATCTGCAAGAATTGCTGAAGCTTTTTTTGCAAGCGAGAGATCTCAAGGCTGATCTAATTTGCAATTCACAGCATGCTCTGAGCGAGCTTCCATCACCATTTATGCTTAAAAATATGCAAAAAGCTGTTCATAGGATTGGTCTAGCGCTGCACAATCAAGAAACTATAGGATTGATTTGTGACCATGATTGTGATGGACAAAGTGCGTGTAGTGTTTTAAAAAGAGGGCTTCTAGATATCTTCGGTCTCGATGAGCAAAAGCTTATCGTCTATATTGGACATAGAACAGCAGAGGGATATGGAATATCTGAAAAATTGCTTCAAAGAATTCTACAAAGTCCGCAGCTCCCTTCTTTGCTGATTACCGCAGATTGTGGATCGAATGATGAATCTGCGATTTCTATATTCAAACAGAGAAATATTGATGTGATTGTCACAGATCATCATATGATCGGACTAAAAGGTCCAGCTGCTTCAGCTTATGCCGTGATTAATCCCCAACAAACAGATTGCAGTTTTCCAGATAAAATGATGGCAGGTTGTGCAATTGCTTGGATGCTCTTATGGGGGCTCAAGCAACATATCGAAGCAGCAGGATTCGCACTGGAGACGCTGTCTTCATTGCTGGATTATGTTGCTTTGGGAACAATAGCGGATTGTGTTTCTCTCAAGTCTAGTGTGTTTAACAGAGCTATTGTGCGCTACGGTTTAAAAAAAATAGCCCAAGGTCATCGTCCCTGCTGGAGGGTATTAAAACATGTTTTTAATCAAAAAGCCGATAGCACCTATTTGTCGTTTAAAGTGATTCCTTTGATCAATGCAGACGGTCGTTTGGAAGATGGTTTAACAGGAATAGAGTTTCTTTGCGCACAAGACATGGTATATGCACAACAAAAACTCTCTATTCTGATTGAAACAAATGATTATCGTAAAGCACTTCAGCTGCGACAAATGAAGCTCATTTATGAAAAAATCGATCGTACGGCTGCTGTGTGTGTTGTCAATTTAGGTGATCAAGGTCACCATGGCATCCATGGTATTAGTGCTGGACGTTGTGCTGAGGAACTTGGGAAAATGGCATTTGTTTTTTCTCAAACATCATTGGATTCGTGTAAAGGCCCAATTTTATCTGCTTCTGCAAGAAGCCCACAAGCTTATAATTTATTAGAGCTTCTGAATGAAATCCATGAGCAGGACTCATCAATTTTTATTCGATATGGTGGTCATGCGCAAGCTGCAGGCTTAAGTTTATATGCAACAAATATACAGCGTTTTGAAGATCTAGCTCAAAAAGTTTTTTTTAAACTTTATGGGCAACAGGCCGATCACCGCACTATTTCTTTTCGGGTAGACCTGTATTTACCATGTGCTCTGTGGTCTGAAGAGAGATTTTTTGAAAAATTTTATGAATCTTTAGAGCCATTTGGAAAAGATTTTGTATTACCGGTGCTCGCATTTAAGATGCGAGTACTGGCCGTGCGCTTGTTGGGGCAAGAAAAAAATCATTTGGAAGTTCTGTGGCATACTCGCAGTGGAAAAGTGGTAAAAAGCATGCTCTTTTTTTCTAAATCGATTGACTTTTTTCGTAGTCGTATTGGTACTGAGCTTTTCGCAATTGGCACGATTTCTTTTGATCGTTTTCGTCAACAAGATCAGGTCAATTTTCATTTGAGCGCTGTCATTGACAGTGATCATGCTGTTTGCGTAGAAAGTCGCTCATCTGAAATGATGGTTTGCTCCATTTTATCAAAAAGTATGGAGCCAAATTGCCTCTTATCTCTAGAAGCTGTGATCTAAAAGAAAATCGCTTTATTAACGTGCGCATTTTTTGCTAGAATTTCATTTTTTTCTGAGCATTGTGAGGTTCGGTTTTTTTTGCGTCTGAAAAGAGTTTTGAGATTGATCTTTTAAGTAACGTCCCAATTTTCTTCTTTGCGCTGGAATTTTGATAAAAAATCTACGCATGGTGCGCCATAGCCATTGGCCTGTTGCTATTTTTTTTGTGATTTCATCGCCTTGTTTATAATTATTTTGTAAAATCCATTTCTTTTTCAGTGCCTGTTTGAGCGCATTTTGGTTGGCAACCATCAATAATAGCTGATACAAATCTTGGTCTATGTGTACAGACGTCTCCGCAGTGGAATGCGTATAGATGTATGCTGAATAAGCATTTATTGCTTGTATCATTTCATCGAAAATGCAATCAGCTTTTGCGCAATTGTCATCAGAGACAGTCTCGTATGATTAGTCTTTTATTTTTTCAAAAGCTAGGGCATTTTCATGATCATCGTCATTAGACTGGATATAAGATTTTACCATCTCTGATATTGAGCTCAAAAGCGCATCGACCTGGTCAGTAGTGGTGTATTGCAGTGAGTGTTCTCTAATTTTAGTGATATTGGAGGAAATATGAGATCGCGGATATTTTTTAGGTGCTCAGATATCGATGACTTCTCAATCGGTATTGCGTTTGTGAGATTTTCTATTTCGATATATTGTTCATACATCAGTGCTTGTAGGCCTGCGCTCTCTTTTATTTACTTTTGAGTTTTTTCGGGCATTCGCGTTGCAGCTGCTTTCGAATTCCAAAAGGTCTGTTGCAGGGTGATAGTGTGTTCTCTATTTTGATGAAAAGTGCTGATGCTTCTTTGTCGTTTTCTTGTAGTGTCTCCTTTAAATCTTGCTTGAAAGTTGGGATAGCTTGATTAAAGTTTTCTAATATTTGCGATGTGTTTGCAATCAGTTTTATCAATTCTTGTTTTGACGCGAGATGAGTTTTTATATCTACATTTTTTGTGTTGTGCATATCAGTCTCTATTTCATATTGTTCCGAGTTGTTGTGTGCTTCAACTGTATTTTGATTCCTCTTTGGTATCAAAATGCACAAAAGAATGCTTGATTAATTTTTTAATGATTTTTAGGTGATGAGAGTTTTGATTGTCTTTTTGATATGTCAGGATATATCAAAGGCTATTTTGTATTTTTTCTAATTTTTTTTGATTTGGACCATCTGTATGATCGGTGCGAGTACAGAGTCTCTATTGCTGATATGATTGATATATGTCTTTTTGTTTATATGATTTTTCCAAGAACTCAACTGCAATAACACACTCCTATTTTATGATAGATATTGAATTTAAATATTTTTGTTACAGGTAGCCTGGCTCTCTATGTATGGCGGATTTTTAATCAGGATTCTTTTTATTTCAGCATATGAGTTTACTCATGAGGAATGATAAGCAAAGAATGTGATTGCAGTTATTTGTTATAGTTTTATCACAGGGCGCGTGTTAAAAGCATGAGACCTATCTTAAAAGACAGGATTGAGAGTTTTAGGCCGCTTTAAAAAAGGCAAGATTTGCTAAAAATTATAGGTTGGATTTTTGAGAGTGCACGACGCTTTATATGAATCTTTGAGTTCAATCAAATCAGGGGCGTTTGAGAGCAATGATTACAAAGAGAATACTTTTTTATTTATTAGGTTGTGCAGGGCACTAGATGATATGCTCCATGATGTCAATTCGCATGGAGCACAATGTTCAAGAATCATTCGATACCATGTTAGAAAATACACAGACCTGATTAATTTGGCTTATTTTTTTGATCTTGAGAGTTTTCCTCATTCACATTTTTAAACAGGGATTTTTCAGATCTGTTATTGTTACTTGGAAAATATTGTACGTTGTATTGGTGAATATTGATGTGAGTAGGCGTCTTAGTCATTTCGATGTGAGTAGGAGCCTGGGTTATCTCCTTTGTCAGGTAGCTATCGAATTTTTTCGGTATATCTGCCATAACAGAGTTCATCAATGATTTGAGGGTTGCAATATTCGAAAATAGACTTTCTTTTAACTGGTCATTTAGTGTAATTTTTTCTATTTGTATATCAAATTGTTCGTATACCGCTGTGAGTTTAGCAAGAATTGTTTGCATAGTGTTCCATGCTAGCCACTGATCAGGTGAGCTTGGATTTTCTTTTGCACTGAGATAGTGTAGGTATTCTGTTTGCAATGCGTTCGAGAGCTCCTGTGCTTGAGACGTGAGTTTGAGCATTTTTTCGATATCTATCTTTTGCTGAGATTTGTTGAGATTTAAATTGGTGATACTGTCCACTGAGTTAAGGAGCGATTCGATTTTTAGAGAAATTGAAAGTAGCATTTCTTTAAACTGCGATGGCGTGCTATCTTTTTCTTGTTCTGTCCGAATATCAATGAGGTGTTGGTTTAACGCCGCAGCTGTCTTTAGGAGATTCTGGTGAGCAAGTTCCTT
>JACCEC012064154.1_pt1 | contig 20165 bp, 17 predicted proteins | sample 7450121 | NCBI WGS metagenome assembly JACCEC01 (sample SAMN15323455, study PRJNA562643) | freshwater metagenome | isolation source: river surface water | place: USA:Blue River Watershed | collected 2017-08-18 | reverse complement strand
GCTTAAGCTGCTCCATGATATTTTCGGCTTTTTCTTTGCCGATGTAGTCAGGAAGATCGTCTGCGTCAACAGTCTTGTCGACGGCAGTTCTTCCTCCCTTGGTTCCAACTAGTCTGATCTGGCCGTTTGGCTCTTTCGTAGCCGTCAAAGTATCAAAGTATTGGCTCATGCCGTACCGTTTGACGTGCTCTGATCCTGGGCTAAAGGCCACAGTGTCATAGCCTTCTTTTGCAGCGACATCTAAAATTTGCTTGACGGCCAGTTCATTGGCAGTATTCTTCCAAGGGGCATCAGGGACCCCCTTGAAGCTGTTGTTCTTGAGCCAGTTTTCATACTCATCAGACAATTGCTGCTGAGCTGCTTGACCAGCAGGCGAGCCATCTACATCTAGCTCCCAACGCTCGATAAAGTCACGAAGCCAAGATTTTTGAGTTTCATCTAGACGGTCTCCGTATTCCCAAAGAACATCGTCAGCAGAAACCCCTTCAAGATCAGATAGGGACTTAGAGTAGCCCTCATCTTTGGGCAGCTCTTTTGAAATCTCTGCACGGCGTTCTTTAGTCAATTTATTGACAATGCCATTACGGATGGCAGCATTTTCTCTTGTTCTTTCAAACAAGCCCATACGCTCCATCATCTCACGGCTTTGCGACTCAATGGCTCCTTTTTCCTTGTCAACAAGGTCATCGATGATTTCATCTCGCCTTTTACGAGCCGCCTGATGCCAGTCTGACTGAATCTCTTCAACATACAAGACCTTCTCACCATTAGGTCCAGTGCGATCTGTTACCCGTGCGTGGACAACAACATCGGGCTCATCAAAATGGCCGCCCCTGAAAGTATTAGCAGTCGCAGTAGTGCCAAGTTCACTAGACATTGCATTAGCCACAAATGACTCAACATCATCTAGATTGCGGCTAAGTTTGTCTCGATTTTCCACAACTGCCATGTACCGGCCGTCTTGAAGCTTTTCAATGTAAGCCCCTGAAGGGTAATAGAGAATTGTGGAATCAGGGCCAAAGTCATCTGGGCGCATGCCAATTTTTTCGGCTGCCTCTTGCACGCTCAGCTCTTGCGGCGCACCACCAAGTGCGTCTTGAGCTGATGTTCTTGGCCGCTCCACTTGCAGCAAGATCTCACGATAGTTTTTACCGCCTGGGGTAGTGTACTTCTCAAATTTAGGGGAAAGAGCAGAATCTAGTTGCGAAAGCGTTCTATCAAACTGCTGCTTGACTTTCTTTGCAGCAATCATCATGTCGTTATACGTTGCCTTGCCGACACCAAATTCTTCTGGCTTCATGTCGAACAAGGTGTCATAGTCGACAATTTCGCCGGATTCTTTAACCAAGAACCCAAGATTGCGACCGCCTGCAGGATCAACCACGGGTTCTACAAGAACGTCAAGATAGGCCTGATTGTTACTGTCTAAGGTCGGTTTCCAGTCTTCTGGCAGGCCGACACCCTCTTTTGACTTGACAATGGCTTTGATGCCAGGAGCCGGGGTCTCAGAAGCAAGCTTCTTGACTTCTTCCTGAGTGATTGACTTCTTGTCTTTCAACTTCTGAGGAATCTTGCGAAGTTCAAGCTCTTCTTTCTTGACGCCAGGAGCCTTCTCAATTTCCTTGAGGATCTGCTCACCAGTTCCCTTTTTCTGTTTCAGGGTATCGATGGCTTTGTCAATGGCAGAAAAGAACGACTTAACCTGACCAACCTTGCCGCCGGTTTCATACTTCTGAATGAGACCACCAAGAGCTTTTGAAGTAGGTTCTTCTAGCATCTCTCCGACGGTGCCAATAGTGCCACCGAAGCCAGTACCAACACCATAGTTGATCTTCTTAGGATCGACGATCGGGCTCAGGTATTCGACAGGAGAAGCTGCAATCTTGCCAGCTACCCCAGCACTTTTAACAGGGCTCAGGACACGGTTTAGCCAGGCACCAGGCACAGGCAGCTGGGCCAGCATCTCGCCACCGGCTTGGGCAAAATGTTCAAGGGCTCCCTTAGGAGCATCGATACCCATGTCTTTACGAACGGCTTCCCTGATCTTGCCGGCCTTCTTATCGGCCTCTACAGCAAAGTCAGGAGCGTATTTGTCGTCAATCAAGCCCGCCATAGCAGGAATTGCGACGGTGTTGTAGTAAATGCCAGGGGTGCCTTTGCCGACACCGACCTTGCCTTCATCATCAATGCCAGACCACTGGCTTCTAAAGCCAGAGACGGCTTGCTTAACAGCGCGAACAGGAGCAGAGTCCTTTTTGGTCTCAAGCTCCTTGGTCAGCGCCTTTGCATTTTTAACGTTTGACGACGCCTTGTCGTCTTTCTTGTCGTACTTATCCTTGAGTTTGTCTAGATCACTCATTCCTTAGACTCCCTGGTGAGGCGTTCGATAGTGGCTTCGACGTCCTCCTCAGGTTCTTCTTTCTTCTCAGTCGGAAGCTTTTCGGATTCGGGCAGAACTCGGCCAGTTGTGCCTGCAATGCCTTGCAGACGTTTTGCGGTGCGTTCTTTGTCTTGGATAAACTTCTCGCTGCTGCGCTCTAAGCGGGCCAGGGTATCATCAATCTCTTGAGGTGTTCCTGACTTCAACATCTTAGCAATTTCAGCCGCGCTCTTCTCATCAAGTGTCGTTCTGGCTTGCAAGTACTTCAAGACACGACCGACCACCGAGCCAGGGGTTCCCATAGCAACGTCAACGGCTTCACCTGCAACGTCAATCACACCGCTGCCAGACTTGAGGTCTTTAACGGCTTCTGCCTTAGGCTGGGTACGGCTGCCACGGACGATCTCCTGGGCGTTCCTAAACAGTTCGGCCTCCCGCTTGAGGGCTGCTTCAAAAATCTCATATTCCTGAGGATTCTCAAACAATGCCTCAAGACGCTTACGGGTTGCTGGGGCACCAATAACTCGTTGCGCAGCGTTAATCTGTTGAGGAGCATCTTGAATCTTAGACAAGATAGCTTGTGCGGCTCCGGTTCTGAGAGCATCTCGTTCTGCATCAGACATGCCAGCCACAATCTTCTTCGCTTGCTCAGGCAGGGTCTTAGGTGTCATATACTCTTCACGACCAAGGCGGAGGGCATCCAAGACTTCCATGTCGCCAGCATACTTAGCGCGAGCTGCTGCATAAGCAGACTTGCCGGTGCTAGGATCTACCGTAGATTCGTCAATGGCTCCAATGAACGCCCTGCGGAGATCCTTAAGCGCATTGGCTTCGGCAGTGGACATACCCTTGCCCTTGAAGCCTTCGTCAATGATGGCGTCAATACCGCGCTTGATGTAGTCCAAGGTCCTGACGTCTGGCAGCTCGACACGAGTAGCCGTGCCCTCGCTATCAACTTGATAGATTGGCTTCAATACGAATCTAGACGTATCTTCGCCACGGAGCTCGGCTGCACGTGCTTCTTTTTCAGCGATCGAACGAGCCTTGTCGTAGGCCTTCTTAAAGGTGTCGTCTTCCAAGACCTTCAAGATGCGTGGATCATTGACGGTGCCAAACTTATAGGCTTCGTCATAGAGGTTGTTAGCGTTTGCACGAAGCTTGCCAACCAGGCTATCTTCGCTTGCCACATAGTCCTTGCCCTTAGCAAGGTCTTTGATAACCCGCTGGCCAACCACGTCACGGCCTTCTTCGATTCGCTCTTCAAGTGCTCCACCAAGAATCTTGCGCCCTGGTCCTGGTACAGTAACCACGGCTTCACCAAGGCTCTTAGTCGATGGAGTGACGTCCATGAGGGTTGGATTGACCCCCATTGCTCGATCTTTTTCAAGCATCACACGAGCTTGCATAGGATCAAGATCGTCACGAGACATGGCTTCAAGCACCTTGGTCGTTGCTCGCTCTTCAACCGATTTTGGTGAAGGGGCAAACTTATCTTTAATGGCTCTGCCAGTAGAACCTAATGCTTGAGCACTTTTTGCAATTACAGGACCGGCCACCGCGGAGGTCAAGCCGCCTTGAACAGCCCCGGCTCCTCGTTCGCCTTCAGTTGCGGTACCAGCTCCTGAGATAGCTCCTTGGGTACCTGCCGTTGCTGCCATACGACCAGTAGGTCCCTTGACAACATTAGGAAGTACTGAGGCCAGGCGATTGGCTGCCTGAGCTGTTCTTGATGCCCCGACAACAGATGCTGCCTGACCACCAGGAATGAATGCTGCGACCACACTAGGAATGGCTCCTGATACAACTTCAGTGCCCAGGGCGACCATCGGGTTCTTTTCTACAAAACGGTCATAGGCTTCACGTTCCTCACGAAGCACATCTTCATAAGGACGGCCTTCCATCTTGGCACGGACACGGGCAATCGCCTCGTCACCGAAGCCAAATCCAAGACCTTGACCGACAGCACGGCCTATGTTGGCAAGAGAGACCTCGCCACCTTTAGACATCTCAATCAAGCCACCTTCTGCATTTTCATCAGGTTCACCAGAAGTTGCCTTGCGTGAATAGGCTCCCGTACTAATTTCATTCAGGCGTGTTTGATTGTCCTTGATACGGCGGGCCGCTGCAGCCTGGGCACGTTCCCAAATAGCTTTACGAGTAGCTGCCGGCTTATTGATAGAGCCTTGAACGTCGATCAAGATCTTACGTTCACCTTCGGTTGGTGCTGCACCAAAGATGGCTTTCAACTGAGTCAATGCCGTACCAAGCACGATGTTCTCAAGATCTGCTGTTGCTGTCTGAGCTTCAGATTGGCGAACACCGGGGATGACAGATCCTACAGACTCACGAATACCTGCCGTCTTACCTTCGTAGGCGACGTCATTCAGTTTCAAGGCCTGACTAAATGCCGTCACCACTTCCTTACCGGCAGAGATCTTGTCTTGCAATTCATCTTTCAGCTTGATCTCAGCAGGAGACAGCTTAACAGATGTGCCTTCCTTGACAATGGTCTGGACACGTGCATTGAATTCAGGTGTTCCTGGCTTAAAGCCTTCGTCTGCAGCAATCTTACCTGCAGGCGATTGCGGCTTGCCACTGACACCATCTGCACCGCCTGTTTCAGGTTTGATGTATGTCAGTCTCTTGATTCTGGCTTCTGCAATCCGTTTGGCATCAGGTGTTGCCTTAGGATCATTGATTACTTCTGTGAGCTTCTCGACTTCGGTCAAACGATCTTTAGGCACAGACTTAGCCAAGGTCGACAATGCTGCCACCTTAGTCTTCATGCCCTCACCCTTCTGATCGATGGCTGCCAAGTCGTACTTCATCTGCAGATCTTCAAGTTCTGCCTTGGCCTTACGCTTCTGGCCAATGACATCGGCTGCAACATCAGTCACGCCACTCAGGCCTTCAAAGAAGCTGCCGGTACGTGTAGGCTTACCAAAAGCGGCGGCAAGACGGAAAGCCGTTTCGGCATCAGAAGGACCCGCCTGACGAGCCATGAGCTTTTCACGGGCACGATCAAGGATCGCCTGCTTCTCGGTGGCTTGCTTATCAGATTGTTCAAGATACTTGCCCAGCAATTCCTGCAGCTGAGTAGTATATGGGTTCACGCCTCTAGAAGAGGTGTATCCAGTTTGAAGAACCTGCTGGTCAGAAGTGTCGTCGTCTTCAAATGCCATGTTCTATCCTTAATTATTTTCCACTAAACAGCTTATTGAAGCCGTAAATCGTCGCAGCGCCCTGAGCAAGCTGAGACAATGGTGAAGGTTGATACACGCTGGCAGGCCCGGTCGACGTCGTCGATGTAGATGTCGGAATCTCGAGACCACGAATCGCAGCATTGAGGAACGCAATATTGTTGCGATCGTATTCGCGCTGGTTGAGGAAGTCGGCGTAAGCCTGATCCAAGGACCGTTGCGCTTGTTGCTGTTGTGTGGCACCCGCAGCTTCCAATGCCCCGATGTTCTGTAGACCGAGTTGCTGCTGGGATTGTCCAAGGGCACCAAGTTGCTGAGCCGTCTGCAATTGACGTGTCAAGTCTTGTCCTGACAGTGCGCCAACTTGTTGACCTGCTTGCAAGGCTTGTGTACCAGCTTGACCGGCTAATTGACCGGTTGACTGGCCAAGGGCTCCCAATTGGGTACCAGCTTGAGCATAACGAGCCAAGTCAGCACTTTCAAGACCAGCTTGAGCCTGACCAAGAGCTGCTGTTTGACCTGCAGCCTGCAATTGACGGGTACGATCTGCAGCCAGTTGCTGAGCAGCTTGACCGTAGCCAGATTGCAGTGCTTGTGTTTGCTGGGCCAGTGTAGACTCTTGAACGTCACGGAGAGCACGCCCGATCATCTCACCCTGACGGCTACCGCCAAATTGACCGGACTGAATTGCGCGATCCTGAATCTGAGGCAGCAAGTTCTCACGAAGGTTGCGGGCTCCAAGTTCACCAATACGGTTGACTACCTGCTCCTGATAAGGGTTCATGTAGTCTTGGATGTTAGACAAACCTGTCTGTGCGCCTTGACCTGTCAGGGTGGCTGCTTGCTGTATATACGGCTGGGCAAGGGCACTAGTATCACCAACCTGCTGACGAATATTGCCAGCTGCTTCGGTCAGTAAGGGGCTTGCATAGGTATAGGGGTTGTAACCAAGACCTTGTTGCAAATAAGGTTGAGCAGCAGCCAAAGAGCTTCCTTGACCACCTTGCTGAGCAAAATTAAGGGCAGACTGGATTGTCGGGGCGTACTGTCCTTCTAGCCCCAATGCCGCATGATACGCCACCTGCTGCGCCGGATCTAGTGGTGCTATCCTAGGATTCGTATACGCTTGATAAGGCTCTGCAGCAATTGCGTTTGCCCGGCTAATCAATCCCTGTGTGTAGTCAGAATACCATGTTGGCAGGTTTTGAGTCGTCTCACCATAAGTGGTAACAGACGACGGCGGGCTGCCTTGGAATAGAAAGTCTAGGATTCCCATATTAGGCCCTCTTCAAATAGCTTAGCGGGCTTCTTGCATCAGGACTGATTTTTCCTTTTGCCAAGTTCTGGCCCTTTTGTTTGCGAATTTGCTCACGCATCTCGTCAAGACGATCTGCCCCTGCTTCAGATGATCCGTTGCCCAGTAATGCAACCGTCTCGGCGTCAAACACATACTCTCCATCAGAGAGCACAGCATTGACGTCATCAGAACGGCCATCAGCGCCTCCGCCAACGTTGTAGCTGCGAACCATGTTCAAGGCTCCACCCATCGCCATCTTAGTCGGTGGGGTGCCATATTGATAGTAGGCAGTCTTACGATTGCGGTTTGTAGGTTGCACGCGGCCTTGTTGCGGCATTGCAGGGGTTGCTTGAACAGGTAGTCCACGACCTTGACCGCCTGCAGGAGGCATGTTGCCGGTCTTCATGGCTTGCTGGAGAGCTCCCATGGCGCCCATTGGCATTTGGCCGCCATTAGCAAATCTCATCAAACCACCACGTGCAGCTGTAGTTACAGGCGGAGGAGTGACCAATTCAAACCTTGAAGGAGTAAAGAATTGATGCTCACCACCGGTTTGACCATAACGATAGATGTCGTCGTTATAGTTCTGCTGGTTGCGATAGTAGTTGTAGATGTCCATCGGGCGAGTAAAGCTAGGATCTAGCGTGCGACCAGGTTGCGGCTGAGCGCTAGGTGGAGCATCCTGTGTCAAAGCACCCCCAACCAATGTGATACCAGCCAACGTGGTCAACGGATTTTCAATTGCATAGTCAAGTACCTTGCCAGCAACCCCACTAAGATCTGATGCATTGATGTCCTTAAGATCAAAGCTCTTAAGTTTGTCACCAAGGCTTCTAGGAGCAGCAGGTCCTAACTGAGGATAGTCGATCACCTGGGTAGGAGCAGGAGTGAATCCATACTCGCCAATAGTTCCTGCTGGTCTTCCAGCTCCATAAAGCTTGCCACTCTCACCAACCCAAGAATCACTCATACCACGAATAGAAGGATCTAAACTATTCATGCTATACGTGAAATCAGGCACTGCTGCAACATCTACAGTAAGCCCAGAACCACCACCCATACTAGAGATACTAGGAGAAGATGGCAGTTGCAAACCTGGACCCGTTGACTTCATGCCGGCAGTCAAACTGTAGTCAATATTGCCTTGAAGATCTCTTGGCAATTGAGCCATTGGATCATATTTAGGCACCTTCAACTTGCCAAAACTGTCGTCAAGACCTTCTGTCAAGTAGTTACGAGGAGCTGCCTCTGCCGCCACATTGGTTAGAGGGCTTGTTGGTGCTGCAGGAGGAGTTGCTGCAGAAGGCGTCTTTACAGCTAGATCATCAGCTAAGTTTAGCGAATCATCAACCAGGTTTAGCGGTTGCGGAGTCATGCTCGGCGGAGGAGGCACTACAGAAGTAGTGGCCCCTGTACCACCAGGCAAGTTAATGTCCGGCACACTTTCTGAAAGTAGTGTTGCACCTTGTGATGAAGGAATAACATTTTCACCAGGAAGCGTTCTCAAACCGGTTTCAGTTGTGCTGCTAAATGCTCCATCAGGAGCATTGAAATAATCAAATGCACCTTGAGTTATACCTGCTGTGATACCTGAGATGACACCCCCTTTAATGGCCTCATCAAAGTCTTCGCCTTGCACAAGCCCAGCAGTAGTGTTGCCTGCAAATGCTCCAAGCCCGGCCCCTACGGCTCCAGCCCCCGCACCAAACGCTCCTAAATAAGGAGCGGCCATAGGCCCAAGAATCGCAGCTCCAGCAACTGTGGCTACAGCGGTTAAGGGGTCATCTAAGATTGGCTGGATAACGTAATCATCAATGGCACTGCCAACGTCACTAAGAACGTCACCAATGCCCTCAACAGCATCACCGACGGCCTCGACTACGCCGCCAACTGCATCACCAATTGCTTCAACAACGGCGCTCATTATCTAACTCCTTGACGTGGTGTTCCAAGCTGCAGAGTGACCCTATATTGATTTTTTGGGGTCATCTCCACTTGATAACCCATGCCAGGGTTTGGAGGATTCTTGGAAACGTTACGGAAAATATTAAGTAGGCTTTGGTCTTTGAATTCTGTGACCAAAACATCAAATCCGGCTTTGTATGCGTCAATAACAAACTGGAAGCCGGAATTTAGGAAATTTTGTGCTATGTCTGCGTTCAGTGCTCTGAATTGGCCCTTACGAGGATCCTTAGGTGAGCCGTGAATGATATAGATGACGTTGCCGTAGCGATAGAATTTGCTATCAGGCATCTGCACTTCCTTGACGAAAGTGGTGTACAGGAATTCAGGTGGATATTCTGACTCTGTATTTTGTGCGGCGATTTTGAGTATGTCGCCGACCTGAAGCATTTGTTGTCTGCTATCTACTAATGGCATGTTAGATCCTCTTGTCAAACAGTGCGGCGCTGAACACATTGCCCATACCAGCACTCAAGCTCATCACTATGCCATCAGGAACTTCAACCGGATGCGAGAGGAACACATGATCCTCTTCAGTCCTATTCAAGATCTCAGGCACAGTGCCCAAATTCAAATCATTGAACAGCAAGAGGGTCTCTAAAAGTCCGCTCGCTCCCATCGTATGGCCGATTCGTTGCTTATACGATGTCGCTACAAACCCACTCAGGTTCTGTTCCAAACAAGCCTTTTCTGCGGCATTATTGGACTTTGTTCCAGTACCGTGAGTCTTCACAATTTTAATTTGTTCTGGACGAATTTGACAAACTTCTATGGCACCCTTGATCGCTCGTGTAAACCCCTGGCCGTCTTCTCGTTGGCCAATAGCGTTCGTTAGGACCTCGGTGGCTGTATATGCCCCTAGAAGTTCGGCCTTAGGTGTCAGTCCAGACTTTTCTATGGCCGTCTCAGATTCAAATACGGCAAAGGCAGCACCCTGGCCAATATAGAACCCAAAGTTCTTAGAATCAAAGGCACTGGGGACCACCTGGTGCTCCTGGGCCATCTTTTCTGTGAGTGTTGCGCCAGCTTCTCCAAAGAACTGGAGGGTCATATTGTTGACCTGGTCCTCGACGGCCAGGACAATTACCCGATCGAAGCCATAAAAGCGGATCAAGGTTTGTACGTCCATCAAGACCTTGAGGCTAGAAGTGCACGCGGTAGCATCTGTCGCTGTATGATCTATTTCCCCGCACTGCGCAGCAATACGGCCGGCATAGATCTGGGTCAGAGACAACGGAAGGACCTTATAGTTGAAGGTCATACTGTTCTCTTTGCCCATTTTCCTGCCCTCGTTGGCAAAGTTACTATTGCCAGAAGCCAGGAGGAATGCTGTCTTACCAGTTTGTGTCTGGCGGATTAGGTTCAAGAGGTCGGGATCTAGAACCTTTTCTGCTACGATGTGCGCGGGATTAAATAGGCCTGTCTTGACCCTAGCGTAGCTGTCTTTGAACCAATGAATCTTTTGGGGATAGTTGTGATCTTCGTAGACCTCTGTCTCGGTTGTGCATGCATACCTGCTTTCGGTCAAGAAGATTCTCATTGGATCCACCCCACCGCTTGCTCAAATGATTCAGGTTGACGACGACCGTTTTCTGTCAAGAACTGAAGACAATCCCTTGGGGTAGTTGCCTGCATCTCTTTGCTCTTCTCATCTTCTACGTCGTAGATCTCGCAAAGATATACGGTGCACATGAGTAAGTCTAGGCTATCTAGTCCGGCGTCCGTAAACACCATGTTCATATCGTCAATCGGTTTTAGCTCGTTGTGAAACGGCTTTGCTTTTTTAGCTACTTCATGCAGCAGCTTGAGAAAATCTTTTTCTGTCATTTAGTCCACCATTTGTACGAACCGCTCTGCCCAGGAACGCCAGTCGTCAAAGAAGAATGGATTAGGGATGTTCTTTTGGCTCAATCCCGAGATGACACAGAATTGCATACCCCATTGCTGCCAGTCTTCTTCATTTTCTAGCCTCGCGAGTGGTGCATAGTTATCCAGATCGAGAATGATCTGATCAGCCCAATCACGCAATCCAATTATAACAGGCTGCGTGATCACGTGGAACCCCCTGCAACAGCTCCAAGCACGTTTCCGTCAGCGGGTTCGACATGGGCAATAATCTGGCCCATCTGATAGTTCCCGTTAATCGTGTTTGAAGTAAACTTAAACCGTAGTTCGCGGCGCTCTTCCTTAAACCAGACGACCTGTTCGTAAGGATCGGAAGGCGTTGCATAGATGGTGCGCTCAGGACCCTTGACCTCGCCAGCCTTGGCATTGGTCCGTCCTGTTAGCTGAACGGTCATATTTTCTGACTGCACAAAGTCAGGCTCGATCATCTCAACCCGAATCCACTTGCTCTGTGGATTGCCGCCCACCAAGAAGCTCATGTCAGCCGTCTCAAACCAAGAAGGCACGGCAGAGATATTCTGGCCGTCGATTTCATTGACGCCGCTCTCATGTTGCCAGACCTTGTAGCCTTCTTCAGGCTGAATAACTCGTGTATTACCTTCTTCGGTAATCCGAATGTCGTCATTCTCTGTGATACGATTACTTGGCACAAAACTAGAAAGCTCAACGCCGCACAACAAGGGGGCAGCGTAAACAGGTGAAAATTCGCCAGCAGACCTACCGCCATTGGGCAGTTCTGTGTCATACCAGGTATTCTCTTTAATGTTGTAAATAACTGCGTGGGTGCATTCGGTAGCATCTCCACGAGGATAGCACCACCAAATCTCGCCGTAACGGGGAATCTTATAAGCAAAAACCTTTTGAGCAGCCGCCCTGTTTAGACCGTCAAAGAAATAGTTGATGTTTAGATTGTTTGGAACCTCACGGACTACGCCGTTAAACATCAGGAATCGATCGGTGCCTGCCCAGAAGTAGATGCCGTCATACTCGATAACAGAAGCGGCTGACAAGATACTTGAATTGCTGCTGATCGTGTCAAACTGGAAGATCTGGGTGCCGCCAACAAACGAGGCGCGAATCACGGCATCGGCTGACCAGTAAAGGCCAGCAGGAGCATTACCAGGACCACCACGGAGAGGTAAGCCACGGACAATCTTTTGGGCTGCAATACGGGCATTTCCTGAACCTACACCAGTCAAGTCTGTAGGATCACCAGCCACTGACCAGCCAAGGAAGCCGTCATGGCCAAAATAGGTCAAGTAAGGATGCAAGACGCAAACGCCACCGGTCACGTTGGCACCTGCTGGGAAAGTTGTCACTTCCGTAAGAAGACCAGTCCCTGTCAAGTTGCCCACGAACAATTGGCCGCCGTCTGTGTTGCAGATACAGTTGGCATTTGGAGCCACTTGCGCCACTATCAGGTTGACAGGGGGTAGGCCTTGGCTGTCATAAATAACGTCAAACTGCCATAAATTCTGGTCGCTGACTTGTAGACTGAGCGGTGTTCTATTTGAGATCAGGCTTGATACCCCAGAACCATTGATCCTAAAACGTTCTACAAGGCCGGCAGACCCAGAATGAAAATAGGTGTAGTTGTTCTCGGTGTAAGTCTTAACACCTCGGCTGATTTCAGACAAGTAACGGTTGATGACTCGATAGCCGCCGATCTTACGAGGAAGACCGCGCTGCCAACGAACCCATTGGCCGTCGACGTAAAAGTCACCTTCAAACTTGGTACCGTCTCGCTTGATACCCGGTTGTGACCTAATAATGACCGGGGTCGTTGCCATCAGTAAGTTCCACCTTGAATTGGATCAAGACCTATTGCGATCTGAGCGGCTCCTTGTGAGCTTGCCGTAAAGATCGCAATACCAGTTGCAGTGCCTCCGAGGTTAATCAAAGCATTTCCTGCAGTAGTGGCTCCTGTACCACCTTGTGCGATAGTAATCGGAATCGCAAGTCCTCCGGTATCTGCCAAGACTACGTTTGTTCCATCACAATAAACAATGGTTCTAGATCCTTGGGCGACAACAACTCCTGTGCCAGAAGCGGTTTTAATAGTAAATGTGTACGACCCGGTCGTTTCATTTGCAACCCAGTATTGCTGAACGGTATTAGGAACAATGATGTTTCTATTACCTGTTAGGGCGCCTGTAAAGTCATACGCAATTCGATTTAACTCAGAACCGGACAAGACGTAGTTACCAGAACCTGCAACGTCAATCGACGTATAGTCAAACGCAAAGACTGGTGCTTGGCCGTAGCCGATGGTATAAAACTGAACACCGTCTGTACAAATAATTGCAGAATCCCCTGGTTGAAAATTCAATGACGAAGATCCGTTAATTGTTTCTGATCCTGCAGGGTCAACAATAAGTGTCCCGGTGCCTTCATTTCTAAGGTTAATGAACCAATTATCTGCAAGAGTGGCTGCCGCTGTTAGACTCAATACCCCAGCTCCTCCGACCCAAATCAGAGTCCTAGAGCGATCATTTTGGTTTGTCGTGTAGTTTGTACTAAACGAAGAAACCGGCATTGCCTGGGATAGCACAGAACCAATTGCAATGAGTCCAGTACCTGCCAGTGAGGCTGCATTGACAGAAGAGACGGCGGCTCCAAACTGGTATGCTCTCCAGGTACCTGCTGCCGTTGTATTGTTGGTCAGGTATAGCTGCCAAACCGTACCGGGTGCCGCATTCAAGACCTGGGTGCCGGTGCTGTCACGGACCACAAAGGCATTAGCCCCTACGTTGTTGAACAGAATCGTCTGCCCTGTAGAGGCTTCTAGTGCGGACGGCAAAATGATTGCAAACGGACCAGCCGCTGCATTCACGTCCATAATTGACGCTATCAGGTCTGTAGACGGCGCCGTTTCAAGAGGCCAGTCAAATGTCATGTTTGACGTTAAGCTAATTGAAACATAGCTAACGTCAGATGGGCTGATGTTATCGCCCCCGAATATGTTTGTGTAAACAGTCATGGTTTAGGCCTCGTTTCTTACGGCTCCACGGTCTAGAATCTTCTTCAGATCTTCGCCGTTTATCGCCTGAGCAGCTTGTGCATACATGGTCTGCCAGACTGGGATCCGTTCATCGTTCTTCAAGTACGGAGTGGCTTCTAGCAAGGTTGCATACAGCAGCAAATTCGGCGCGTATTCAGTGAGCCAGTTTGTTTGATTTGCTTCATCTAAAAGTGCAGGCAGTTCGTAGTAAAGAATTTCCACAGGATAGTTTGCATCCGGTGTTGGTACGAAAAGCCAATTGGTGTAGTTGTAGTCCGCATAGAATACAGGCTGCTGGACCTCGGTCTCATTGGGCCAATATTGACGGCAATATTCATAGGCCCTTGGGAAAATCTGGACACGGGTGTTATTACCGGTGCCAGTTCCGATGTTCATGCTAATAGTCTCACGCCAGCGGTCTGGTTTAGCAACGACTGCCACGCCGGCCTGCATGTTTGTCACGACAACGACTTGAAAGCCTTGAATCTTTAGATCACGGCTAATGCGGCGCTCTGCCAAATTGATCAAGTTAGGGATCTGGGCAAACACCAGTGGGTCGGTAGATGCAGAACCGCCTCGCTCGAGATAGCTGCGAACGTCATCTTGGAGGGTGGTAAAGGTCATTGCTGCTGGCATATTCTTTCCTTATGCAACAAGCCCCGGTAAGTAGACGGTCTTGCCGTCTCTTCTTACTGCGGTCAATTCTTGTTTTTTCAAATCAGCCGGGTCATACGACACATGTACCCAGCCACTGTCAGGGATACCTGGCGTATAAAATTCCAAGACCACCTGAGTAAATTCTAAATTCTTACTGATCCATTCTGCCAACTCGTGGTTAGGAACACTAGGAATTTCTATGTCAGCCGCCATGCCTTTGCAGTGGTCAGAGGTCTTAGACCCTCCAACCTTAGCGTTCACCTCCGGGTGGCGATAGCCTGAGTTAACTTTTACCCCTTTGGCAAAGTGGTCACGAACGGGTTGCAAGACCTTCTCACAGAGAGCCACCATATTGGCAATCTCTGTCTTGCCAGGAGTATTGTCCATGCCATGACGCAAAGCCGTCTCTGACTTGATCATCTCCTCTAGGCTGAAGTTCTTACTTAGCTGCATCTTTTTCCTTAAACTTCATGTCCATGATCTTCTCAAGGGTGCGGCCTCCAAAGTAAAAGCTCATGATCAGCATGCCCCACTGGCCTAGCAGCTCGACGTACTTCTCATTGGCATTATTGCCAAAGGCAGACATCATGGCGAACAAGAAATCGGCAAACAAGATGAAGATCAGGGTCATCGGCCTGATGTTCTTACTGAGCCAAGAATCACTAGCCATATCGGCTTGTTGGCGCTTTGTCAGTTCTTGAGCTTCAATATTGTCGGCATTCAACTCGGCTAAACGACCTTGTTGCTGCATCTCAAGTAATTCTTTCTGAGCTTTTGCTTTGGCTTCAGGGTCAGGAATAAACTTATCCAAGACCTTCATGCCGATGTCAAGAACTGCTGTTAATGGAAACATTATTGCCTCCCTACGGTTGTTTCGTGGTCACCTTTTTTGACAACCACTTTGTCGCCTTCAACTGAGACAGACATCGGATCACGATCAGCCATCCTGTCAAGCCTATCAATCAGTTGTTTCATAACCTCAAATTCTGGCTTTTCTTGTTTAGGATTTGCTCCTGCGATACCATTAAGCATACTAATCAAGGCTGTTAATGCAGCACCTAACAAGCCCATGACTGCCGCAATCTTGTCATTCTCAAGTACAATGGATGCACCAACACCCATAGCAACAATCAGTGTGATGTAAAACAAACCGTGCTTGCCAATAGCCTTACCAGCAATTTCTTTTGCAGGCGATTGAGCCTCAAGCTCTTTGAGCTTGTTTTCGGCTTCTGTCTTTAAGACGGCTAGTTTTTCTGCAAGACTATGTTCCATCGCATTCTCACTTTGTCAATAATTGGATCAATAGCATGCAGACTGCGCCAGAAGCAGCGATGATAGCAGCAGCGGCTGCAATCATGATTGTTTCCATTCTTTTTAGCCTAGCATTGCTAGATCTAAATTGAATTTCAATATTTTTATAGCGCTCAGCACAAACTGCCTCATGTGTTGATAGCGCTGCCGCTACTTCTGCCGCATTCATTACTCTATTCTCCTTGTTTTTGTGCCAAACTGGCTTTCAAGCGATCAATAAACGCCTGTTTGCCAACATTTAGTTGATCAAGATTAAACGCAGCAGAGCTGATCTTTCTTTCAAGATCTAGGCAATGATTGCATAGCGTTTGTTGTTCTTGAGTCAACTCTTCAAAAATATAATCAACTCCGTCGATACTGATGGGGGTCTTTTTTTCGTTTCCCATAGTTTTCTCCTAAATATGCCATCAAAAAGGGCTGATGGATTACCCAAACTATTGTGCCGGGGTGTCTGCGGCAGGCTCAGCAACAGGCTCAGCAACAGGCTCAGCAACAGGCTCAGCAACAGGCTCAGCAACAGGCTCAGCGGCTTGAACTTCTCCTAAAACGGTTTTATTAGGATCTAGAGCCCATTGAACTGATGGAAGAGCAGCCAGTTGCTCGACAGTCGTGCAAGCATTGATTGCGGTTACCGCATCGGCAGCTTGAGTACGAATAGTCTGGCGCCATGTATTCCAATCGGTAGGAACCGTGGTGCTAGTCTCAACAGCCTTGACCACCATCCAATCTGACGGCAATAAAATTGTGTAGGCCGTTTGATTCACTTGTGTAGTCATTTGCGACTTTAGCTGCACAATGTCTTTAGGGGTGGCCGTGTAATTGATTGTTACCTCAGTGGCACTAATCACAGGGGCATCGGCCGACACCCAATAGAAGTAGTCGTTAGGATAAGTGCCGTAGACAACAGGCACCATGCCAATGGCCGCAAACTCTTCTTGAGTTGCTTGGGCTGTCCATTGTGGAGGATATTGGACTCCATCCCACATAAAACCAGAACCGTCAGGCACGTACTGGGCTACTTGATTGTTTTGTACGATTGCAAACATGTTTGTTCCTTATCTTGCAAGTGAATAATTAAATGGGTTTTCAGCAAATGCCATGTAGATGTAAGTTATACCACTGCCGTTTGATTTAGTATCTGAATTTCGCATCTTAAATCCATTTGCTGTAAAATCCATAACCATTGCTCCTGTCGTTTCTGCGCTGGCTTCATCAGGGCGTAAAAACGCATTTGCTGCATTAAACGGGCTTCGTGCTGCGTCAGTTATTGCCCAGTTTTCTCCTGTGCTTGACGCCTTTACCAACACAAACTCAGGACGGAAACCCGTGTAGATAAACGGGCCATCGCTAGATCCATTCCCTGTGTAACTTGCAAACTTACTATACCCAGTAACTTCTGCAAAGCAGTAGGCAATCATCGTTGCACCTGAAGTATTTAAAGATGCAATTCCAGGTATATTTTGAATTAAAGTGCTTGTGGTCGTATACTGACTTGGTTGAGAAGTTGCTGCGGCGGTTGTGTTTAAACCTTCAAACCTCAAATTGCTTCCTGTTGCAGTTGTAAATACATACCAGTTGTATCCATTTGACGCATCTTTAAGAATAATCATCTTAGGGGCGGCGCCTAAGCCATGCCCCGTTGTGCCGCTAGAGCCTGTGCCCGTCCAAGTAACAATACTAAATCCAGCAGTCGTATTAGCACTTACTGTGGATGTAATAGAGCCGGCTGTGTTGGTTACTGCTGTAGCGTTTGATGCTCTCCATTGCCATCCTACATAGGTAATACCGCTACCATTAACCAAAGAATCGCCAGTGGGAACTGTAAAACCATTACTATTAAATGTTAAAGTCCACGATTGGTTTGCTTCCGAATTAGCTGTATTTGACGCTAAAGTTTTATTTCCACCACGAACAGCGTTAATTAAGGCATGTTCCCCAACAGTGTTTCTTCTTTTAATCCAAATAAAATCTGGTTTCATAGAACCACTATTTGTAATGCTTTGGCTTGTTCCGTTACCTGTCCACAAACTCACATCAAAATACTTATTCGCCAGCGTGGTAGATGACGCACCAATGGTTGGCGTTGGTAGATTAGATGTTTGCAGGCGATTGTGGCCACTTGGAATTGAATAAGCAAAAGGTCTTTGACCAAAATTGATGTTAAATGTTCCAAAGTAACCGGCGATTGGAAAATAATTGTCAGAGCCACTTAAACCACTAAAGGCTGTTCCTTGACTTACACCGTTTTTATAAAATGTAAGTGTCCCAGCATCCCAATCGCAAGCAACACCAATTACATCACCATTAGTCCAAGCGCTGCCATAACCGGAAAAAATTCCATATGAAACTGCTTTTGATCCGTCACCGCTATAGACATAACAAGCATTTGATGTAGTGTTGTAAGCAACATCTCCTGAATCTGTGTATATTGCAGATCCTTTCACAATACCAATTTGGCTTCTTGATGCTGCTAAAGTTGCTCGGTTTGTAATAGTAACTTCCCAATACCATTTGCCTGTAGATGGGATTTGCATTGTTCCAACAGCAGAACCGTTACCACTGCCCTCACCAGCGCTTGGAGATAATTGAAGGTTTCCATTGGAAAAAGTTGCTATATATGTCGCCGATACAGGCAATCTGTTTATGGGATTCCAAACTGGGAAATTGCCCACAGTAGAGCTTTTCGGTGTTGGGCTATCGGTCATGGCGTCATAGGTAGAGCCGGCTGTCACACTAATGTTAACAGTGTTCCAATAGTTGCCATTACCAGAAAAATCCTGACCTAGACCTGTGTTTGAACCGGAAGTCGTGGCAATGCTACTAAACTTCAGATAAAAGCCGTTTGTGCCATAGGATCCGGTATAGGCCTTAGGCTGCCAAATACCAGTGGACGCGTTAGTGGTTCCAAATTCTGTATATGCAACGATGCTGCCAGAAACCATAATGCACTCTGCAAGATAGCCGTCACCAAAATAAATTGGCGCGCCGCCACCTTGATAACCACCGTTAATGTCATTACGGAATGTGTTGTTTATCGCCCTGTATCCGGTCGAAGTAATGCTGCCGGCAGCTCCTGAATCTGAAGAAGTGCCCCAGGTTACTTGTTGACCATTTATATAGGCAATGACCTTATTGGCAGAAGTGCCATTGTCTGGATCAAATTGAACAACCAAATGATACCAAGAAGACGGATCTCGATAAATTGGAGTTGAAGTTCTTTGGAAGTAATAGCCAGAACTGTTATTAAATGCGTAAACCCATAGATTGTCGCCTGAAAACTCAACAATCATCATATTTCTAGTGCCGCCTGAAGTAGTCGTATTTCCACCAATGATCTGTTGAGTTGTAAAAGATCCGGTACTTCTTTTTATCCAAGTTGAAAAAGTCCATTGGTTCTGCCCAGAGGCAGAAGCCGGCGTTCTAGTCAAATAGGCAGATGCACTTTGGCGAAAGCGCAGCGAGTTGTCAATCGTGTAGGCGGTAGGACCACCAGCGCCCGTGACCGAGGTACCGAAAATTCCGCTCATTATGCTAAAGCTCCAGTGTTGGCAACATAAACGTTGGTGCCGTCAGAATAATACGACAACCAGTAAGTCCCGGTAGCAGAGATCGTTGCTAGGCAGGTTGAACTTACTTTTGTGGTTGCTGCTGCGGTGATCGCGTAGTTTGAGTTGTTCACCAAGATGATGTTGCCTGTTTGACCGCTGGTGATGTTGGTAAACGTCAAGGCCCCGCCACCTGTAGGGGTGCACTTGAAGTTACTTGCAGCGTTCATGTCAAACGACAGATCGTTGTCCGTGGTGATTGTGGCGCGGACTGCTTTGGCGAATAGTGCGTTACCATCGGAATCAATACGCATACGCTCTGAACCAGCAGTTCTAATTGCCAAGGTTGAATCCGAACCGTTGCCACCTATGTACCATTGCTCGGTAGAACCATATTTTGATATGATGTTGTTATACCTAGAACCACTAGCGTTGTTACCGAGCAAGGTTAAATTAACAGCATAACCAGCAACACCAGCTTCAAAGTTAATATTGTTGTCAGCAGAGTTGCCTTGATAGACTTTTAATTTTCCAGAAGGAGTGCTTGTTCCAATTGCGACATCGCCATTAGAGTCGATACGCATACGCTCTATGCCACCAACATTCGAAAATACTAATGATGGCGATGCCTCGTTTGTAGCACCTATGTAATATTGACCAGCTCCAGATGCGCCCTCTATTTGCAAACTGAATAAATCGCCATTGGCTTGAAATCTTGACCGCCCACCTACTACATTAAACCGCTGTGAGGTTGTGGTTGTACCAATACCAACATTACCACTAGAGTCGATACGCATACGCTCTGTGTTGTTGGTGTAGATCGTGATTGGGTTTGCACCACTGGTTAATAAAGTTAATTGATCGGTAAATGCAGCGGCAGTTGAGCCGCCTCTTAGTATCCCGTCAT
>JACCEC011097977.1_pt1 | contig 20186 bp, 22 predicted proteins | sample 7450121 | NCBI WGS metagenome assembly JACCEC01 (sample SAMN15323455, study PRJNA562643) | freshwater metagenome | isolation source: river surface water | place: USA:Blue River Watershed | collected 2017-08-18 | reverse complement strand
CCGCGGCAGCCCGCGTCCGCAGATGCCGGCGCAGGTCGTTGGCGAAGGCAAGGGTGTCGTCAAGTTCTTCAACGCCCAAAAGGGCTTTGGCTTCATCGTTCAAGACGGCGGCGGCGAAGATGTGTTTGTGCACATCAGCGCGGTTGAACAGGCCGGCCTGGCCGGTCTCGCTGAAGGTCAGCCGCTTGGCTACACGCTGGTCGATCGCGGCGGCAAGATCTCGGCAACCGATCTCGTCATTGAAGGTGATCCGCTGCCGGTGGAAGAACGCGCACCGCGTCAGGACCGGTTCGGTGGTGAAAGCCGTGGTGGCTTTGGCGATCGTCCGCCCCGCGTGCAGCGCACGCTGACGGGTGAAACCGCAACGGGCACGGTTAAGTTTTTCAACGCGATGAAGGGCTTTGGCTTTATTCAGCGCGATGATGGCCAGCCGGATGCCTTTGTCCATATTTCCGCTGTTGAGCGCGCCGGTCTCGGCACGCTGAACGAAGGCGACCGCGTGAAGTTCGATATCGAAGTCGACAATCGCGGCAAGAATTCAGCGGTGAACCTCAGCTCTTCGGACTGAGCATTGATCCATTGCTGACAGAAAAGGGCGGTCCCGCTGGGGCCGCCCTTTTTCATGTCCGCCGTCCGCCGCCGGGCCTAGTTTGCGGCCTTGAGATGCCGGCCCATGACAATCCGGAACAGCATGAAACAGGCGCCGGCCGCTGCTGCCAGCCCGGCATGGAGCATCCAGAAACTGGGGGTCGGCATGGTTTCATAATAGCCGCCAAATTTGCCGACCAAGGCGTTGCCAGAGAAAAAGGCCAGATAATAAAGCCCGATTACCGTTGCATTGAGCGCGCGGGGCGCGACCTTTGCAAATAGAGCGAGGCTGACAGGCAGCATATGGGCAAAGCCGATGCTGTTCACGATATGGAACATCACCGGCCAGAACAGGCCGATTTTTTCGCCCGGACCTTGCGTGGATGCGGCCAGAACGAGGCACAGCATCCCGGCCACGGAAAAGACCGATCCGATGATGATCTTGGTGATTTCATCCGGTTCTTGCCAGTGCTTGCCATACCAACGGTAAAACATGGCCACGATCGCCAGAAACGAAACGCTGACAATGGCGTCCAGCGTCACCAGCCATGTCGTCGGCAATTTATGGCCCATCCAGTTGAGATCAAATTGCTGATCCCCCCAGACCAGATAGGCGTTGAAGATTTGATTATTGGGGACAATCGCAACCGCAAGGACAGGGATCAGGATCAGCAGAGCGATCAAGGCGGGCCAATCCTGCTTGGTCAGGCTGGGCCGGGCAGGGCCAGACTCGGCCTGTTGCGGCGCAAAATGATCCTTGGGCAGATGGGATTGCCCCGCCACATAAATGGCAAGGCCAATCAGCATCCCGATGCCGGCCGCACCAAAACCATAATGCCAGCCATAAACCTCACCCAGCGTCCCGACGATGAGGGGCGAGGCGATAACCCCGGCATTGATTCCCAGATAGAAAATCTGAAAGGCATCGGCGCGGCGCAGGTCATCGGGTTTGTACAGGGCACCGACTTGGCTGGCGATATTGCCCTTGAACATCCCGCAGCCAAGGACAAGGCACGCCAGCGCAAAGAGGAAGGTCACCTCAAATGCCATCAGGAAATGCCCGATCGCCATCGTGATCGCGCCCAGCAGGACGGTGCGTCGCTTACCCAGTACCTTATCGGCCAGAAAGCCGCCAAATATCGGGGTCAGGTAGACGGCGGCGGTATAGGTGCCAAATATGGCCGAGGCGAGCGCCTGGCCTTCCAGCCCGCCATAAAGCCCGGCAAAGGCATCAAACAGGGCGACATTTTCAACATGGCCCGGCAGCAACAATTCCTTCGTCATGAACAGGACGAGCAGCGCCTGCATCCCGTAAAAGGAAAAACGTTCCCAGGCTTCGGTAAAGGCCAGATAGGCCAAGCCCTTGGGATGGCCCAGAAAGGCCCGGTCATGGGCCAGATCATCCACCGCGTCCTGGGCGTCCCGGCTGTCCTCAACGGTCATGCAATCCCCCTGTCTTGTCTCCTCAGGCCAATAGGCTAGGGCAAGAGGACAAGGGTGGCGAGGCCGAAACGCCCGGTCGCGGTTGGAAATGGGGGATAGCGTGGCGGCTACCACCGGCTTTTGGCACCAGCCTCTGCTTGACAAAGCGCCCGCACTCCCCCAATGGCCGCGGCTTACCGCGCTTCGGTGCGATTCCACATCAACTGTTACGAAGGTTTATCGGGTCATGGCCAAGCCGACCACTGTTAAGATCAAGCTCGTGAGCTCGGCCGATACGGGCTTCTTCTATGTCACCAAGAAGAACCCGCGGACCCAGACCGAAAAGCTGTCCTTCCGCAAATATGATCCCGTCGTGCGCAAGCATGTCGATTTCAAGGAAGCCAAGATCAAGTAAACCCGGTGTCGTGTGCCGGTTCACCCCGGCATGCGCCGATCCGCGAGGGCACTCAGATCCTCGACACTCTGAACGAATCGCGCCAGCGTGATTGGTTTGGACACAAACGCGTCTGCGCCAGCTTCGCGGATGCGATCTTCATCACCTTTGCCCGCATAAGCGGTCACCGCCATAATCGGCGTTGCGCCAAGGGCGTCGTCGCTGCGCACGGCGGCAATCAGATCCAGGCCGTTGATATGCGGCATCTGAATATCCATGATAATCAGGTCGGGCCGGGCATCCTGCGCGCGCGCCAAAGCATCGCGGGCATCGCGTACCGGATATGGCTCAAACCCATGCGCCTTTAAAAGATCGCAAAAAAGCTTGAGGTTAAGGTCGTTGTCCTCGACAACAAGAACCCGCTTTGTCACCGCAACATCCTAATTTGATAAGCCTGTCATATCCGATGAAACTAACCCAGACAAATGAACAAGACGTCACAACCGCTGCCATTGCCGCCCTTGGCTGGGTGCTGGCGGATGATGCGCGGGCCCAGCGCTTTCTGGCGCTGACCGGATTTGCGCCGGATGATCTGCGGACGCGGCTGACCGATCCCGGGCTGCACGATGCCGTGCGCCTGTTTCTGGAAGGGCATCAGCCCGATCTTTTGGCATGTGCACAGGCCCTTGGCGTGGCGCCAGCGGCGCTGTTGCCGGCCGCGCGGGAGCATTGGGCATGAGCGGCCGTCCCCTTTTGATCACCGATTGTGATGAAGTGCTGCTGCACATGGTTGTCCCCTTTGCCGCGTGGGTGGATGAGGCGCATCACGTGCATTTCGATCTCGACAGCGGGGATTTCGTCAATGCGCTGCGGCACAAGGCAACCGGTATTGCCTTGGGCCATGAAGAGATCTGGCCCTTGCTGCGCGGCTTTTTCGCCACCGAAATGCATCGCCAATATCCGATTGAAGGCGCGATTGAGGCGATCCATGCCCTTGCCGAACATGCCGATATCGTGGTGCTGACCAACTTGTCCGATGCCGAACGCGAGGGCCGCATTCATCAGCTGCGCGCGGTCGGGGTCGAATTTCCCGTTTATACGAATCAGGGCGGCAAAGGCCCGCTGCTGCGCGATATTGTGGCGGACTATGCGCCGACATCGACGGTCTTTGTCGATGATCTGGGCCATAATCACGCATCGGTGGCGGAACATGCGCCGGATGTCTGGCGGCTGCATATGGTGGGGGAACCCCGGCTTGCGTCGCGGATCAAGCCGCATCCCCATGCCCATGCCCGCATTGACGATTGGGCCAGCGCGCGGCAGTGGATTCTCGACAGATTTGCAGAAGGAGCGCCCAATGGGCAGTGATCATATGGCCGACACGACTGAAACGCCGGACGCGCGGCTCGCCCAATTGGGCATTGACCTGCCAGCACCTGCGGCCCCGATTGCCGCCTATGTCCCGACGGTGGAGGCCAGTGGCCTGCTGCATATTTCGGGGCAATTGCCCTTTGTTGACGGGCAGGTGATGACCGGACGGATCGGTGATGACCGCGATCAAGCCTTTGGTGAAGCCGCTGCGCGGGCCTGTGGCATCATGTTGATTGCGCAGATGAAAGCGGCGCTGGGCAGCCTTGATCGGGTGGAGCGCATTGTGAAGCTGGGCGTGTTCATCACATCCGCGCCCGATTTTACCGACCAGCCAAGTGTCGCCAATGGCGCCTCAAACCTGATGATCGATGTTTTTGGGGACAAGGGCCGGCACGCCCGGTCTGCCGTGGGCGTGCCCGCTTTGCCACGCGGGGCAGCTGTGGAGATTGACGCAATTGTCGCTGTTCGCCCTTCTTGATCCTTGGCTGGCCCCGGCGCCAGCGCCCGTCCGCGTCGCCTTTTTGAAAGGTGTCGCTTATGCGCATCGCGGCCTGCATGGCGGCGCGATCGTTGAAAACAGCCGCGCCGCCTTTGTCGCTGCGATCGATGGTGGCTTTGGGATTGAATTGGATGTCGAGGCAAGCCGGGATGGCGACGCCTTTGTTTTCCATGACGAGGAACTGGATCGCTTGACGCCCATGGAAGGCCGGGTTGGCGCCTGTTACAGCCGCGATCTGGATCAGATCCGCCTGACGGGCACCGATGAAACAATTCCGCGCCTGCATGAGATTTTGGCCTTGATTGCCGGGCGTGCGACCTTGCTGATCGAAATCAAGACGGGGCGGCGCGATATCGCGCCTTTGTGCAAATCGGTGCGCCATGCGCTGGAAGGCTATGATGGGCCAGTGGCGATCATGTCGTTCAACCCGGATGTCTGCCGCTGGTTTCATGATCATGCCCCCGGCATCGTGCGGGGGCTGGTGGTGACCGAGGAAGGCTCGACCGCGCTGCCCGATCGCAGCTGGGCCGCGCTGACGCGGCAACTGGCCTTGTGGCGGGCAAAGCCCGAATTTCTGGCCTATGATGTGCAGGATTTCCCGGCGCGTTTGCCGCAGCGGCAGCGCGCGCGCGGTTTGCCAATCCTCAGCTGGACCGTCCGGACCGAGGCAGAGCGCGCCACCGCCGCCCGTTATGCCGACGGCCCGATTTTTGAGATCCCTGGCCCATGACCTCCCCGGACCGGGGGGATGACACATTTGTGGCGCGCGTGGCCGATGGCGTTCTTCAGCTGGATGCCGCGCATTGGGATGCCTGTTTACCGACCGATAATCCCTTTGTGCGCCATGCGTTTCTCGCCGCGCTGGAAGCGTCTGGCAGTGTTGGGCCGGGGACAGGATGGCAGCCTGTGCCCATTCTTGTCGACCGGGATGGTGCAATTGCGGGCGCAGTCCCGGCCTATCTGAAAACGCACAGCCAGGGCGAATATGTGTTCGATCATGGCTGGGCCGATGCCTGGCATCGTGCCGGGGGCAGCTATTATCCCAAATTGCAGATTGCCGCGCCCTTTACGCCCGTGCCCGGGCCCAGGCTGCTGGCCCGCGATGATGCGACCGCCCGGCAATTGATCGCCGCGGTGCAGGCAGTGACCGATCAGAACAACCTGTCCTCAGCCCATGCCACTTTTGTCGCGGCCGACCAGCTGGATCTGTTTCGTGCGGCGGGATGGCTGATCCGTGAGGGGCTGCAATATCACTGGTTCAATCAGGGCTATGACAGCTTTGACGCGTTTCTGGCCGCCTTGTCATCGCGCAAGCGCAAGGCCATCCGCAAGGAACGGGCCGCCGCGCAGGCGGGCCTCGACATCCGCACGCTGCGCGGGGCGGACATCAAGGCGCATCACTGGGACGCCTTTTGGCATTTTTATCAGGATACGGGCGCGCGCAAATGGGGGCGGCCCTATCTGAACCGCAGCTTCTTCCCCGATGTTGCCGCCACAATGGGCGATGCCGTGCTGCTCTATCTGGCTGAACGCAATGGCGTGCCGATTGCCGGTGCGCTCAACTTTGTCGGCGCGGATGCGCTGTTCGGGCGTTATTGGGGCTGCACCGAGGATGTGCCCTTCCTCCATTTTGAGCTATGCTATTACCGCGCGATCGATACCGCGATTGAGCTGGGCCTGACGCGGGTTGAGGCGGGCGCGCAGGGTGAACATAAGCTGGCGCGCGGTTATGTGCCCGTGCCAACCTGGTCGGCGCATTACATCCCGGATCCGGGCTTTCGTGCGGCCGTTGCCGATTTTCTGGATCGGGAACGGCGTGCCGTCGAACGCGAGATTGCCTTTCTGGATGAGGTCACCCCGTTCCGCAAAGGCGGTTAGGCCGCCCGCTGGCCGATGTGCAGCATCCAGGCCCGCGCCTGACGCTGCGCCTCTGCAATATCGCGGGCCGACATTTCGCCGGCCAGATCGGACCGGCATTGCTGCCCCCGGTCATCGCCCGACAGGGCGGCAAGATTGAACCATTTATGCGCCTGCACGAAATCCACCTCTGCGCCATCGCTGCCGGCGGCAAAGGCCAGACCAAGTTCAAAATAGGCGTCCGCCTTGCCTTGTGCCGCGTCGTTGAAATGGCGGTTCAGGACAAAACTGCCCGCAATCACTGGATGTGCCATCCGGTCCTCCTCTCGTCATCACGATGAGAAACTTGGACCAAAATGGTTTAAAAAAGAGGTTAACGTCGGACGCGAATTCTCAAGCGGTTGGGTTTACAGGCAAATTATCGATGAGCCGGGCCTTGCCAATCCGCGCCGCGGCCAGCAGCCGGGCCGGCCGGACAATGGTCTGCACCGGTTCCAGCGTCACGGCATCGACCAGTTCGACATAATCCACCGCAGAAAAGCCCGCCTTGAGCAGCGCGGGCGCAACGGCGGCCAGCACGGCGGCGCTGTCTTGCCCGGCTTCCAAGGCGCGTGCCGCGTGACCCAGGGCACGGGGCAGGGCGATGGCGGCTGCGCGTTCCGCATCCGTCAGATAGGCATTGCGCGACGACAAGGCGAGGCCATCATCTTCGCGCTGCGTGGGGAAGCCGACAATGTCGAGCGCCATGTCGAGATCCGCCGCCATGCGCCGGATAATCGCCAGCTGCTGCCAGTCCTTTTCCCCGAAAATGGCGATATCGGGGCGGACCTGATTGAATAATTTGGCAACAACGGTCGCAACGCCATCAAAATGGCCGGGCCGGGCCGCCCCGCACAGACGGTCGGGCAGGCCGGCCACGCTGATATTGGTTGCAAAGCCGGCCGGGTACATCTCGTCAACCGAGGGCATCCACAACAGGTCAACGCCGGCCGCGTCAAGCTTGGCGCTATCGGCCTCGGCGCGACGGGGATAGGCGTCGAAATCTTCGTTGGGGCCAAATTGCCGCGGGTTGACAAAGATGGACACCACCACCCGGTCGGCGCGGCGGCGGGCATCGGCCACCAGCGCCAGATGGCCGTCATGCAAGGCGCCCATCGTTGGCACCAGCGCGATCGTCTCCCCCGCGTCGCGGAACAGCTTCAGGGCCTGGTGAAGGGCGGCGCGGTCATGGATGGTTTGCACGGTCAATCCTGCATGTCTATTGAAGGGGTCGCCTGTAGCGAGCGAGGGTACGGCGAATCAAGAAAGGATAGCATCAGATCCATGTCGGGGGAAAAGCCGCACATCATCGTTTTCGCCAATGAAAAAGGCGGTTCCGGCAAGTCGACAACGGCGGTGCACACCGCCGTGGCGTTGACCGTTTCGGGCCACCAGGTCGCGGCGATTGATCTCGATACCCGTCAAAAGACGCTGGTCCGCTATTTTGAGAATCGCGAAGCGACAAGCCGCCGGCGTGACGTGCCGCTAGAGGTGCCGCGCTATTCGGTGCTTGAACCGCTGACAGAAGCGGCACTGGATGCCGAAATTGCCCGGATTGGCGCGGGGCAGGATTTTGTGATCATTGATACGCCGGGCCGCGATGATCCCGTTGCGCGGGCGGCGATTGCGCGGGCGGATACGATTGTGACGCCCATCAATGATAGCTTTGTTGATCTGGACCTGATTGGGCAGGTGGATGCAGAGACCTTTCGGGTCAGCAAGCCCAGCTTTTATGCAGAACTGATCTGGGATTTGCGCAAGGTGCGCGCACGCACCGATGGCGCGACGATTGATTGGGTGGTGCTGCGCAATCGGCTGCAACATCTTGATGCCCATAATATGCGGCGGGTCGGCGCGGCGTTGGGTGAATTGTCAAAGCGGGTCGGCTTTCGCACCGTGCCGGGGTTGAGCGAACGGGTGATCTATCGGGAGTTGTTTCCGGGCGGGCTGACGCTGCTCGATAAGAAGCAATTGGGCAGCTTTTCGGTCAGTCATGTCGCGGCGCGACAGGAGTTGCGCGAAATGATCTCTGCCTTTGCCTTGCCAACGATTGAGGCGGCGCAGCGCGAATTGTCCTTTGCATGACGCGGATCCTGATTTTTCTGGCGCTTGCCGCGCTTATTTTCTGGGCTTGGCGCAGTGCTTCAGCACCACGGCCGCAGATGACGCGTGCGGCCGCGGCGCGCTTGCTGGGCGTTGCGGAGGATGCCGATGCAGCGGCCATTGCCGAGGCGCATAAACGCCTGATTGCGAAGGTGCATCCCGATGCGGGCGGCAGTGAAGACCTGGCGGCGCAGGTGAATCTTGCCCGCGATATCCTGTTGCAGACGCCCGCGCCCTAACCCAAAATCCTAACCGTCCGATATGTTGATTCACCGGGCGCCTTTGGGCAGGCGCACCACAGATTTAAATGATGGGACAGCCATGACGCATGTTTTTCACCCTTCGGCCCTGCGTGAATATGACATCCGGGGCATCGTCGGATCCACCTTGTCAGACAAGGACGCCTGGGCGATCGGGCGCAGCTTTGGCACGATGGTGCGCCGGGCCGGCGGGCGAAAGGTTGCGCTGGGCTATGACGGGCGCTTGTCCTCGCCGATGCTGGAACGCGCGCTGATCGATGGCCTCACCCAGACAGGCATTGATGTGGTGCGGATTGGCCTAGGGCCAACGCCAATGCTCTATTTTGCTGAGGCAGTATTGGACGGCGTTGATGGAGGAATACAGATAACTGGCAGCCATAATCCCGCCGAGTATAATGGCTTCAAAATGGTCCTTGGTCATGCGCCATTTTTTGGAGCCGACATCCAAAGGATCGGACTTCTCGCCGAAGCTGGTGATTGGGAAGTCGGTACGGGCACGGTCGAAGATTTCGCGATATTCGACCGGTACGTAGATCGTCTGGTCGAAGGGTTCCAGGGGCGGGGTTTCCGTATCGGCTGGGATGCCGGGAACGGCGCTGGCGGTGCTGTCATCGAGGCGCTTGTCCGGCGCCTCCCCGGGGAGCATCACCTGCTTTTCACCACCATTGACGGGCGTTTTCCGAACCATCATCCAGACCCCACTGTTGAGGCAAATTTAGCAGATTTGCGTCGTCTCGTCTCGGAAAAGAATCTCGATTTCGGAGTCGCTTTTGATGGCGATGCCGATCGCATTGGCGCGATTGATGGCGAGGGTCGCGTGGTCTGGGGTGATCAGCTTCTGGCGATCCTGGCAGAGCCGGTGTTGCGGGATGTTCCGGGGGGCACAATTATCGCCGATGTGAAGGCCAGCCAGGCCCTGTATGATCGAATTGCAGACTTGGGTGGCACGCCCTTGATGTGGAAGACCGGCCACAGTCTGATCAAGGCCAAGATGAAGGAGGTCGCATCCCCGCTGGCGGGTGAGATGTCGGGCCATATCTTCTTCAAGCATCGCTGGTATGGCTTTGATGATGCAATTTATTCTGCCGTTCGCCTGATTGAGGCGGTCAGCGAATTGGGGGGCTCTCTCACCGCGCTGAAATCCGCCATGCCGGCGATGATCAACACCCCGGAATTGCGGTTTCAGGTCGATGAAACCCGCAAATTTGCCGTCATTGATGAGGTGCTGGCGCGGCTTGAGGCAGAGGGTGCCGATGTCAACCGGACCGATGGTGCGCGCGTCACCACGGCCGATGGCTGGTGGCTGTTGCGGGCGTCCAATACGCAGGATGTTTTGGTCGCGCGGGCCGAGGCAAAGGATGCCGCCGGGCTGGATCGGCTGCTCGCGCAGATCGATGCGCAGCTGGCCGCTTCAGGTTTGGAGCGCGGCGAATCGGTCGGTCATTAGGGGCCAAGGGCGATTCGGTGACGGCCTTACCGCCCCCGATTCGCAGCTGGTTTGCCAGCCGCGGCTGGACCCCGCGTCGCTATCAGCTGGATATGATCGCCGCCGATCGTGCGGGCCGCCACGCCTTGCTGGCCGCCCCCACCGGCGCGGGCAAAACGCTGGCGGGTTTTCTTCCGACGCTGGTTGACCTGATTGAACAGCCCCAGGACGGGCTGCACACGCTCTATATCTCGCCGCTCAAGGCGCTGGCGGTCGATGTGCAGCTCAATTTGTTGACGCCCATTGCCGATATGGGGCTGGATATCCGGGTGGAAACGCGCACCGGCGACACCCCGTCTGACCGCAAGGCGCGGCAGCGCGTCGCCCCGCCCCAGATCCTTCTGACAACGCCGGAAAGCCTCAGCCTGTTATTATCCTATCCCGAAAGCGCAGCGCTGTTTGCCGGGCTGCGTCGCGTAGTGATTGATGAGGTGCACGCCTTTGCCACGGGCAAGCGCGGGGATCTGCTGACGTTGGCGCTGGCGCGCTTGCAGGCGCTGGCCCCGCAGATGCGCCGTGCCGCCCTGTCGGCAACGCTCGCGGATCCCGGCCAATTTGCCAGCTGGCTGGTGCCCGTGGGGCAGGACTGCCAGCTGGTCCTTGGGGAGCCCGGGGCGCCGCCGCAGCTGTCCATCCTGTTGCCGGATGATCGCGTGCCATGGGCGGGCCATTCCGGCGCCTATGCCGTGCCGCAGGTGATGGCGGAAATCGCCGCGCACCGCACCACGATTATCTTTTGCAACACGCGCGGCTTGTGTGAGCTGATTTTTCAGGAATTGTGGCGCGTCAATGAGGCGCAACTGCCCATCGGCATTCATCATGGCAGCCTGGATATTGCGGCCCGGCGCAAGGTGGAACAGGCGATGGCCGATGGGCGTTTGCGGGCGCTGGTGGCGACGGCAAGCCTCGATCTGGGGGTGGATTGGGGCAATGTTGATTGCGTCATTCAAATGGGCGCACCCAAGGGGTCGTCGCGTCTGTTGCAGCGCATTGGCCGCGCCAACCACCGGCTGGAGGATGCGTCAGAGGCCATTCTCGTGCCCGGCAATCGCTTTGAATATCTGGAGGCGCTGGCCGCATGGGATGCCATTCAAGACGGGGTGCTGGATGGGGATGCCTTTCGCACGGGCAGCCTTGATGTTCTGGCCCAGCATCTCATGGCCTGTGCCTGCGCTGCGCCCTTTGATGAAGCTGCGATGTTGGCAGAGGTGCGCACCGCGGCCCAATATGCCGATCTGACAGCAGACACCTTTGCCCGGCTGCTCGATTTCATAGCCACTGGTGGCTATGCCTTGCGGGCCTATGACCGCTTTCGGCGGCTCAGCCGGACACCGGCCGGGCAATGGCGCGTCACCCACCCGCAATTTATCGCGCAACACCGGCTCAATGCCGGGATTATCGTGGACAGCCCGATGCTGGAGGTGCGGTTCCGCAATGGCCGCCGCCTTGGCCAGCTGGATGATTACTTCGCGGCCAGCCTGATGCCCGGCGACACCTTTTACTTTTCGGGGATGAGCCTGGAGGTCGAACAGATTGACGCGCTGGGCCTGACCGTCCGGGCGAGCAGCAAACAGGCCCGGATCCCAAGCTATATGGGCGCGCGCATGCCGTTGACGACGCATTTGTCCGATCGGGTCCGCCGCTTTCTGCATGATCGGGACAGCTGGTCGCGCTTTCCTGCCGATGTCCGCGCCTGGCTGGAGGTGCAGGACCGTGTTTCCACCTTGCCAGCGCCCGGCGAACTGCTCGTCGAAACCTTCCCGCATGAACAGATGCACTATATGCTCATCTACAGCTTTGAAGGGTGGAATGCGCACCAGTCGCTCGCCATGCTGCTTACCCGCCGGATGGATGCCAAAGGCTTGGCCCCGATCGGCTTTGTGGCCAATGATTATTGTTTTGCGATTTGGAGCCTGAACGAAGTGACGGATCCGGCGGCCCTGATGTCCCCCGACATCATGACCGATGAATTTGTGACCTGGGTGGAAAATTCAGCGCTGCTCAAACGCGCCTTTCGCGAAGTGGCGGTGATTGGCGGTTTGGTTGAACGCCAGATCCCCGGTAAGCGCAAAACGGGCCGACAGGTCACATTTTCGACGGACCTGATTTACGATGTCCTGCGCCGTTATGAGCCGGATCACCTGTTGATGGAGGCGGCCTGGGCGGATGCCCGGACGCGGATGACCGATGTGGGGCGGCTGGGCGCGCTGCTGGATCGCGCCGCGACCACATTGGTGCATAAGCGGCTGGATCGGATCACGCCGCTCGCCGTGCCCGTGATGGCGATTGTCGGCCGGGAAAGCGTGGCGCAGCGCGATGCCGATGATCAGTTGCTCTTTGAGGCCGAGGCGCTGGCAAAAACGGCCATGGGCAACGCAGATTAGGGGGATCTGATTGCGCCATTTGGGCTTTGTGATATCCTTGCGCCGCCGGGCTTTCGCCTGAGCCAGAGGACGTGCCGGATGCACAGACACGCAGTCATTGTCGCATTGCTGAGTTGCGCCACGCCCGCCTGGGCGCAGGGGGCGGCGGATATGGTGGCCGCGCCAGCCCCGGCGGCGGACACGCTGGTCACGGGGACTGATGGGGCGTCGCGGCTGACGGTGCCGGTGTTCGTCAACGGGCAGGGCCCCTTTGCCTTTGTGATTGATACGGGCGCGGATCGAACAGTTGTGTCGCGTGAACTGGCGGACCGGCTGGGGCTGCGCAAAACGCGCACCATCCGGCTTCATGCCATGGGGGGCAGTGGCCGGGCGGATGTTGTCAAACTGGCCCAATTGCGCGTGTCGAACCGCACCATGACGCATGTCGAGGCGGCGTCGCTGCCCCGCCAATATGTGGGCGCAGATGGGCTGCTGGGCATTGATAGCCTCAAGGGGCAGCGCATCGTTATGGATTTCAAGGCCGGGACGATGACGCTGGAGCCTTCGGCCAGCCCGGAACAGCCGGTCGGTGCGGGTGCTGACATGATTGTGGTCACCGCGCGGACCCGGCAGGGGCAGCTGGTCATGGTCGATGCCGATGCCAATGGCCAGAAGGTCTGGGTTGTGGTGGATACCGGGGCGCAGAACAGCATTGGCAACAGCCGCCTGCGTCGCCTGATGCTGGCCCGTCAGCCGCAAACGCGGATCACGCCGATCGAAATGGTCGATGTGCTGGGGCAGCGGACCCAGGCCGATTATACGATTGTCAGCCGCCTGCGCATCGGCGGCGTGCTGATGGGCAATGCGGCCATCGCCTTTGTCGATGCGCACCCGTTCAAGCTGTTTGATCTCCACAAAAAGCCATCCATGCTGCTCGGCATGGAAAGCCTGCGGGGTTTTGAACGGGTGTCGGTTGATTTCGCGTCCAAGAAGATCAAGTTTCTGCTGCCGCCCAAGGACAGCCCCGGCCCTACAGACCCGCCAAATCAGACCGCGATGGGCGCGCCCTAGCGCCGGACACAGCCTTAGCGCCGGACACAGCCCAGGGCGGCGGCGTCCATGGCGGTGGCTGCGCCCTTCAAGCGATAGGTGTCCGCAAAGGGCCGGCCCTTTGTGTCCACCGAACTCAGGCTCATGCTGCGGGCGGCCCGGATTTTGGCGAGGATGAAGGCGTCATGGCGCGGCGTGGGGCCCCAGGCGTCATAGCGGCCGGCCAGCAAGCGCCAGCGCCGATCCCCGATGGTCAGGATGACATCGGCATCCCTGCGGCGTTCGCGGCTCAACCGCGCGTGGAACTGGCCGCGCACGCGCCGGTCGGGCCAATGGCCAATCGCGGCAAAGGGCCGCCAGGACCCGGTCGATGGGTCCACCGGCGTGGCAATGGCAAAGCAGCGCCGCGGGGCGGCATCGCGAAAGGCGCCCCATGTGTCGAACATGCCCAGCGTGTCGCGCGCGCGGATGGGCGCGGCCATCCCCGCAGCCATCAGGGCGACGGCCCCCCAGGCGGGCCTGCGCATCACGCCAGGTGGCCGCCCCCGCCCTGGCGGACAATCTGTTCCGCGCCATTTTCGATGACGACCATCGTGCCTTGCGGCAGGCTGGGGGCGATGGGCGCCTGCCAGGGCGCGACGCTGGGCAGGTCCAGCAACAGGCCGCGCAGTACGCGGCTCGACATGCCGTGCATGATGACCAGCCGGTCCTCTTCCATATCGGCGGTGTCGGTGATCCAGCGGGTCAGCCGCGCCGCAATCTCATCATACCATTCACCCTGGGGCGGGCGGACCGAAAACAGGCCCGTCTCACTGTCCACAATCGGGCCAGTTTCCGCCATGATCTCGGCATAGCTGCGGCCGGCCCAGTCCCCGACATTGATTTCATACAGGCGCGGATCATGCGCGGCGCTGTGCCAATCATGCCCGATATGTTCGGCAATAATCGCCAAGGTCTGCAAGGCCCGCCCGGATGGCGACGACCATAAGCGCAGGGTTTCGCCCGGCTGCAACCAATCGGCAAGGGCGGCCCCCATGGCATCGGCCTGGGCGAATCCGGTGCGGGTCAACGGCGTATCGCGCTGATCCCCTTGCATCCTTTTGGCAAAGTTAAAGACAGTCTCGCCATGGCGAGCGATGAAGACGCGACCTTTGAGTTTCATATCGGGTCTTTTCCCACAATTTTATGGGAGCGCAAGCCCAAGGCAGGGGTTGCCGTTGCCGCTGATCTTGTTCATGACCGTGGTTGAACTATAAGGCCGACTCCCAGCCGGCCGCACGACCATTTTCGGGGGTTTCGAATGAAGGCGACGATCGAACGCGCAAATCTGTTGAGGAGCCTCGGCCACGTCCAGTCGGTCGTGGAACGCCGCAACACGATCCCCATTTTGTCGAATGTGCTGATCGAAGCGAGCGCCGATGGCACCATCCGCCTTGCCGCGACCGATCTTGATTTGCAGATCAACGAAGCGCTGGAAGCCGTCAGCGTGGAAGTGGCGGGGGCGACCACGGTGTCGGCGCACACCTTGTTCGACATTGTCCGCAAGCTGCCCGAAGGCACGCAGGTGTCTTTGACCGCCGCGGATGGCAAGATGCAGGTTGTTGCCGCGCGCTCGCGCTACAGCCTCAACACCTTGCCGCGGGACGATTTTCCGATCATTGCCGAGGGCGATCTGCCGACCCGGTTTGAACTGCCGGCCGCCGCCTTGCGCCAGATTATCGATAAGACGCGCTTTGCCATTTCAACCGAAGAAACGCGGTATTACCTCAACGGCATTTTCTTCCACGTGGCGGATGATGGGCAGCCGGTGCTGAAGGCGGCCGCGACCGATGGGCATCGTCTTGCCCGCGTCACCATCCCGCGCCCGGAAGGGGCAGAGGGGATGCCCGACATCATCGTGCCGCGCAAATGCGTGGCGGAATTGCGCAAGCTGTTGGATGAGGTGGAAGGCACGGTGGAAGTCACCCTGTCGTCAACCAAGATCCGCTTTGGCCTGGGCACAGCCGTTCTGACATCCAAGCTGATTGACGGCACCTTCCCGGATTACAGCCGCGTCATCCCGACGGGGAATGACAAGCTGCTGAAAATTGATCCGAAAAGCTTCATGGCCGGGGTCGATCGCGTGTCGACCATCGCGTCGGACAAGACCCGCGCCGTCAAAATGGCGCTGGAGCCGGACCGCATCACCCTGTCTGTCACCTCGCCTGAAAATGGCACGGCAGCAGAAGAAGTGCCCGGCGAATATTCGGCGAACGCTTTTGAGATTGGCTTTAACGCCCGCTATCTCATGGACATTCTCAGCCAGGTCGAAAGCGACAGCGTAGAGGTGCATCTGGCCGATGCCGCGGCGCCGACGCTGATTCGTGAAAATGACAAATCGCCGGCGCTCTACGTCCTGATGCCGATGCGCGTCTGATCAGCCGCTGTGCCGCCGCCCCGTCCGGGCGGCCGCGCGGCAGTTGGCGCTGATGGCTTGCTCAGGCGGGCGGCGTCTGTTTGGGCGGCGTAAACATCCGGTCGAGCATCCGCCGCACGGCAGCGATCAGCGCCAGATCACCCAGGATCAGCAGCCCCGCGATCAGCCCGGCCGCAACGGGCGCGAAAAACAGCAGGATCAACAGCCCGGCGGCCACAATATCTTCCCCCAGCGACACGGTGATATTGCTGAACGGTTCTGGGCTGGCGTTGATGATCGCGCGTGATCCCGCCTTGGCGCGGTGGCTGATCATGGCACCACCGGCCCCCAGCAGCAGCGTGATGATCTGCCAGACCGGCTGAGACGGATCACCTATGGCCAGCGCCACCCCCGCGCCACCAATGGGCCGCAGCACCCCATGGGCCGCATCCCAAAGCGAATCGAGCCAGGGGGTTTTGTCGCTGATACACTCCGCCAGCGCAGCAATCGCCATCAGGCTGATCACCCAGGGATGCGCCAGCATCTGCACCACCGCAAAATGTGCCGGGGGCGCAATCAGCCCGGCTTTAAGGGCAAGGCCCATCGCAAAAAGGCACAGATACAGCCGCCATCCCGCCAAAAGGCTCAGGCCGGCGGCAACGCCCAAAAGCTGTTCGATGGTCATGGGCGCTCCCGATGCGATATCGTCTTGTCTTCATGCTTGTCCGCAAGCGCGGGCTGGTTCAAGACAGGCTTTGAAAAACAATCAGATTGAGCATGGAGACAGGCGCGTGAACATCGACATGGCAAAGCCCGGCGAAACCATCCCCGCCATTCCTGCCGCCACGCTTGTCCTGTTTCGCGAACGCCCGGAAGGCCCGCCGGAATTACTGCTGGTGGAACGATCCAAGGGCATGGCTTTTGCGGGGGGTGCAATCGTCTTTCCCGGCGGGCGGATTGATGAGGACGATCATCATCTGGCCGCGCGCCATATGACGGTTGAACGCGATTGTGCCGCCGCGCGGATTGCCGCCATTCGGGAAACAATCGAAGAAAGCGGCGTCCCCATTGGGCTCGCCTCGGCCCCGCCGGCCGGCTGGCTGGAAGAGGCGCGCAAGGCGCTGCATGCGCGGGAAAAATTCAGCCGCCTGTTGGATGAAGCATCCTTGTCGCTAGATCTTGATGCGCTCATCCCCTTTGCGCGCTGGCGGCCCAATTTTAAGGAAACCCGCGTTTTCGATACCCGCTTCTACATCGCGCGCGCGCCCGATGATCTGCCCGAAGCCATTGTCGATGCGACCGAAAATGTCCGCACCTTTTGGGACAGCGCCCAGGCAACGATTGACGCCGCCCTGCGGGGTGACGTGCATGTCATCTTCCCAACCCACCGCAATCTGGAACGGCTGGCCCTGTTCTCCAGCTTTGACGAAGCCCGCGCCCATGCTCATGCCACGCCCGTGGAAATGGTGACGCCCTGGGTGGAAAAAAATGGCGACGAAGTCTTCCTCTGCATCCCCGAAGGCCTGGGCTACCCCGTCACACGCGAAAGCTTCAAAACCGCCAAGCGCGCGGGGGATTGAGGGTTAAAGTTTGAAAGACAGCCCTTCGACAGGCTCAGGGCAAACGGACGGGGTGAGGGATGGGGCCTTTTACACGCGCAGAGCCAGTGGAGGGGTAAGCCCCAACACCCCACCCAACCGTTTATGCTGAGCTTGTCGAAGCATGGTCCTTCCGGCTGGGTGTGCAGGGAAGGACGGCCCTTCGACAGGCTCAGGGCGAGCGGGTGGGGTGAGGGACAGCTCAGGGCGAACGGAGGTGGTGAAGGATGGGCCCCTTTCACACGCGCAGAGCCAGTGGAGGGGTGAGCCCCAACGCCCCACCCCACCGTTTATGCTGAGCTTGTCGAAGCATGGTCCTTCAGCCTTGGTGTGCAGCGAAGGGCGGCCCTTCGACAAGCTCAGGGCAAACGGGTGGGGTGAGGGACAGTTCAGGGCAAATGGAGGGGTGAAGGTCAGTTCAGGGCAAGCAGGTGGGTTCCCCAAGGCCGACAGACGGGTTCAAAAAAAACCGCACGCCCCACCCGTTTGTCCCGAGCCTGTCGAGGGACTGTCCTGTCTTGGCCGGCGGCGCGCCGTGATCACTTGGCCCGCAAGGCAGAGATTGTGGTCCCCACGCTGATCCGTTCCGCCTCGGTTTTCAGGTGCAAGAGCCGCAGGCCCTTGCGCGCTTTTGCCTCGGCCAGTGCGGGCGCGAACTGATCGGTTGCCTCAACCGTTGCGGCCCAGCCCCCATAGGCCCGGGCGAGTGCTGCGAAATCCGGGTTGTGGAGCGCCGTTCCGGACACGCGGGCCGGATATTCGCGTTCTTGATGCATGCGGATCGTGCCGTACACGCCATTGTCGACAACCAGCACCAGCATGTTGCACTGATATTGCATTGCGGTTGCCAGTTCCTGCCCGTTCATCATGAAATCGCCATCGCCAGCCAGCGCAACGACCATCCGGTCGGGACAGCGCAGCGCGGCGGCCACAGCCGCGGGCGGCCCATGGCCCATGGCACCGGCGGACGGCGCCAATTGCGTGTCCGGCCCGGTATAGGGCCAAGAGCGATGCCACCAGCCTGAAAAATTGCCCGCTCCGTTGCACAGGATTGTGTCCGCCGGCAGCATATGGCGCATTGCGGCCACGCATTGGCCAAGGTCCACGCCGGTTTCAAAGGGCACTGGCGTATTCCAGGCGCGCCATTCGGCGTGCGCCTCTGCCCCGGCGGCATGCGGTGCGGCTGGCGGCGGCAATGCGGCGGCGGCGGCGGTAAAGCGCGTCATATCCGCACAAATCGCCAGATCCGTGCGATAGACGCGGTCCAGTTCATTGGGATCGGGATGGACATGGATCAACGTCTGGCCGGGATGATCCGGGGTGATGAGCGTATAGCCATCAGTCGTCGCGTCGCCCAACCGGGCACCCACCGCCAGAATAAGGTCGGCCGCCTTGATCCGCGCGACCAGCCTTGGGTTGGGGCCATAGCCAAGATTGCCCGCCCAGATCGGGGCGTCATTGGCAATCGCGTCTTGCCGGCGAAAGCCCGCGGCGACCGGCAGGCCCCAGCGTTCGGCAAAGGCCTGCATGTCGCGTGCCGCCGCCGGTGTCCAGCCAGCGCCCCCGATAATCGCGATGGGGGCCTTGGCACGGGCCAATTGTGCGGCAAGGGCCGCCATCTGTGCGTCATCCGGGGCCTGCACCACTGGCGTCACGCGCGGTCGATCGGTGGCGATGGCCGCTTCGCACAACATGTCTTCGGGCAAGGCGATGACCACGGGGCCGGGGCGGCCCGACATCGCCACGTTAAACGCCCGGGCGACATATTCCGGGATGCGGGCCGGGTCATCAATGCGCACGGCCCATTTGGCAAGTGGCGTAAACATCGCCGTAAAATCAACTTCTTGAAAGCCTTCGCGGTCCTTCATGCCGCGATCAACATCGCCAATGAACAGGATCATCGGCTGCGAATCCTGCATCGCCACATGCACGCCAATTGTCGCATTGGTCGCGCCCGGCCCGCGCGTCACAAAGGCAATGCCCGGTCGGCCGGTCAGGGCGCCATCGGCACAGGCCATGAAGGCGACGCCGCCTTCTTGCCGACAGACGACGTTCTGGATCTGCGGCGTATCGTGCAGGGCATCAAGAACGGCGAGAAAACTCTCCCCCGGAACGGAAAAAATGCGGTCGCATCCCTGAAGGACAAGCTGGTCAACAAGAATGCGGCCGCCGGTGCGTGTGGTGCTGGACGTCATCAGTTGTCTTTAGGCGCAGCCGCCCCGTCTTGAAAGGGGACAGCATCACCCATTGGGTCGGGTCCAGATCCAGCTGAGGCAGATGATGGCGACCAGCACGGGCGCCAAGGCCCAGGGCAGGGGCAGCGCCACCAGCCCAAGGGCGATGCTGATGGCAAAGGCGCCCGTGGCGGCACGCTTGCCGGTCCGGCTGATCACGCCCTTGTCGCGCCATGCGCGCAATGCCGCGCCATAGCGGGGGTGGTTCAACAGCCGGTTTTCCCAGACCGGGTGGCTGCGCGAAAAGGCAAAGGCGGCCAGAATGAAGAACGGAACCGTCGGCAACAGCGGCAGAAACGCCCCAATCGTGCCAAGCGCAACGGCGGTGACGCCCAGCGCCAGCCAAAGTGCGCGCCGGACGCCCCCGGTCTTCACGCCTGATGAATGGCCTTGGTGACGAGGTAACTGTCCAGCCCTTCAGGCCCGCCTTCGCTGCCAAAGCCCGATTCCTTCACGCCGCCAAAGGGTGCAGCGGGGTCGGACACCAGTCCTCTATTCAGACCCACCATGCCTGTCTCTAGTTGCTG
>JACCEC012429329.1_pt1 | contig 20189 bp, 19 predicted proteins | sample 7450121 | NCBI WGS metagenome assembly JACCEC01 (sample SAMN15323455, study PRJNA562643) | freshwater metagenome | isolation source: river surface water | place: USA:Blue River Watershed | collected 2017-08-18 | reverse complement strand
CTTTTACATCACCTCCTTTTCTTTTTTTATGATAATAAGTCATCGGTGAATTGCACAGACCTCTACCGCAATTCATCCCACGCTGCCCTGCGGGTCAGACGTGGGGCTTCTTACGGAATAAGCTAAAGTATGGTAGAATCTCTCTGGCTCCGGGGCTAGTCCCCAGCTTTTCCCAATTTTGAATCTGACTGAGATTAAATTCAGACCAAGGGTAATGAGGAGCAGACCGATTTTCCATTTTGGAGATAGATTGTAGCATATTTTACAAATAACTGTCTCTTGACGGTGATATCAAAAGATAAAATGCTAAGTGACGGCTAAACGAAATATTCAGCTTTAGGAGTGAGGATCTTGAAAAAGATAGAAGCAATTATTCGGCCTTTTAAACTTGATGAGGTTAAAATCGCCCTGGTCAATGCAGGTATTGTTGGGATGACCGTTTCTGAAGTTAGAGGTTTCGGACGTCAGAAGGGTCAAACGGAACGTTATCGGGGTTCAGAGTATACCGTTGAGTTCTTGCAAAAACTCAAAGTTGAAATTGTGGTTGAAGATAGTCAAGTGGAGATGGTCTTGGATAAAGTCATTACTGCTGCTCGGACTGGGGAAATCGGTGATGGCAAGATCTTTATCTCTCCGGTTGAAGAAATTATTCGGATTCGGACGGGAGAAAAGGACTTAGAAGCGATTTAATCCTTTTCAACTTAATACAAAGGAGACGATCCATAACAGAATTGATGCTCACCGCACTTTTAGGGCGGTGATTCTTCATTAATAGTCGCGCTCACTTTGGGAACGGGGGAAACCGAAACTTGAAATTTTACACTTCAAAATCCGGTACACAAAAAATTAAAATAAGATTTAGTCCCTTTTAAGATTGACTTGTGAACAATATCCGCACGGTTTCAGATACAAAGCGTACATTTTACAGTTTACACACTCGCCCCATCAACTCGATCTATCGTCGTGTGGTTGAGGAGTTGATGGTGGAAATGCACTTGCTTTCGGTCAATGTTGATTTCAGCTATAACCCAATTTATGCCTTGGGTGTTGTCACTGCTTTTGATCGGTTTATGCAAGGGTATCAACCTGCATCGGATCAAGAATCGATTTTCAATGCCCTGATTAAAGCGGAACAAGATGATCCGCAACGATATCGAGGTGATGCTGAACGTTTAAAGGAATTAGGGAAAACCCAATCGGTTCAAGATTTGATGACGGGTTTAAAATCCCCCGTTGACGGAAATTCTGTCACGGAGTTGCAAGGGTATTTGCTCCCGGTCACAACTAACCCTAAATTAAAATACAATCGTTTATTTGCTATTGGCTTATTTACCCTTTTAGAACAGGTTGATCCCAATGGTATTCAAGACCAAGCGACCAGAGAAAAACTCTTAACTCAAGTCGCTGAAGCATTACACTTACCCGAAGACAAACTGATCAAAGATTTAGATCTCTATCGGAGTAATATTGAAAAAGTGACACAAGCTCGCATCATGATTGAAGAAATGACCCAAGCTGAACGGAAAAAACGGGAACAACGGGCGTCGGAAGTGGTTAGCTTTAAAGTCCGTTAATTTCACAATCTTTTTGGCACGATCCAATGGAAAATGGCCCTTGATTCAAGTTGATCAAAGTTGCCACTAAGAAACAGAAACTGTCAGCACCCCGGCTGAAGAACGGGGGCCTCGAGTCTCCACTTCAGCTAGCTGATCAGCCTTAGCTTGATGGTTGCGTTTAGAGAAAGTCTGAAATTTCCTCCCATCCCACAGCATTTAACTCTGCCCGTTTTCACGAGTTGATGGGGTATTTACGGTTTTAGATTTAGAGGTGTTAGATGCGGGATCGTAGTTTTGAGCATAGGTTTGTAAGAGGGAACTAACTTGACCCAATACAGCATCCCCTGTGAATTGACCGAAAACGGTTTGATTTTGAGCCGCGCGGTCTAAGTTCCGTTCAATGGCGGCTTTAACCTGATTCGCAATCAGCACTTGCAGTTCTTCTTTTGCCCTTGAGCGTTGATATTGGGCGCCTTCTTCCGTCGTCGCATACAGGGGAGGAAGACGATTGAGCGCATAGGCAGCAATATCCCCAACATCTAAGCTTTGGTCACTATTTTCCTCCTCAATTTCGGCAACCCGAGCGATGGCTTCGCTGAGAACTAATTCCTCCATGACATTAATAAATTGTTTCCGGGGTAAGACGACAACATCACCCGTTAACAAGGCTCCCATCAACCGATCCAGAGCCATATATTCTTCAATGGACAGTTCTGAGGCAGTATTACAAATTCGTCCAACCTCTGCCTCCATTGAGGGGGTTAGATAACCATCTTGCAAGGCTTGGTCAACAATCTTTTCAATACTCATGGAATTGGAATTAAGATATTCAGGGAATTAGGCTAAACCGAAGCCCCCGCGCTTGAATATTAGATTGACGCTAAGGCTACTTCTTATAGAATACCATTGACCCGTTGATGCACATTGACCCTGACTTATCAAGCATTATCGCATCTCATTCACTAATCAATCGTTGCATAACGCCAGGGAACGGGATCAACAGATTGGCCCTGCACATACAGTCCCCAATGCAGATGGGGGCCGGTGGATGCACCGGATGATCCCACCGTTCCAATCACTTGACCGGCTTGTACAAAATCTCCTTCTTTGACATCAATACGACTGAGGTGGATTAAAATACTTGCCACCCCTTGGCCATGATCGATCCCAATGGTATTGCCGTGAATTTCAAATCCTTCTGATTCTCTTCCGACTAACGCCACTCGTCCGGCTGCGGGTGCAACGACGGGTGAACCCATCCCCCCAGCATAATCAACTCCCCGATGATAATAATCCTCGGCAAAATCACCGTTGTAGTAACGACGCACGCCATAAATTGTTGTGATTTCACCCGCATTGGGACGTAAAAACGGCCCTTTCCAATACTTTTCCGGGGTTACAAGGGCTTTAAACGCATCGACGCGATCAAATTCGTAATCGGTTCCATTCAGTTCTTCTTTATCGGGGGGTAGCCAAATCGATTGAGTGGGAAAATCGCGATCGCGTAATGGTACGGTTAAATTCTGTACCTGTGTTCCATCATTAACTTGTAAGGATTGGGTTCCCGGCTGATCTAAGGGTGTAGTGGGTAATAAAGCTCGCATTCGATTAGGGCCAATGGCAAACATGGGGTAGATTTTACCTTGCCAAGTGACGGTGGGTTGGGTTGCTGATGTCACTGATTCTAATACCACAGACAAGGTATCTCCCAACTGAGGAGCAGATGGATTCACTCGTACCTGAGCCGCTAATCCAGGTAAGGTCAGGACGAGTACAACTGTGATCAAGCTTAACGCGAACGAATTGATCCCCCTGGGCACTTTCAGTCTCATCTTGATCTCTCCAATGTTGATGGGTTGTCCCTGTAAAATTCTAGGGCTGATGTCGGAATCTTGACAATTTTTGTATCCTTAGAATAAGTAACAGAACGTTACATTGAATCACTTAGTTTAAGATCAACCGTGCCAGAAGACTTTCGTTTAATTGTAGATTTAGTTCTAGTCCTTGCAGCAGCGACGATTGGAGGACTGTTAGCGTCTTTGCTCCGACAACCTGCAATTTTAGGTTATTTAATTGGGGGGATGATTGTTGGCCCCAGTGGATTAGGGGTGATCAAAGAATTAGTCCAGGTGGAAACCCTAGCCCAATTTGGAGTGGCTTTTCTTTTGTTTGCATTGGGGGTGGAATTTTCCTTTGCAGAGTTAAAGAAAGTTCAAGGAATTAGTTTAGGAGGAGGGGGGTTACAAATTGTTTTTACAATGTTAATTACCGCCTTAGCTATGGGAATTTTAGGCTGGGATACCTCTCCGATTCAAGGTGTTTTTTTAGGGGCGATTTTATCTCTATCTTCAACAGCCGTTGTTTTGAAATGTTTAATGGAACGAAATGAAACGGCAACGCCTCAAGGTCAGGTGATGCTGGGAATTTTGGTAGTACAGGATTTAGCATTGGGGTTAATGTTAGCGGTTTTACCTGCTTTAAATCAACCCCAAGGAAATGTTATTTTTGAAGCCGTAGGGCGATCGCTTTTATTAATCGGATTATTTGCATTAGGGGCAGTGGTGGTAGGGATTTGGGTGATTCCTCGGCTGTTAAGATTTTTAGCTCAAACGGAAAGTCGAGAATTATTTTTATTAGGAGTAGTCGCTTTATGTTTGGGAATTGCATTATTAACAGAACATTTAGGCTTTTCAATTGAAATGGGAGCTTTTGTTGCAGGGTTAATGATTTCTGAAGTGGAATATGCAGATCAAACCTTAACCTATGTTGAACCCATCCGAGATATTTTTGCCGCGCTGTTTTTTGTCGCTGTAGGAATGCTGATTGATCCGGTGTTTCTCTGGCAGCATTTAGAACTCATTATCGGATTGATGCTTTTAATTGTAGCCGGAAAAACCTTAATTATTATTCCGATTGTTAAACTATTTGGCTATTCTTGGAGAACGTCAATTATCACGGGATTAGGGTTGGCTCAAATTGGAGAATTTTCTTTTGTTTTAGCGAGTGCCGGACAAGCGTTAGGATTAGTTTCTCGACGGATTTACTTATTAATTGTGGGAACTACTGCCTTAACCTTAATCATTACACCGTTTATTTTGCAATTTGCCCCTAAATTATTAGATTGGATTGAGGAAAAATGGGATTTATCAACGGCTTTAGAAACTAGCCAGAAAATTAAAGAAGTTTCTGAAGAATTCCCTCAACAAAACCATATTATTGTTTGTGGATATGGGCGAGTTGGTAAAAATTTAGTTAAACTGTTACAAAGTCACAATTATCCGGTGGTTGTTATTGATCAATCGGAACAAGTAGTACAGGAATTGAGGAATAATAACATTCCTTATTTATATGGAAATGCGGCAAGTTTGCACGTTTTAGAAACCGCAGGAGTGGATCGGGCAACTTCAATGGCGATCGCTCTTTCTGATCCGATGAGTACCCGATTATGCTTAAAACGCTCCTTAGAATTTTCACCCAATTTAGATGTAATTGTCATTGCTGATCAAGATAAAGAGATTGAACTGTTGTATCAATTAGGAGCGAAAGAAGTGGTACAACCTGAATTTGAAGCGAGTTTAGAATTATCCAGTCATTTATTAATCCGAATGGGTTTACCTGGAAATAAAATTCAACAGGAAATGCAAGAAATTCGTCAAGGTCAGTATTCAGAACTTCGTCCTAAACAATCTCCTCAAAAAGTAGCACGAGATTTACAACAAGCAACTCAAGAAATGAATAGTAAATGGTATCCGTTACCTGCAAATTCTCCGTTAACGGGAATGACTTTAGAAGAAAGCAATATTCGTCCGATGACAGGGATTATTGTCATGGCGATTCGCCGTTTTACCGGGGAAGAAATTGACTATCCTGATGGTCAAACTCGCTTAGAAAAGGATGATAAATTATTGGTTGTGGGGGAAGCAGCTGCCTTAGAAACGTTAAATCAATTGGCAAAAGGAGAAGTGACAATTCCGGCAGAAAGTATTTCTTGCCAATGGTTAAATATTCCTGAAAATAGCCCTGTCATTGGTAAACCTTTATCTAAATTAGATTTAACAAATCGTTTTAGAGTACAAGTTCAAGCTTTACGTCGAGAAGATAAATTTTATCGCTGGCCGAATCGAAATTTAGATTTAGAAGCAGGCGATCGCTTATTATTATGTGGGAGTTTTCATGATTTGAACCAAGCCAGACGGCAAGTAATTCCGACTAATATTCCCCCTTTAAAAATATTACAAGAAACTGAGGAGGATTTAACAATTAAAAATTAACTTGTTGACGGTAGACAGTGAATTTAAAACCACTGTCCACCGCGAAAACGCCAGTGAGGAAATAAAATTCTGAGCAAACTTTGAGCCACGATAAAAACCCCAATCCAAACACAACTGTAATGGAAAATAAATAATCCTAAGTTAAATTTAGCGGAAGGAATACCCGGTAAACCCATGATTTTGATTAAGGTTACTAAAAATAATCCTTCCCAAATTGCCGCTAACAATTGAAAAGCACCTGGCCAATCTTGATCCCAGCGAAATTGTTGGATTTTGATATAAAGAATATCCCAAAAAAAGCCAAAACAGGTAATATATCCTAAAATCCAAAAATAAATTGAACGTGGATGATCACCGATTGCTAAGGCGAAAAAGGGTACAGTTATTAAAATACCAGTCGTTGCAAATAGAAATAGACGAGTTTGCCACCGTCCGATTAATGTTGGAGTCATGAGGGTAAAAATTGAGGATTTTACAAGCAATTATTGTAAATTATTGTAAATTTAACTCCTGTTATATCTCGTTTATATAGATTTAATATTATCATGTAATCTTGATAGCATTGCACCCGGATTTAACGCCCATTTTGTTAGCTATGGGCGTTTTTTATTATTAAGAAAATCTGTCATTTTTAAGATTCAATGATGCGGATACTATTGGGTGGAATAGCGACGTTAACAGGTTGACCCATTTTAAAACGTTGTAGATCATCTTGATGCCAATTTTGAATGCGAATCATGATTAAAGTATTATCGGTTAAACGCACTCCATAACGGGTATCAGTTCCTAAATAAATCGATTCTTCTATCGTTCCTTTCCAAGTGTCTATATTGTGATAATCGGTTAAATTTTGATCATGATTAGGATAGAGTGTCAATTTTTCAGGACGAATGACTAAATTAATAATTTGTCCTTCTATAACAGCTTGAGATGTGATTAAATGAATAGTTAGTTTTTCATCGATTAAAACGGTAATTTTTTCTCCTTGAATTTGGGTAACTCGTCCGGTTAAAAGGTTGGTTTCTCCAATAAAATCAGCCACAAATTTAGTTTTAGGATATTCATAAATCTCCATCGGAGTTCCGACTTGTAATAATTCTCCATGATTCATAATTCCAATACGGTCAGACATGGTTAAAGCTTCTTCTTGATCATGGGTGACATAAATAAATGTTATCCCTAATTGTTTCTGCATTTTTTTAAGTTCCAACTGCATTTCTTTTCGCAGTTTTAAATCTAAAGCACCTAAAGGTTCATCAAATAATAAGACTTTCGGTTGTTTCACTAATGCTCTTGCTAAAGCGACTCGTTGCTGTTGTCCACCAGAGAGTTGGCGGGGATAACGGGTTGTAAAATCTGTTAATTTAACTAAGGATAATACCGCTTTAACTCGACTTTTAATTTCGGGTCGAGGTAGATTTTCCATTTCTAATCCAAAGGCGATATTTTCAGCAACAGTTAAATGGGGAAATAAGGCATAATTTTGAAAAACTGTATTGACGGGACGCTGAAAAGGAGGGCAATTTTTCATTAATTCTTGATGAATTAAAATGTCTCCAGAGGTAGGATGTTCAAAACCAGCTATCATTCTTAATGTTGTTGTTTTTCCGCACCCTGAAGGGCCTAATAAGGAAAAAAATTCTCCCGTTTTGACTTCCAAATTCAATTGATTAACAGCCCAGAATTCTCTGTTATTTAATCCTTGAAATAATTTAGAAACATTTAAGAGTTCAACCGCAGCCATATTAATTCCTAATTTTTATTTTCCTACACCAACTTTAACTTCTGTCCAAGCTTCATCATAGAGTAGGTTTGCTTCTCCGACATCTTGAATGGGTTGGAGTTTTTCAAAAATTTCACGAGGGGGGTAAATACCCGGATTTTTTAAGTTTTCAGCTTCTATTAATTTTTGATCAATAGCAACTTTATTCGGAGAACCATAATCAATAAAGTTAGAAATTTTTGCGCTATTTTCTGGTTCTAAAACAAAATTAATAAAGGTTTCAGCTAGTTTTTGATTGGGTGCACCTTTAGGAATTACCATATTATCAATACCGATTATACTTCCTTCTTTGGGAATCACATAACGTAAATCGGGATTTTCTGCCATAACTTGGAAAATATCGCCACTATATTCCATTGTTAAATTGACTTCTCCTTGATTTAATAATTGTTGACCTGTATCGGGAGCAAAGGCGGCAATATTATCTTTATTTTTAATTAAAAAATCTCGTGCTTGTTTAATTTCTTCGGGGTTTTTTGTATTGGGATTATAGCCTAAATAGATGAGAACTGCACCCATTGTATGACGACTATCATCTAATAAACTGACTTTCCCTTTATATTTAGGATCGATTAAGGCTGACCAACTGTTAATTTCTTCTCCGGTTTTTTTGAGATTATATCCTATTCCCAATGTGATCCATTGATACGGAATACTATATTGATTACCGGGATCATAGGGGGGATTAATAAATTTAGGTTCAATATTTTTGAGATTAGGAATATTCGCAGTATTTAATTTTTCTAACATCTGTTCTTTAATCATCGTTTCCACCATATAATCGGGAGGAAATGCGACATCATACCCCGGATTTCCCGCTTTTAATTTGGCATAAAGGCTTTCGGCACTATCGTAGGTATCATAATTGACTTTAACTTGATATTTTTTTTCAAAATCTTTGATCACTTCTGGGTCAATATAGGTTGACCAGTTATAAAGATTAAGAACATTAGCTGTAGGGGAATTGGGGGGAGTATTAGATTGATTGGTTGTACAACCAAAGGGTAAAAATAAGCCGAAACAGAATAGTAAAATTAAAGTTAAAAGTCGTTTCATAATTAAAAAATATAGAGGATTAGGTTAGGAAAAGCCTTTGTTTGAATTTTAAGCTAAAGGGGGTTTAAAAACAAGCTTTTTGAGTTCTTATTAGATGTATTGTGTTTAATTCTTGATATTAACTTGATTTTGTAGTTTTAAAGAGGAAATGACTAAGAAAAGAGAAACCAGTAACATTAAAGTAGAAATGGCATTAATGACGGGTGTAACTGATAATTTAATCATTCCATACACAAATAAAGGTAGAGTGGTTGCGCCGACTCCGGTTGTGAAAAAAGTAACAACAAAATCATCCAAAGACAGGGTAAACGCTAACAATGCACCGCTTAAAATCGCTGGAAAAATTAAGGGAAAGGTAACTCGCCAAAAGGTTTTCCATTCATTTGCTCCTAAATCTAATGCAGCTTCTTCTAAAGCGGGATCTAAGTCTGCTAAACGCGCTCTCACCGTAATCGTAATAAAGGCAATACTAAAGGTGGCATGGCTAATCATGACTGAAGGTAAGCCTAAAGTCAAGCGAATTCCTGTGATATTTTCCAGAATTCTAAAAACTAAAGTAAAAAAAACTAATAAAGAAACGCCTAATGTGATTTCAGGAATAATAATAGGTAATAATAATAAAGCTTCTAAAACTTTGGAACCTGGAAAACGGAATCGTTCTAAGGCTAATGCCATTAAGGTTCCTAAAAAGGTGGCAATTAACGTGGAACTCATGGCAATTATTAAGCTATTTTGTAGCGAAATCCAAAGATTTTCAGTTGAAATATCGGCATTACTGTCGGTTAAGCCTGTTAATAACTTTTGATACCAGTTCAAGGTAAATCCCGTCCAGTTTGCATTAAAATGAGAGGCATTAAATGAATAAATAACTAAAATTAAAATCGGTAAATAAAGAAAGGTAAATACAAGGGTTGCTTGAAGAGCTAATCCTGGTTTTTTATAGGTTTGAATCCAATGATTAAGGGTTACTATTTTCATAATATTTAGTTAATATAATTTTCTGGATTAGAACTGCGGAAATAAAGAATAACTGGAATTAAAACTAATATCATTAATCCCATAGATAAAGCTGATCCAAAAGGCCAATGACGAGCTTGTAAAAATTGATTTTGAATTAAATTACCAATCATTACTGTTTTCGCTCCTCCGAGAATATCCGGGGTAATAAATGCACCTAAAGCGGGAATAAAAACGAGAATAGACCCAGCAATAATTCCAGGGGAAGTTAAGGGTAAAATAATTCTGAAGAATGTTTTAATATCGTTTGCACCTAGATCTTGAGCCGCTTCAACCAAGGAAAAGTTTAATCGTTCAATGGCTGCATACAAAGGAAGAATCATAAACGGTAAATACCCATAAATTAAACCAATAATAACAGCCAAGGGTGTAAACAGTAAATTCAGAGGTTCTTGAATTAAATTTAAACTTTGGAGAAGGGTATTAATGAGTCCTTCAGAACGCAAAATAATCATCCAAGCATAGGTTCTGACGAGAAAGTTAGTCCAGAAGGGAATAATCACTAAAAATAAAAATAGGTTTCGCCAACGGCGAGAAGCAGTGGCAATAAAAAAGGCTAAAGGATACCCTATCATTAAGCAAATTAAAGTTGTTAAGGCAGCGAGTCCGAGGGAACGTACAAAAATATTGAGGTATAAATCATTGGCTAACCGTTGATAGTTTCTTAAGGTAAATTCCCAGGTTACACCTCCATAGGTTCCTCGTTCTAAAAAACTATAAATTAAGACAATTATAAGAGGAATAATAAAGAAAATAACTAACCAAAGGGTAGGGGGGAGTAATAGAAGTAATAACTGTCGAGTTTTACGAGTTTTAAGGGGAAAATGGGATGATTTTTGTGGTAAAAAAGCCATAAATCAATATTATGAAGATTATAGTCAACGGATGAGAGGGTTTGGGGGGAATGAATCTGGGTTTAAGAGTTGATTTCAGATCCAAGATCAGCTATCATGCAACGGGAAAACACTATCCAGCTAAAATTTGCTGTAGGTTGCCGTGCAAACGCTTCATTTACCCGAATCAAGTCATCCTCTGGTCAAGTCTCTATTTCATCACAAAGACCAGGAATTGTTAACCCTGTTTCAGAATTATCCTGATCAGGGGAAATACTTTGTTGCTATTTTCTGCCGTTATGCTTTAATTGTCTATACTTTGATTCGTCATTCAGTGCGATCTCCTGTACAAGCTGATTATTTATTTTCTCAAACTTGGCGACATATTTTTTATGAAATGCGCCCTTTAAATTTAAGAGAACAAGACAATACAGAGGGGGGAACAACGCTACAAAACTGGTTAATTAATATTACCGCAATTTGTATTAATCAAGCCGATTTACCCCCTGTTGAATCGATTCAATATTCTTTATCTGCTGCACCTCCTCCTCTGTGGTGTTATGTAGGATTAGTGTTAGATCGAATGGAACCTTTATTAAGGTTAATTCTGGTGATGGCGCAAACCTTTCATTGGAGTGAAACTCGGATTTCTGCTTATTTACAAGCCGAAGGAGAATCCGTTTCTGCCAATGAAGTTAAAGAGCTATTAAAAGGAGCTTATCACGCATTAGAGGATAATTTACCTGCGGATATTCGGGAAATTTATTTTAATGAAAACACTTTAGAGTCCCAGTTAGAAGAAAATCCCGATCAACGAGTTTTAAAGCCTTGAATAATACGAGTTTAAACATCTTGTATTAATTCAAAAATACGCTTCCTGTCTCCGTAATATTCAAAGCTTTTGTATCAATATCTAAATCATTTGTGACTTGAAATTGTACTTCTAAAACACCAGGGGACGTTTGCTTAGGTCTGACTAATAATAACCCGCCATCTTGCCGTCGATAGGTTAAAGTAACCGGAGGTGAAGCTTGGATTTTAATGGTCGCATTTTGGGCTAACCATTCTTCACGAGTACCCCCAATCAGTTGATATTTAATGGGTACATTTGCATTATTAATTAATTTAAGAGTGACCACTCCATTTACCGCCCCAACTCTAGCACTCGGTAAAGGAAACTGAGGGGGAATATCATCTTTTTTTGCATTATTTTCTGTATTAGAAGTTGCCGTTGAAGGTGTTGATGCGGGTGCTGCTTGCGGTTGTGCTGGCTTACCTGGAGGGGGGCCACCTGCTAATACCATCAGCGATAAATTGCTCAGTCCTGCCCCCAGTGTTAGGAATAAAACTATCAAATGAAATTGGGTTGTTTTCATGATCTATCCTGCGTTAATCAATATTGACAAAATTTGGAATCAGTCGATGTAATCCAGTTTAAGCTAGATTAACAATTTGTGGAAATAATTTGACTTTTGTTTAACTTTTACGGAAAATCCTGATTTTTTCAAGTCATCCGGTTTAGGATTGATCGGTTTTTACAGAAAATTCAGACTTGCTCTATAATAGGTTTATCGTCCTGATCTGATTTCCGCCCATAGGTAACAGGTTAAAATACAATATTGTTATCCGTCTCGTTATGAAATTTATCAAAAAATTCCCGATTTTGATCTTATCATTGAGTGTTGGGGTTATCTCTATGTTCGCGATCGCCCAACCGGGGTTAGCTGCACGCCATACTCACCAATTAATCGCTGAATTCATGCCGATTCTTCCTGCTAAAATTGCCTTGGTAACTCCTCAAATTTATCACAACAATTGGGTTAAAAAACCTGTTAGCCTTAATCAAGTTTCTGCAAGTTTAGCTTCCACTTGGACAACAAATCACAACAATACCTCCATAACAGGATGCAATTGTCCTCAATGTCAATTAGCCGTTTAATTTAACTTCCTGAGAAAACTTCTGGTGTTGAATGAAATTAAAAACAACATCAGAAGTTAAAAAATTAAAAATAATTAATCAGAATTCTTTGGCTTTTTTAACCCAAGCTTCAATTCCTTTTTGAGTCGGTTTACCTGTGGCTGTAAATGCCCAAATTTGATGTTTTTGTTGAGGGCCATAACTAATATGAATTGGTCGTTTTTTCCCATAGAAATAAAGAGAATCAAAGGGAAGTTGTTGTTTTAAAATCCAATCCACTAATTGATCACTGTTTAACTCTACAATCAGAAAATCACAAGCAGCCCCTAATCGTTGACAGTAATAGTCTCCATTCTTTTTAATTTCATGAGCAATATGTTGATCAAGATTCGGAGCTACTCTACCATTTTTTAACCCAGTGATCGGGTCTTTTTTTTCTAAATAAATTCTTAAGTCATGGGAACAAAATCCATAGGTTAACTGAAATCTATTCAAACTAAAATAATCAATAATCGGATCAATAATATAATAATTTAACGCTTTTAACGCTTGAATTGACTCTTCTGAATTGGGATAGGGGTTGATTTTATCGGAATATTTTTGATAAGTATTTGTACAGGTACAAAAATCATACAAGCTTAAATATTTTCCTAATTGAACATCTTTCATAGGCATTTGGCTCAATTTTTGGTTATCCTATAATTGATCATAGCCGAATGCGAAACGACCCCAGCCAGTTTTGTAGTTCACTGAAACACCTGATTTTCCAACCCTAAACCCATTATGTCTCATCGAACAGAAACCTCTCTCACTCAAGAACTCAAAAGCCATATTCTCATTCTAGGTGGCATTGTTTCATTGTTATGGATTATTGAAATTATTGATTTTTTTGTATTTGGAGGCGCGTTAAATCGCTTAGGAATTCGTCCCCGTTATGTCCAAGGGTTAGACGGCATTTTTTTTGCCCCTTTTTTACATGGAAACTTCCGTCACTTAGCTGCCAATACTTTACCCTTAATTACATTAGGTTGGTTTGTGATGCTGCGGGGTGTTAAAGATTTCTTTACCGTCACATTAATCACGATAATTGTTAGTGGTTTAGGAGTCTGGTTATTCGCTTCTCCCTATACAATTCATATTGGAGCTAGTGGCGTTATTTTTGGATATTTAGGATTTTTACTTTTAAGAGGATTTTTTGAACGGAGTTTCATTTCCATTGTCTTATCCTTACTCGTGGGTTGGCTATATGGCGGTTTACTGTGGGGGGTTTTACCTTTACAATATGGTATTTCTTGGCAAGGACATTTATTTGGATTTATCGGCGGTGTCTTTGCTGCGCAAATGCTGGCTAAATCTTACCGAATGAAAGCTTAATTTAATTTAAAATCCAGAGAATTTTTAAGCCCCATCAACTTTAAAAAAGTTGATAAAAGATCGGTGCTGAGAATTGAAGTTTTTTATTTTTGTTCATTGTTCCTATTTGTTATTGTAAGGACAGCAACAATCATCTTCTAAATATGACTTAATTTTCATATTAATAATCCTTGATTTCAAACCAAATACAGCAAAAACAAGTCAATAAGCAATAGTCCTTAATTTGTAGCTATTGCTCTTCTGTTCTAACTTTCTGACAGATACTTTTGTCAAGTTTATTCCCATAGGTTTCGTCCAAGATGGGTCTCCAATTATTTCTCACTTATGACTCCTAGCCCCTGTTATAACCCCTTCACCCGATTTAACAAAAACGGTGCTATTTCGGTAACGGGTAGGATATATTGGGCAGCCCCTAACGCAATGGCTTCTGCGGGCATTCCAAAGACCACACAACTGTCTTGATTTTGAGCAATTGTTAACCCTCCCGTCTCAGCAATGGCTTTCATCCCATCAGCGCCATCCCGTCCCATTCCTGTTAATAAAACCCCCGCACCCGACGCTCCATAAAATTGAGCAACAGATTCTAACGTGACTGTCACCGAAGGGCGATGACCCGCTAAAGGAGGTGCAGTTGAGTAACTAAAGCGACCATTACGGCTCAATTCTAAATGATGTCCTTCTGGCGCAAAATAAACCCATCCCGCTTGAGGCATTTCGCCAGCCGTGGCAATTTTAATCGATAAACGGCATTCTCCATCTAGCCAAGTCACCAACCCTTGTAAAAATCCTTCACTAATATGTTGAACGCAAACCACCGGAACAGGAAAATTACTGGGTAGTTGGGTCAAAATCGTATGCAAGGCTTGAGGGCCACCCGTCGAGGCTCCAATGGCTAACATTCTAATGGTTTTAGAAGAGATGAAAGCAAGTTTTGAGGGATCAACCCCTGTGGACAAGGTAGCTGGGGTAAACTGGGTGCGAGTAACGGGGTCATGTGAGGTGGTGGGAATAGACGGTCGCTTGTTTAAAGGGACAGATGATAAAGGCGGGGAAGATTTACGATGTTTTGTAAACACTTTCACTCCCGAAAGCACTTTAATTTTTTGAATTAATTCTTGTCCAATTAATTCATAATCGGAAGCTAAACCCGTTTTTGGTTTTGGAAAGACATCAACCGCCCCAGCATTTAACAGTTGAAAAACATTATGGGTATCATCGGCTTGAACGGAGGCACTAATCACTAAAATTGGACGCGGATAAAGTGCCATGACTTCCTGAATAAATTCCAGTCCGTTCATTTGTGGCATATGAAAATCGGTACAAATCACATCCGGTTGTATGGTGGGAACTAATGTTAATGCTTCCTTACCTGTTCGAGCAGTTCCCACAACACAAATGTCTGAAGAAATTGATAAAATTCGTTTCAGAATAATTAACGCAACGGTCGAATCTTCAACTAAGAGAACTCGAATTGGCATTTGTTAGGAGATAGTCTGTTGTCGGTTGACTGTTAACGGGTTGGGGTTAGATACCCCGCCCCTTACATCATACCAGTCTTTTTAGAGTCTCTATCAAAACTTCTTGATTAAAAGATGCTTTCGTAATATACGCATTTGCTCCCGCTTCTGCTCCTTTGCGTTTATCTTCATCAGAAGCTAGAGAGGTGACAAGAATAATCGGAAGTTCGCTATATTCTTGATGCTGTCGAATTTTGGCAGTTAAACTTAACCCGTCAAGATTTGGCATTTGGATATCAGAAACGACCGCATCAAAGGAACGGTTGGTGAGTTTATTAAAGCCATCTAACCCATCAACCGCCGTAACCACTTCATAACCCGCAGATTCTAAAATCCGTTTTTCTTGGGTACGAGTTGCAATGGAATCTTCAATTAATAAAATCACAGGTTTATGGGGGGACGACTCCTGAATATTTAATGCAGAATGCACAGGGGAAGATGTGATAGCTCCTGCTGATGTGCGAACTGATTTAATTAAATCTTGAGGACTTAAAATAATACAAACTTCCCCCGTTCCTAAAATCGTTGCTCCAGCAACATTTCTGACCCGTTTTAATAACTGGCTTTGAGGTTTTAATACAACATCCTGCTCATCAATTAACGCATCGACAAATAATCCTAATTTCTCTTCACCAACTTTTAAAATGATGCAAGGTAAAGAATCATAAAATCCAACAGAATCTCCATTTTTTTTCTGTTTTTGATTGGGTAAATTTGGGTCAATATTTAATGAGTTTGAGCGTTTATTATTAAATTTTTCCGAGGAAAAATTTGAGTTAAAAGACTGAATCAATGAAGGAGAAATCGAAGGCAGAGATTTAGGATCTGTAGATGCAGTTTTCTGCCCATCAACAGCCGATTGAGCCAAACGAATTTCTAATAAATCTGAAAGTTTAGCCACTGAAATCGGTTGATCTTCAAATACAATGGTTTCTCGTCCTTCAATGGAAAAAATTTCATGGGACATCACCAAGCGAGTCATTTGAACAAATTCAACGGGAATGGCATAAGAAATCCCTTGAACTGAAACAATTAAAACATGAGCCGTTGCTAATGTCGTTCCTAATTGAATCCGAAATAAACACCCTTTTCCGGGTGTAGAATCAACTTGAATAATTCCTTTTAAGCGTTCAACATTTGTCCGTACCACATCCATTCCCACACCCCGTCCTGATACTTCCGTTACAACCGTTCGAGTGGTAAAACCTGGAGTAAAAATTAAAGCATGAATTTGTTGGGAAGTCATGCCCAATAATTCTTCCGATTGACAAATTCCTCGTTTTAAAGCGGTTTGTTTAATTTGTTCAATATCTAATCCTCGACCATCATCCTTAACTTCCAAGACAACATGGGTGGCTGTTTGATAACCTTTTAATTCAATTTTTGCAACGGGAAACTTCCCTTTTCTTTCCCGTTCTTCTGGCGTTTCAATTCCATGATCAATGGCATTTCTTAAAATGTGCATCAACGGATCTTTCATTTCTTCTAAAATTCGTTTATCTGCACGAGTTTCTCCACCAGAAATCACTAATTCAATTTGTTTTCCCTGTTGTCGGGCTAAATCTCGTACCATTCGTGGGAATAAATTAAAAATGGTTGATAAGGGTAATAATCTCAGTGTCCGAACTCCATCTTCGAGTTCATCACTAATCATTTCTAAGCGAGAAATATCTTCTGAAAAAGTATTTCTAAGTTGATTAATTAACCGCCCTAACTGTTCTAATCGTTCTGCACTGCGATGATAATAATTTTGCAGTTGCCCCATCGTTCCATTACCAGAATGATGTTGATTGAGGCGATTTTCTAAGTCATGAACCACAAACCGATTCACAAACGCATCTCGGCTCCATTCTTCCCATAAACTGGTAATTTCTTCAATTTCATTTAATCGATGGGCAATGCGAATTTTTGTCACCGTTAATTCTCCGGTTTGCGTCATTAACCCATCTAAATTACTGGTCGGAACTCGAATGGTTTCAATTTTATAAGCTGCGTCTGGGATAGCGACAACGGCAACCTTAGAGTGAGAAACAGTCTGGGAAATAGGTTCTGGTTTGGGTTCTGGAGTAGCGACAACGGCAACCGGATCACGTTTATCCTTCTCTGGAGGTTCAACCACTTCAGACACAGGAGCAGGGGAAGCAGGGGAAGTAACTGGTTTAGCCCCCATCAGATAGGCCAGACTTTGAAAAGTATTAATTTCAGAAACTTCTCCGGTGACTGCCACATGAACTAATTGACGCATGACATCAATACCATGGGAAATACGATCAACTAATTCGGCAGAAAGACAGGTTTCTTGACGTTTTAAACTGCCTAATAAATGTTCAATTTGGTGGGCTAAAGTGGCAACATCCTTTACGCCCAACATTCCCGCATCCCCTTTGAGACTATGAGCTTCTCGTAATAATTCTTCTAGTTTTGTCGTGTCATTGGGATTTTTCTCCAGATATAACAATCCTTCATCCAAGTTTTGCAAATGTTCTGCACTGGCGGTTTTAAAAACTTCTCGTAGTTCATCATCTTCAATCATCATGGGTGCTTAATCCTTTGACTGTAATTCAATTGTGAACCATTAAACGAGGGTTTGCAGGTTTTTTGCGGTTTCATTTAATTTTTGAATTCCTTGTATCACACTAATCTTTTCATGGGTGATTAAACAATGGAATTGAGGTCTAAGGCAACTTCATTCAATTTTTGCATTCCTAGTTTAGCTTGACCTAAACCATTGGCTGTTTCTCCCACTCCTTGACTTAAACTATTCATGGCATCTAAAATCTGTCCAATGGCGATCGCTTGTTGTTTAACATTTAAAGAAATTTGCTGATTATTCAATACAACATTATTGACCGCTTCAGCAACTCCAGCAAAAGCATCTGCTGTTTCTTTGGCTAATTCTACACTGAATAAAACTGTTTTTGTGCCTTCTTCAGTTGCCATCACCGTTGAATTAATCGCCATTAAAATATCAGCCACTAGGGTATTAATTTTTAAAGCTGATTTTCGACTTTCATCGGCTAATTTCCTAATTTCTGTTGCCACAACTGCAAATCCTTTACCATGTTCTCCAGCCCGAACAGCTTCCACCGCAGCATTTAAAGCTAACATATTAGTTTGATTGGCTAAATCACTAACCAATTCAGAAATATTCCCTATTTGATTAGTTTGTTCACTTAATCGAATAATTTGTTGAGCAATAGCTTCTACTTTTTGTTGAAGATTTCCCATCCCTTCTAAGGTACTATTAACGGCTTGTTTACCTCCTTCTGTTAATCCTAAAGCTTGTCTAGCTCCAAATGTTGCAGACTCAGCTTGTTCGGCGGTTGATTGAGAAGAAGCACTTAATTCATCCATTGTGGTTGTTGTTTGATGGACAGAAGCCGCCTGTTGATTTGCCATTCGTTCTTGTTCTTCGATGGTCGCTGCAATTTCAGTGGAAGAAGTCGCAATCACCTGTGTAGCCCGATGAATAGTTCCACTAATATTAACTGCAATGGATAAAGCAATTCCAATCGCTGCCATTAAGATCAAAATTGAACCGAAGATTAAAGCATATAATAACCCTTTTAAAGATTCTTCTGTGTTATCAGTTTGTTGCGCTAATATTGAGCGTTCAAATTCAGAAAACTTTAAGCTTTGAGCATCAAAATTCTGCACATATTGAGTGCCTATTCTGGCTTGCTCAATTGCCAATGCAATTTTACCTTCATTGACTAAGTTAAAAGTTTTCCGCGCAACAATATCATATTGTTCAACATAATTATTGAGATTTCTTAAACGTTCTTTCTGTTCTTCACTGATGATTAAAGGTGCGATATCCTGAGATGCTTCCCTGTAAGTATTCAAGGCGATTTCATATTCATTGATAAACTCTGCATTTTTTAAGGCTAAATATCCCCTAAGATTACGAATCATTCCTTGAGATCCTCGCTCCATTAAGTTGACTTCTAAAATTACATTTTGAACCCTCTCTACCTCTTTAAAAATATTAGAAACTTGATTGATACTTCCGTATACTACTACCGTTAAACCAATGAACAAAGCAACGGGAATAGTATAACCTAATAATAATCTTTCTCTGAGCTTTAAGTTGGTTAGCATTTTTTTGTTTGTTAGTTTTAAGAGTTGACGGTTGACAATTGACGGTTAACGGTAAGCTGGTGGCAGGAAATAAGAAACCAACAATCTACCTAATTTTAAACTTCTTGATCCACAACTAATTCTCCTTGAGTCATAATTTTTGTAACATTGAGAATACTCATCATTTTGTCTTTATAGAAAGCTGTACCTTGTAAATATTCATCCTGTTTTAAATGAACCGCAGTTGGAATTGTTTTAACCTCAGATTCTTTGAGGTACATAACATCATAAATTCCTTCGACTAAGATTCCTGCAACAGTATCATCGATTTTAATAACCATCGCTTTCGATAAAATTTGTGATGTTTCTAAGGGTAAATTCACTAAACCTCGAATATCAACTAAGGTTAAAATTTCTCCACGTAAATTCATATTTCCGACAATATGGGGGGGAGTACAAGGAATCGGTGTGACATGATGAATATCCGTAAACTCTCGGATAATCTCTAAATTAACACCAAAGTATTCTCCATTTAAACCAATCACTGCTAAAGGCACTAACCCTACAAAATCTTGGTTCTCCAAGGAACGCCTTAAATTTTTAGCTCGTTCTTGAAAAATTGCCCGTTCTTCTGGGGTTGCTTCGGGACAAAAAACAAAATTTTGTTGAGTTTTGAAATTAAATTTCGTTGAAAATTCCGTTAATCGCTGCTGGTAATTTTCTTCCCCATTACTCTCTAAATTAATATCTCTTAAAGAGTGACTAATATATTGAATCAAAGTTT
>JACCEC011188755.1_pt1 | contig 20191 bp, 17 predicted proteins | sample 7450121 | NCBI WGS metagenome assembly JACCEC01 (sample SAMN15323455, study PRJNA562643) | freshwater metagenome | isolation source: river surface water | place: USA:Blue River Watershed | collected 2017-08-18 | reverse complement strand
GTATTACCAGCACCATCGTCGATGTCCGATTGATTATAAGAAAAACCATCATGCGGAAAGCATTGGGCTTTTTTTTAATGCACAATCACCCAAGCGGAAATACCTTACCGAGTTCGGCCGACATTGAATTGACTAGGAAATTGAAAAGTGGTGCAGAACTTTTTGACATCGGATTGATCGATCATATTATCTTCGCAAATAACAGATACTATAGTTTTGTTGACGAAGGAAAAATTTGATCGAATTAGAAGCTTATTTTTGGTGACATTTTTTTTGTCGACCTTCTACATTTCTGTTGCTCAAACTCGGGTGGTTATCAAATGTTTCCCGAATCCAGTTTCAGAGAATAGCATCAATCTTCAAATTTCAAAAGAGGGAAGAACCAGCGGTTCTGTTGAGATTTTTAACTTATTAGGACGTCAAGTTTATAAAAAACGGATCGACACTTCCATTGAAACTTTAATTGTTCCCGTAGAAGATTTTCCAAAGGGATTGTACATCGTAAAATATTTTGACGACAACAACATTGTCGCCGTCAAAACATTTCAGAAGATTTGATTATTTAAGAAATCCGAAATTTCGTGGCACAATACCTGCCAATAAACTATCGGTCAAGGCTGCGTTTTGGTTCACTCGGTAAATGGTTCCACGAGAAGAGAAGTCCTTGGCATCGGAAATCCACCAATGCTGGTCGGTTTCATTGTAACCCATGCCGTAAATTCCGCTGATTCCAGGGTGGGAAAACCAAGCTGTTTCGGTAACTTGGGTAGATCCCGTTGCCATCAACATTAATTTACCATCTAACGCATAACCCAATTGATTGTTAGCATTTTTGCACAATAGGGTAGGATGGTAAGTCATTTGAGAGAAGACCGATCGGCTGGTTTCGTTGCCAAATTCGAAGAAGTGAAGTGAGCCAGCCGTCTCTTTCCCTTTCCAGCTCGGATTTCCTCCGCACAAGACTGCAAATTTACTTCCACCCAATGATACGATGCTGTTGGGATTCTGATTAACCTCCATGGATTTCTCCAACGATTGGTTAGCGATGTTGATGTATGAAATGGTGCTGTCGCCACTGTTCACCACCGCTAAATGCGTACCATTGATGATCGCCATTTTACTGGGAGTTACCCCCACCGAAATTCGTTTCAAAATGGTTCCCGCATGGGGGTCAACGATCACAACATTTCCGCGATCTCCGTTGAAATTCACCCACTCCGTCACAAATAACTTTCCATCCCAGTAGAGAATTTCATCCGGTAAATTCAAACCGTATTGGGTTCCTTCCGATTCAAAGGTTTTTCGGTTAACGATTTCAATTTTATTGCTGTTGTTTACCACAATGAAAACCTGGTCGTTGCTGTACGCTACACTTTGAGCAATACTTCCAATGGGCCGATTATTCACCGAGTCGAAAACCTGATCCCAAAGTTCCTTGGTACTCGAATTGTAAAATTGGATGTTACCTGAACCGCCCGAAAAAAGGCCCTCGTTCACAATAATGACTCCTTGAGAATAATCACGATCATGACCAGAATGTCCACGATCACGGCATGCGAACATCGTTAATCCAACGAATACGCTAAAAATTATTTTCTTCATAAAAATTGGTATTGAATTTGAATTTGAGTTTGAAATCGGGGGGCAGGTAAAAATGGCATATACCACACCTGATTTCCCAATAGATTCTGAATCCCTAATTTTCCGCTTAATCCTTTGGGCAATTTCTCACTGAAATCGATCCATAGATTAACTTGTCCTTGGTTGGGCAGCTGAACGGAAGCGTCGGTAGTAACATTGCGTTTTCCTTGAGCCACCAAGCTTAATTCGCCCTTCAGCCCTTTCCAATTCTTAGCCCATTTCGATTGAATTTTCCAATCGGGTTGGTAAAGAAGAGGAATCCAAGCATTTTTCCATTGGCGTGGTTGCTGGTAAGTTCCATTGAATTCTCCTACAAATCGACCTAAATGAATTTGATTGATTTTCCATTCAAGGCCAATACTGCGGGATTGACCCACATTTTCAGCTTTCCAAAATCCGGCAGAGGTGGGAATCCACAGGATTTGATTGGATAGAAATGTGCTGAAAATGGTTGCTTCAAAATTTTTAACCTCTCCTCCCCATTCAGCATTCCAACCTTCCTCAGGTTTTAACGAAGGATTTCCTCCCGGAACCCAAAACCAATCATTCAAGGTAGGAAAGCGAAAAACTTGTCCGATATGAATTTTGGTCGTTAGGTTAGCTACTTTTTTTTGAATAAATCCATCCAAAATCCAGGGTGAAAACGATTGTTGGAATTGTTCTTTTCGAACGAGAAAATGGCCTTGAATGCTCGAATCCTCACTTTCAAAGTTCCATTTTCCTAGTGCATTCCATCTCAAACCATTGAAATCTTGGGCATAATAAGGAGAACGAGCCCAATACCCTTGCCAACCGTTTTCTAAAATGAATAAATGACGTCCTTTGTGAATTTTCCAACGCTGCTGGCTACCCAACCAACCGCAGTGATTGGTATCGTTGATTGAAATTTTCGCATCTTCGTATTGATTCCATTCATAACTTCCAAACTCCTCCAGTTCCCATTGGTGGTTATTTTTTCTCCAAATTTGCCCATCTTGGAAACGAATCATTTTATCGGTTTGTACCGCAGTTCCTTTTCCAGCAACGACAGAAATGGGCAAATGTCGAATGGCATTGGAGGCATATAACCAACCTTGTTTTCCCCAACTCATTTGAAATGCCGTTCGATTCATTTGGGAATTTTCCAGTCGGTTGTTTGGGCTTAACCCTTTCAGTGATTTGGGAAGGGAGTAATTGAGTTGATTTTCTTCCTTGAAGAAGGCAAGATTTAAATTATTACCTATTGAAACTTTTGCCCCTATGGCGTATGAGCTAAAACTTCCACCTTGTAGAAGGATTGAATTTCGTTTGGATCGATCTGGTTGGAGTTGAATATTTCCTCCAACGGCGCCACCTCCAAAGCTACCGCCAGAGCCACCCGGTTGAAGGTGAATGGCTCCTAAGAAGAAAGCCGGAATTAGATTCAAATCGAACACTCCATTGATGGGACTATTGATGGGTTGATTTCCAAAAAGGATTTGAGTCCCAACTCCGGGTAAACCCCGAAAAGATGCGGTTTGAAGGGCCATTGGTCCATAACCCCGAATGGTTGCCATGGAGTTTTGATCCAAAAGTGAAGCAGCTGAAAGGGCGTCCATACTCAATGAGTTGGTGCGATCCAAGGTGGATGCAGGTGCTGCGGTTGGACAGCTTTTGGGTTTCCGCCGAGTAATGATATCGGCAGGGGCAAGGGTGTCGATTTTCTGGGAGAAAACCGAAAGAAATCCCGAAGCGAAAATCGCCACGAGCAGGAGTTTTTTTAGCATTTTTGTTCGTTTGGGCATCTCAATCCACGAAGATGCAGGCCTCACATCGCTTTCGGCAGGTCTTCCGACTTTCCTCAGTATTTGTTCCCTTCCCATTCCGGTAGAACAGTGGTACGAACAAATCCTTTCGAGGATTACGGCAGCGGGACTGTTTAGGATTTTCACCTGATTCCCTTTTCATCCATGCTTCCATGGAACCGAAAACTGAAACAAAGATACAGGAATTGGATGGAATCAGATTGAAAAAAAACGTATGCCCTAAAACCCCCTTTGAATGAAACCGAATTACTGATTTTTAATCCAATTGATTTCCTGATTCGGTAATTCTTCTTTCCTAATCCACCCCTCTGTAAAAAAGGACTCCAGTTCCAAAATGGATTTTTCCATGCTCTGATTCGTCAGAAATGAGAATTCTTGGGCCGTTAACGAAATGAATTTGTCAAAGATTTCTTTTGATGAAAGTGGCAGATTGACCTCGGGACGCTCAGTAAGTAATTGGGTTAACGCACTTTCCATTTCTTCAAATGTTTGATATCCAGTTAGCACGATCGATCGATCGTAGCGATCGGTGAAAATGAAGGTAGGAAGTGAGCTGATGGATAATTGTTCGGCCAACTTTAGATCGGCATCGAATAGTTCCTTTGCTCGTAAGGTGAGGTCTCTTTTCAACTTTGCGATGTCTAAACCAGCCTCATATGCTTCTGTCATGATTACTTTTTCTTGGGTAATGTTTACTCCTTTGAAAAACAATTGTTCGGTTAAACGACGCAAAAAAATAACAGCTTTATCGGTATCTTGAATTTGGGCAGCTTTGAAAGCTATGGAGGGTGGGAACGAAGAATCGATGGGGTCATTCTCCCAAACATCAGCATTGATGGGCATATCAAAATTCTCGGCTAATCGTTTCCATAAATTGAAGGCATCGTCTTTGGTTTTTATTCCACCTCGATCGAAATTTTCCCATTTTGGTAAGAGGCCACCCATGCAATACTCAATTTCGATGATGTCAGAATACAACAACTTTAATTTTCTTATTTGAGGTTGAAGCGTCCAACACGTCGAACAAATGGGATCGGTGAAATAGAGAAGGTGTATTTTTTTATATTTTGGAGCCGTGGATGAATTTGATTTTTGATGGGTGATGAGAGGAATTTTTTCATCATCCTCCCGATCCATTTGAGGATTTAAAAAATTGAATTTTAGAGATCGGCCCAATTCTAAATGCTCTTTCAAATCAAGAATTCTATCCTGAAAATAGGACGAGAAAATATCTTCCAAATTGTCGAATTCAAAGGTTTTCTCGAGAATTGTTTCTACATCAATCAACGCATTGGTTGTTCCCGCACTGGTAAAAGGCAATGCTAAATGGGCCGCATCTCCTATCAAAACAATATTTTTCTGATGAAATTGAGACAACAAGTCAAAATCCCTTGCGTGCCATAAATAAGCCTGTTCAAAATCTGAATTTTGAATAATCCATTGAACATCCTCCGGAAAGTCGTGAAGTAGATCGCTAACCATTTCTTTTAGAAAGGCTGAATTTTCATAAATCAAGGGATAAAGTTTAACATCAAACTGCATGAACCAAACAAGTTCATCTTCGGAGGTAGGAATATATCCAAATGCTAATCCGGAAGAATCGGATACATATTTTTGAAAAACTTTTGAATTGTTTTTTGCGAAATCGGGGAGTTTTGAAATTCCAACGACTTCTTTTACTTCCGTATTGATAAATTTTGTTGGTCCAAAAAGCGCCTCACGAACCGCTGATCTTGCTCCATCGGCTCCAATGAAAATATCTCCGTATTCCATGTCACCATTTTTAAAAACAGCGGCTATGGCTTTTTCATCATCAAATAAAAAATGGGAGAATTGCCGATTGGTATGGACGGTATTTCTTGGAATCCTTTCATAAAGAAACTCAATGATGTCTTTTCGACGGATGCATTGCCAAGGTTCCATTTTTAAGAACTTGAGTTGCTTAGAATTTGGCAAATTCAATTTGAAGGTATCAATGGTTTTTCCTGGAATTTGCAATGTTTCACCTTCTTTTAGTAATTTTTCCAAAATGGAAATGCCATCCGAGTGCATTAAAAATGCATTACCTCTTATGGGTATATCCTTCTCGCGTTCACTAATTGAAAAGGAAATTCCTTGTTGGAACAAAAAACTCCCCAAGGAAACACCGGCAATTCCACCTCCTATGATGACAATTTTTTTATCGGTAAAAAAACTCATTTGGAGATTTTTTGAAGATTCTGGAAAAATGGTTTCATTCGATGAAAAGCCTCCTTTAGTACTTCTTCGGAGGTGGAAAAACAAATTCTAATGTACCCTTCCGCAGCAGTTCCGAACCATTTTGGCAATCCGGGCACCACCGCTACTTTGGCATCGATTAGCATTTTTTGTTGTAGATCCGTGCTCGAGAAACCGTTACCTGAAATATTGCAAAACAATAAGTAACACCCTTGCGGTGTATAACATGAAATGTTGGGCATTTCTTCGATTTGTGAAATGCAAAAATCTCGCATTTTTTGTAGATGGCGAACGAAATCATTTAACCAAGGCTGTGCATGGGTAAGTGCGGCTGATGCGGCAACTTGCCCAAGAGCATTGCATCCATGTACCGTTGAATCGTGAAGTGAAGCAGCAAAGATTTTTTTAAACAAGGCTCTGTTCGAAGTTGCTACACATCCCACCCGCAAGCCAGCAAGACCATAAGACTTACTAAAACCATGAATTGTGATGGTCATTTCAGATATTTCTTGGTTAATGCTCCCCATGGAATAAAATTGATGAGGTTCAAAAACAATGTCGCTCCAAATTTCATCTGAAAGAATGAGTAACTGGTTTTCTTTTGCAATTTGAGCAATCTTGATGAGTTCCGGTTGATTGAAAACTTTTCCGGTTGGATTTAATGGGTTGCAAAGGCAAATCAATTTCGTTTTAGGTGAAATGAGGGCCTTAAGTTTTTCATAATCGATCTCTTCTTCCGGATTGATGGAGACCTCTAATGAAATGGGTACGCCTCCTACGTTTTCAATACAATACTTGAAAAGAAAGTCAACCGGATTGAAAACGATAGCCTCGTCGCCCTTTTCTAAAGTCGCCTTACAAACCATAGCAATACCTGCTGCTGCAGAATCGACCGGTAGAATTGTTTCTGGAGAAACGGAATAATTCCTTTTTTGAAAAAAATAGTTGGAAATAGCCTCACGAAAAAACAGGTAGCCTTCACTAGGGCAATATGAAAAGTAACCTTCCGAAACAAATTGGTGAATAGCATCAAGGATGACAGGTGCAGTTGGAAAATCGGGATCTGCCGCTGTAAGAGGTATTACCCCATTCTCTACTTGGGCCCAGCGTAAATTGAATGCTCTATTTTTTAAAACTTCTAAATTAATTTGTTCATTTCCAAAAGAATAGCTCATAAGCATGGATGGAATTAATGGCTCCTATTCCACAAGATAGATAAACAAATTAAAAAATAAAAAATTATTTCAACTTCACCAAGGTAATTCCATCCCCACCTCGGTCGGCGTGCTCGCTTTCGTATTTTTCTACATTCGGATGACGCCTTAATTGTTCACGCACCAATTTTCTCAAAATACCATCACCACGACCGTGTAAGATACTCAAATTACCTGCTCCAGTTAAAACACATCGGTCTAACCAGGCATCCAAGGCCTCAATAGCTTCCGGACCACGAAATCCACGTAAATCCAAGTTGGAACTCAACGTATCCATGGGATTGGTGATGGAAATGGTTACTTTTTGAATCGAATTTGATCCTTTCGGATTTTTAATGGGCACCAACAGTTGGGGATCAACCATCATCCGAATATCATCGAATTCTACGAAAGCCCGTTTGTTCTTCAATTCTATGATGCGCCCTTTTCCTCCTGTGGGAAGGTATTTTACCCATCCGCCTATGGTAAGTTCCAAGGACGTTTCTTTCGGAGTAAGAGGGGGAGGTAATTTTTGGAGATCCTCCTTGATTTTTGATTTTTGAACCTCGAAGGATTGACGAATAATTTTTATTTTTTCTTTTTCTGCTCCAGTAGAAAGAATGTCCTGAACGGTTTTTTCGACTACTTTCTGAGCATCTTGAAGGATTTTTGCCGCCTCTTCCTTCGCTTTTCGAATGATTTCCTTTTCCGTTTGTTTTTGAATGATTTCTGCATTTTTGTTTTTTGAAATCAATTCCTCCAATAAATCATCTTTGATGGAATTGCCTTCGATCAAACGTTTCAATTCTTGTTCCCGCCTTTGTAAATCGATCATCAAAGAATCTACATCTTTTTGCTTTCGTCCTGCCTTTGTTTCAGCCCTTTGAATGACCGATTTGTCGATCCCCATTTTTTGAGCAATTTCGAGGGCGTAGGAACTTCCTGGAATTCCCTGCTCAAATTGGAAGCGGGGCTCCAATGTTTTTAAATTAAAACTCATCGACGCATTTTCAATGCCGGGATGTTCAGCAGCAAACGTCTTTAAATTGGAAAAGTGGGTATTGATCATTCCCCAACATTGAAGGGCGATGAGTTCCTCCAAAATAGCTTCGGCAATCGCTCCACCAAAGGTGGGATCTGTTCCCATCCCAAATTCATCGATGAGTATAAGGGTTTTATTATTCCCTTCCTCCATGAATTTTCGCATGGTAGCCAAATGAGCAGAATATGTCGATAATTCATTTGATACCGACTGATTGTCGCCCAAATCCACAAAGAATTGCTCGAACCATTTCAGGTGAGTGCCCGATTTTGCGGGGATGGGAAGTCCCGACTGGGCCATCAATTGAATCAATCCCAAGGTTTTTAAGGCGACCGATTTTCCTCCTGCATTGGGTCCGGAAACCAGAATAAGTGATTTCCCCGGCTGGGTTTTCAAGGAGAGTGGAATGGTAGGCCTGTGCCGCTTTTGATTTTGAATGAAAAGAACAGGATTAGTGGCTTCAATCAACTCAAATCCTTCTTCCGAAAAAGAAGGAATGATGGTTTCCAAATCACCCATGGCAGCCGTAACCGATCGGAAAAAGTCCAATAGGGTAAATAATTTGAAGGACTGTTGAAACAGTTGAATTTTGGATCGAATTTCCTGACTCAGTTTGGCAAGGATGATTCGCTTTTCTCGTTCCATTTCATACTCGATGTTTTTAAGTTCATTGTTCAACTCAAAAACCTCATTGGGTTCGAGATAAATGGTTTTTCCTGTTGCCGATTCATCGTGAATGACGCCCGGAAATTTTCGTTTATGTTCAACCAGAAGCGGCATCACCATACGACCATTTCGAATGGTGATGGACGGCTCGGAGGTGTAGTTGTTCTCCTTGGCAATTTTGAATAATTGATTCAGGCGACTACGTGTTTCGTCTTCTTTAACCAAATGACGTTGGTTCGCCTTTTTCAATTCCGTTGATGCATCGGGTTTGATTTTCCCTTCTTTGGAAATGCATCGATCGATTTCTTTCAACCAAATCAAATCGAAATGGAAGGAAGATAAAAATTGATTCAAGTGGTCAAATCCGGCCTCTTGTTTATCCAAAAACTTTTTGAATTTGACCAAGTTACGGGCCGATTTTGCGATGAGGTAAATATCGTATTCGCCTAAAATGAAGCCTTCGATGGCTGCTTCTTTGAGGATGGGATTTAAATCGGGGGTTTCTTCAAAGAAAATATCGCCACCCGATGCTAAAAGGGTTCGCAATTCTTCAATGCAATTCATTTGATGAATGGCGTCTTCCTTTGATTCCAATAGGGGGAGTTCTAAAGCAAAATTTCGGGAGGCTACACCGCGTCCGTAATGAGAAATATGTGCTTTTAAGGCAGAAAAATCGAGTTTATCGATTAAGTATTCGGGATATAGTTTCACGGAGCTTGGTGGAATCAGACAAAGGTGTTGTTGGGGTTGGAATCTGCGATTTATTTTGATTAATCATGGAATCCAATTTCAAAACAATGCCTTGAAGAATTTGTTCATAGGCTTTTGGATTCGCTTTTTGATAATAATCCATGGTTTTAAAAAAGGCCGCAGAGTCGGTTTGGTGTTTTTTGAAAACGGAAAGGAAAATTTGTTTCTTTTCGGTTGGATTGAATTGATGAAATTGATAAACGATATCAGCGTTTTTTACCGATTCAGCCAAATGAAGGTCGAGTAGGGTGGCCGCAAATTTTTCTTGGCTGATTGCAGGTTTCAATTCGGCGTAGGGTGGTGATTCGCAACCGAACAAAATCAAGATCAGCGCAATTTTCGTGTATTTTTGCATCAAAAAATATCCATGAACCCAACAAAGGTAAGGAGCATCATTGAAAGTTTGGAAGAGAATCGAGTAACCTTAGTTGCCGTTACCAAACTTCATACCGTGGAGGAAATTCAGCCACTTTATGATCTTGGAATACGGAACTTCGGAGAAAATCGGGTTCAAGAACTTCTCGAAAAGGTGGCTCACTTTCCTGGAGTGGCATGGCATCTCATTGGCCACCTTCAACGCAACAAAGTTAAATACATCGCCCCCTTTATTTCGTGCATTCACTCCATTGATTCGGAAGATTTACTTGCAGAAATCAATCGGCAAGCCGAAAAAAATGGACGTATAATCGATGGATTATTGCAGGTTCATGTGGCTCAGGAAGCGTCGAAATTTGGTTTTCCAGCTTCTACCTATTTGCAACAAATTCGCGAAATCGATTTTCAGAAATATCCGCATGTTCGTATTCGCGGGGTCATGGGCATGGCTTCGATGGTCACAGATCAAAACCAAATTCGAGCTGAATTTCAACAGATCAAATCATTTTTTGATGCATTGAAATCAGATTTTCCTGTTCACTTCGATACCGTTTCTATGGGGATGTCGGGAGATTATGAGCTTGCAATGGAAGAGGGGTCCACCTTGGTTCGTTTAGGAAGTATTTTGTTTGAGGCTTAAACTTTTTTGATTTCAAGCCGTTAAAAATCGGTAATCGTTTTTACTTTTGCACCACTCTGGGGTGCTTCATTTTCCATCAAGGCGCCAAAATGGAAAATGTTGCTGAGAACAAACCCAAGAAGTCTCTTTTAAGTGAGGCTTCGGTACCTGATCCGGGTAATGCCGGCGGAGGGACTGAGGGAACTAATTGGTGGTTCGATACCCCATCGTACCGCTACAGTTTCTAACTTAAATTAAAAAAAATGAAAAAATTTTGGTTCGGGATACTTCTTTTACTCCCAACCCTGGCTTTTAGCCAATTCAAAATTACCGGCAATGTAGGTACTTTGGAAGAACATAGCCGGATGATTGAAAATGCTCTCGTTCAGGAAAACGGGAATCTCTCAAACACCGTAAAAACCAATGAAAATGGATATTTTGAAATCAATGTATCCTCACTTCCTTCTAAACTGAAGTTTTCAAGGATTGGTTTTCAAACCTATCTTCTTGAAATCAGAGAAGGTGGAAACATTTCGGTCGGTTTGGCCTATCAACCTTTAGAAACCGAGGAAGTTCTCATCACGGCAGGAATCAATGTGAGAAAAAATACTCCCGTTGCGGTTACAAATCTGACTTCCAAAGACATTCAACCGTTAAACCTTGGTCAAGACATTCCCTTTCTACTTCGATTTACCCCCTCTGTGGTGGTCACCTCCGACAATGGAACGGGTATTGGTTACACCGGAATGCGCATTCGTGGCTCCGATGCCGCCCGCGTGAATGTTTCGATCAACGGAGTACCATTGAACGATCCAGAAAGTCAAGGAGTGTTTTGGGTGAATATGCCCGATTTTGCCAGTTCGCTTTCCAATGTTCAGATTCAACGTGGGGTAGGGACTTCAGTGAATGGCGCTGGTGCCTTTGGAGGAACCGTAAACCTTCGAACCGATCAGCCTAATCATTTGAACTATGGTGAGTACAGCATTTCCGGTGGTTCTTTCGGTACGCTAAAAAACACCTTGAAATTCAACGTTAAAACCAATAGTTTGCGTTGGAATTTGGAAGGTAGGGTAAGCGATATTCGATCAGAAGGCTACATCGACCGAGCTTCTTCTCGCTTACAAAGTTATTATTTTGCCGCTACGCGTTCGGGTTCCAAATCGGTGCTCAAAATTATGCAGTTTTCGGGGAAAGAAAGAACGTACCAAAGCTGGTACGGTACACCAGAATCTCGGGTGAAAAATGACTCTTTGGGAATGATTGCCTATGCTGACCGGAATTATTTGTCGGACAAAGACCGAAGTAATTTGTTGAACTCGGGTAGAACGTACAATTACTACACCTACCAAAATGAAGTGGATCAATATCAGCAAGATCATGCTCAAATTCATTACGGTTACCGTTTTCATTCCAAAATGAGTTTTCAAACGGCCCTACATTTTACCCATGGAGCTGGTTTTTTTGAGCAGTTTAGAGCGCAAGACGATTTTTCAAATTATCAATTGAATCCCCTCATTGTTGGGAACGACACCATTACAGAGGGCGATTTTATTCGTCGCCGTTGGTTGAAAAACTACTTTGGTGGATTAACATTTTCGTTGGATAAAACCTCTACATTATTCGGCAAGGAATTTCATGGAATTTTGGGAGGTGCTGTTAATTCTTACACGGGAAACCATTTTGGTGAAATCATTTGGGCCGAATGGGCTTCGGTGGCACCATTGGGAAAGGAGTACTATCGTTCTCGGGCGCGAAAAGTAGATGCCAATCTCTATTACAAGGCCGAGCATCAAATCACGCAAAAATGGAATACTTGGTTGGATGTTCAGGTAAGAAGGGTGCTTTATTCGGGAACTGGAATCGATAACACCTTGTTGCCGGCCGTTTTCAATGGCGATTATTTGTTCGTTAACCCCAAGGCCGGATTAAATTATCAGCTTTCCAAGAACCAACGTTTGTTTGCATCGGCAGCTGTTGGACAGAAGGAGCCTATTCGTTCTGATTTTGTTGATAACGCTTCAGGAACAGTTCCTAATCCCGAAAAAATGCTCGATTTGGAGTTGGGATATTCCAAAAGAACTCAGAAATGGATGGTGGAAGCCAATGCGTATTGGATGATATATCGAGATCAATTGGTGTTAACCGGCGCGTTGAATGATGTGGGTGCTCCTTTGAGAATCAATGTTCCTGAATCATTTCGCCGAGGCTTTGAAATTCAAGCCGGTTGGAGCATCATTCCTAACAAATTGGAAATCATAGGAAATGTTACCCTAAGTCAGAATAAAATTCCGCATTTTACCGAGTTGGTTTTTAGTTACGATAACATGGCCTACGATTCTACCAAGCATCATCATACCGACATTGCTTTTTCTCCAGCCATGGTTGGAAGTGCTCAATTGGCTTGGTCGCCCATCAAAAACCTAAAATGTGTTTGGATGAGTCAGCGGGTAGGAACGCAATACTTGGACAATACCTCCAATGAAAATCGAAAACTCGATGCTTATTGGGTGAATGATTTGCGCTTTGAGTATCAACTTCATCGAGGAAATGACTTGAATGTTCGATTTAATGCGTTGGTGAATAATGTATTGGACGCCAGGTATTCTTCCAATGGTTACACATTTTCTTATATGGCAGGAAGCCGGGTTACCGAGAATTTCTTTTATCCGCAAGCGGGAAGGAATTTCCTTGTTGGAGTGACGTTTGGATTTTGATGATATTATGGTATGTTCGAGTCCAAGACTTGAACCTACCATAATTTTTTTCTTGCATTTCAATGTACTTATGTCGACAACCGTTGGGGATTATCAATACTGCTGAAGAATGGCCAGATGTTCCTCGAGTTTTTCTGAAAGAAAAAGTATTGGGAGGCCCCGATCGGTGCAGGTATCTTAAAAGTATTCGGTTTAGTTTATTATTTCGTCCTTAAATAGATTTTCAAAAAAATGGAATTGACGTCATTGGGTAATTCCATTCGACCTCGCTCAGATAACACCTTTTGCTAACTCAAGGACCGCCATTCGGTTAACTGAGGAAACCGTTGACTTAAAAAAATAAATTTTTCCACGGGGGAAAAATCCCCTCCCCCACCGAGAGCAATTTACGGCTTTTTGGTGGAATTAGTCGTTAATGAAACGTTTATAAACGTTTCTATCCGTTTATAAACGTTTCATTAACGACTTGGATGATGAAATGTCGTAAATTTGACTTGGGTAGGGGGCGGAGGTCCCTGAGCCGGTCGAAGGGTAGCCTCCGTTTGCTGAAGTGTAGACCCGTTTCCTCGAAATTTAGATTTTTTCGACATCACTATTCGTCCCCTTTTGCGACAACGGGCGGTTTATGAGCCGTGTCGAAGGGTGGTCCCTGAGGTCCTAGAGGGTACTCGAAAGGCGAAGGGAGCGGGGCGGTGTCTTCGAGAGCCTCAGACACCGGATCGCCTCAGACACCGGAAGGGAGAGCCTCCGACACCGGAAGGGAGGCCCTCAGGCACCGTACATATTCCGGTTTCCTCAAAGGCAATTGCTGGCGCTTATTTCTTCCATTTCAAGGAACCAATCAACTCAATCACGTCTTTGGACACGAATTGAGCGTAGGGTTTCAATGAATCGGCATTCGGTTCAGTGAAGAAGTACAAGGCACCTCGAAGGAAGTTATTGCTACTATCGGTTACCCAAAATTGCATGGGTGAGGCCGCATTTCCAGAAACGGTGAATAAAAGCCCATGCACGTTGTTTTGATCGTTATGGATCACATTTTCTGAAATCCCATTGGCTCTTTGTTGGTGTTTGCTGGTGAATAGGTAAGCATCGTTCATCATTTCCTGCAATTGAGGTTTGCCATTAAATTGCTTGTAACTCAAATGGATTTTTGCCTTGATGGTGGGATAATCAATATCTAAAAAATAATCGCCTGGATTGGATGGTTTTCTCCTGGGGTAAGACGATTTAGCAATGTTGGCCGAAAAAGGGATGGAATCAGCCAAAGGTTGGTATCCCGCTGGTGGAAGTTCAACTTTGGGGTAACCCGTTGGTTTCGGCGCATAGGTGTCGTTGGTGCAAGCACCTAAAAGTAGCGTAGCGCCGAGGCTACATCGATAAATGTACTTTTTCAATTTTCTTGTCGTTAGCTTTTGCGATGCAAAGATTCAATTTTTCGTACTGGTAGCAATCTCCTTCGGCAGGAATTTTTTTCGCAATCTCCAAAATGAGACCGCCTAAGGTTTCTACCTCACCCTCAAACGGTGCAAAATAATCTTCGCGCAAATGAAAATATTTGATGAGATCGCCGAGTGATGCAGAAGCATTCACCTCCCATTGTTGGTCGGTCATTTCTTTGATCCATGGATCAATAACATCGTGCTCATCGTTAATTTCTCCAAAAATTTCTTCCAATACATCTTCCATGGTTACCAATCCTTCCACCTCACCGTATTCGTTCAATACGATGGCCATATGGTTGCGTTGCAATTGCATGTCTCGAAAAAGATCGTCGATTTTCTTGGTTTCTGGAACCATAAATACGGGCCTAACCAACGACTTCCACGATTGTTTGGGTTTGAAGTAAAGATCTTTTACGTGGAGCACCCCAGTAAATTCTTCAAAATCATCTTTTCGAATGGGAACGCGAGAAAATTTTTGCTCTGCAACAAACGCGTGTACTTCTTCTAAGCTTGCACTTTCTTTGAGGTAAACGATTTTGTGATGAGGTTGCATGATTTGCGCTGCCGTTCGTGTTCCGAAATTTACCACTCCTTTTAACAGCGCTCGTTCTTCTAAATCTGTTACATCGTTCTCAAACGCAATTTCGATGGCTTGATTTAAATCGTGAACGCTTACCGAGGCCGATCGTTGCTCGCTTGTTTTATCAATAAATCGGGTAGTAGAAGCCAAAAGGCGAGCAGGGTAGTAGTTAATTCGAAGCATCCATCCTATCAAAGGATATCCCCAACGAATAGTTTTTATTCGATGATGGTAGGCGTAATGCTTGGGAACAACTTCGGCAAAAACGACGATAAGTAGCGTTGCCACGGTAGATTGTAGCAAAAAATGCCAGAAATTGTTAGGGTCGAGAGGAAGAGTTTTAAATCCAATGTAATACGTTGCAACAACCGATGAAATGTTGAGGATATTGGAGGTCAGCAGGAGCGTACCAATCAAGATTCGGGTAGAAAATGGATCTGATTCTAAAAGTTTCTTAAGCCGTTTGTCGATGTTTTCAGAAAGAAGAGCTTGTTTTTCATCAGATTTTAACGAAAAAATAGCTACTTCCATGGAAGATGTAACGGCAGAAAGCAGAATAAGTAGTAGGAGAACAGCAATGCCAACTAAAAGCGGAGTCAGCTGAATTCCAGGCAGGGCAGGGGAAGGATCGTCCAAAGCTTAGGTTAATTCGTCAAACCCAGAGTCGTCGCCAGAGCTCCAACCCATACCACCATCGTTTAAATTTCCGCCACCTAATCCGGTGTGGGAATCACGATTTTCTTCACGACGTTCGGTTGACATCAAAACGATATGTTCAGCCACAACTTCGTGAATATATTTTTTGATGCCATTTTGATCTTCAAAAGATCGAGATGTAAGTTTTCCCTCGATGAAAACCTGTTTTCCTTTGCGAAGGTATTTTTCAGCGAGATTAGCCAATCCTCGCCACATGACGATGTTGTGCCATTCCGTCCGCTCTTGGCGATTTCCGTCGGCAGATTTGTATACTTCGGTGGTGGCGAGTGGAAATGAAGCCTTAACAGCTCCATTATCCATGTGGCGAATCTCAGGGTCTTTCCCTAAGTTGCCAATGAGCATTACTTTGTTTAGCGAACCCATAAATTAAAAAGTTGCGATCAATGATTCAATAATTTTCGGAACGGGAAGTTGATGGATTTCGTCCAAAGGAACCCATTTTTCCTCCCTTTCAAGTTGTAAGATAGGAATAAAATCCACAAAACAAAAAAACGGCAAAATTTTTCGATGAGATAATAAATGATGCGGTTGTTTTTCGAACGAGTGAATGGCTTGAACTCGGTTGTTCCTTCGGATTTCTTCCAAGATTTGTTGTTCTTCCGAAGTATTTTGGGGATGGAAAGAGAAGGATAGTTCAGGGAAGTCGTACAAATTCGCCCAAATGGAATTTTCATCCCGTTTCTTCATCAAAAACTGATTGTTTTTTTTCGAAATGAGGTAAACCAAGGTGAGTGGTTTAACTTCTGATTTTTTGGCCTTACGAGGTAAATGGCCCCAATTTCCAGTAGGAAAAGAAGTACACCCCGCTTGAAGTGGGCATGTTGAGCATTTTGGATTTTTGGGAGTACAAATTCCAGAACCTAAATCCATCATGGCGTTATTAAAATGAGATGGGTGTTGTACCACCCAGTCTCTCCATAATTCCTGGGTAAGCTCCATGGTTTTTGGACTCGGGAAGATATCCTCCAATCCGAAATAACGGGAAGTGACTCTCCAAATGTTTCCGTCGGTGGCTACTTCGGGTTTAGAAAATGCAAAAGCTAGGATGGCACGTGCCGTGTAGGGGCCAATTCCAGGAATTTTTATGAGTTGATGATAATGATTTGGAAACGAGCCTTGATGATTTGCAACAACGTATTTGGCTGCTTTATGAAGGTTTCTTGCTCGAGAATAGTATCCGAGGCCCTGCCAAAGCTTTAATACTTCCTCTTCCGTGGCCTCCGACAAATGCTTAATCGTAGGAAAGGATTCTTTAAATCGAAAAAAATAAGAAAGACCTTGTTCTACCCGAGTTTGCTGTAAAATGATTTCAGAAAGAAAAACAGTGTAGGGATCAGGGGTTTCCCTCCAAGGAAGGGCTCGTCCTTCCATTTTATACCAATTTAAAAAATATTCGATCACGAAAAAAAAAGTTGTTTGCAATGTTATGACCTATTTTTTTAAAAGTTGTTTTCTTTTTGAAGGAAAAAAAGTATCTTTGCAGTCCTTTGAAAACCCATCATTTTAAAATTTAATACAGTGACTAAAGCAGACGTAATCAATCAGATTGCCGAGAAGACCGGAGTAGAGCGTATCGATGTTCAACAAGTAGTAGAATCCTTTTTCGAAGTGATTAAGGACAATATGGCACAAGGGGACAACGTTTATGTGCGTGGATTTGGTTCTTTTGTGGTGAAAAAGCGTGCCCAGAAAGTGGCTCGTAAAGTCATCAAAAAAGGACAAAAAGGAGAGCCTATGGTGATCCCAGCACATTATGTGCCCACTTTCAAGGCTTCAAAAATGTTCATTTCTCAAGTGAAGGGTTCCGTTAAAGCATGAATTTAAAGCTTGCGCTGGTTATTGGAGGGGTAGCGTTAGGAGGAATTCTTTTCTTTCTTCCCAAAACCCATGTTTCCAATGAAACGGCTCAAGAAGAAACCAAACATGCTTCTGAAGAATTGACTGATGATGAAGTTTACGTTCATCACTTCAGTTCTCTCGACAGTGTTACAAAACAAAAACTTTCGGACATTGACCAGTTGATGGAAAAAGCCGAAGGGGAGCAACGAGATAGTTTGTTGTTCCAGAAAATAAAAATTTGGGAACAGCAAAATGATTTGCTCGTAACCGGAATTTTATTTTCAAAGCTTGCAAAAAGCGCCAACGACAACGGCCCATATTTACTTGAGTCGGGAACGCGCTTTTTAGGTGCAATGGATAATGCGGTAGACTCGGCCGAAAGAAATTTCGCGGCTCAATCAGCGCTAAAGTCCTTAGAACTTGCAACTAAGACTGACCCTGAAAATCTCGATTATCAGGCATCTTTTGCGCAAGCTGTTGCTCTTACCGACCCAGCTCCGCTAAAGGGAGTTTCCATGTTGCGAGAGATCTTGAAAAAAGATCCTAAACATCAAAAAACATGGTACATCCTTGGAGTTTTGGCCATCCAATCCAACCAATTGGATAAAGCCAACGGCCGATTCTCGTTTCTCAATGAGAATTACCCGAATTTCCCCGATGCTTGGTATTACCGTGCACAAGTACTGTATAGCCTTGGAAAAAGCGATAGCACGGTGATTTGTCTTCAAAAATTCAAATCACTGATCAATGATCCGATGCTGAAAAAGGAAGTTCAAAAACAAATTGAAGAAGTAAAAAGTAAAAGTTAAACACTAAAATTACCACTATGCCCTGCGGAAAAAAACGTAAGCGTCATAAGATCGCAACTCACAAGCGTAAGAAGCGTCTTAGAAAGAATCGCCACAAGAAAAAGAAATAATTTTTTCTAACCCTAGGATAAGGGCGAATTTCCATTCGCCCTATTTCTGTTTATGGCTATAAAATCACTTTACATACAAACCTCGAATAACTCGATGGAAATTGCTCTTTGTGAAAACAAAAAGCTGGTCGAGTTTACCCGTGATGCTGCCCAAAAGGGTCTGCATGTGGGAGACATTTGCCTGGGAAGAGTGAAGAAACTATCCACGTCCCTCAATGCGGCATTTGTTGATGTTGGTACCGAAAAAGATGGTTTTTTGCATTATCTCGATCTGGGTCCGCAATACAATTCTTACCGAAAATTTGTTCAAGATCGATTGCAGGGAAAACGTAATCACAGTACCTTGAAAAATTTTCAAATCCAATCGCCCATCGATAAAGGTGGTAAGATTGCAGATTTGATGAATCGTGGTGAGTTGGTGATGGTGCAAGTTGTAAAAGAACCTATTAGTTCAAAAGGACCTCGACTCACTTCCGAAATTTCCATTCCTGGACGATTCATGGTTTTGATGCCTTTCACAGATTCAGTTACGGTTTCAAAAAAAATCAAAGAGCTTGAGGAACGAAAACGCATCAAGCAAGCCGTTTTGGCGGTTAAACCCAAAAATTACGGTTTCATTCTAAGGACTGCCGCTGAAAATGCCAGTGTTGACGATATTCAAAATGAAGTGAATACCCTCTTGGAGAAATGGGAAAAGGCTTTTGCCAATATCCACGTTTCTATGGCATCAAAGTGCATTTTGAAGGAGGAAGATCGTTCTATTGGAATGCTTCGTGATCTTTTGAACGACTCTTTTGAAGAAATTGTAGTTGATCAAGAAGCTCTTTTCCAAGAATTAAAAAAGTATGTTACCGGAATTTCTCCCGAACTTCAAAATATCATAAAACACTACCGAAAAAAGGATAAATCCTTGTTTGAAGTGTATGAGATTGACCGTCAAATTCGAAATTCTTTCGGCCGTTCCGTTACCTTCGTAGGGGGTGCTTACTTGGTGATTGATCATACGGAGGCCATGCACGTGGTCGACGTTAATTCGGGCAATCGAATTCGGAAGGAAGAAGACCAAGAGATGAATGTTTTGAACATCAATCTCGATGCCTGTGAGGAAGTTGCCCGTCAGCTTCGCCTTCGCGATATGGGCGGTTTGATCATGATTGATTTTATCGACATGAAGCGCCCAACCCATCGAAAGATGGTGTTTGATAAAATGGGGGAATTGCTTCAATTAGATCGAGCCACATCATCCGTAACCCCCATCGGAAAATTCGGCGTTATGGAGTTAACCCGAGAACGCGTTCGCCCAGAAACCAACGTTGAAGTCACCGAAAGCTGTCCGTCTTGCAACGGTACAGGTACCATTCAATCCTCCATGAAGCTGATGGATGAATTGGAATTACATCTTAAGCAAATCTTTTTCGAACAGAATGAAAAAATCATTCAACTTCGTGTAAACCCTTTTATCCATGCTTATCTCACCAAAGGAATTGTTTCCCAGCGTTTGAAATGGTTTTTTAAATACGGTAAATGGATAAAATTGGATTCTGACTCTAGTTTTTCGGTCAATCAATACCAGTTTTTAAACGCCTCTGGGGAATCCATGATCATGGATTAATCTACTTTAAAACTTCCCGGAATATTACCCCTTAACTTAGAAATAAATATCGTGTCATTCTCAGAATGACTGGATAAT
>JACCEC010359870.1_pt1 | contig 20198 bp, 17 predicted proteins | sample 7450121 | NCBI WGS metagenome assembly JACCEC01 (sample SAMN15323455, study PRJNA562643) | freshwater metagenome | isolation source: river surface water | place: USA:Blue River Watershed | collected 2017-08-18 | reverse complement strand
CAAAAATGTTGAGTAAGTTAAATTTAATTGGTGTTGTTGCTAATGGCGCATCTCCATCTGATAGCACCTATGTACCCTATGTTAAACCAAAACAATTAGTTCTCCAACAAGCACTGGAAGAATAAATCAGAATATTTGCTCAATATTATATTTACCCCCCGGCTTTGCCGTCGCCCCTTACAAGGGGGGACTACAGGGGGTATTTTTATGTGCATTTTCATACAGAATTACTATTAAGTCAAAAAATCAAATCAACATAAAACATTCATTATTTTTATTTAGTTACCATCAATTCATTTTATCAGAACTTAATAGCTTACATAAGAAAGTAATCTTTATTTAAAGAATAAATAAAGAAGTTGCTTATTGATGATCTATTTCTTGATATTCTTATATTCTAGAGATTGAAACACCAAAACCATAAAATTCAGGGGGAACTGGTTCATGGTTCTGAAAAAAATAAGTATTTTGGTAAGAATTCAGGTGAGGCAATAAGATCAGCGACTTCTAGTATCAATTTATAATTTATAAACACAATCAATAAAAGAAGTCGGTGTTCTGACTATGAATGACTACTATAGCTGTTAGGTATGTTCGAGTGAGTTAATATATCCTCTTTAATCATTTTGAGAATCAAGATTTTATAGAAATTATTCCCGATCATAGTGGTGACAATTAATCCGGTGATCATAATAATAACTGTGTTGAATTTTTAGTTATCTGAGTGAATTTTTGGCTAACTTTATCACTACTCATATATATGCAAAGCTCTCTCATTTCTAGTCACAATCATAACTCTATTATCTCCAATCAATCCGACCATCTTAGTTTTCTATCTTGTCGCTTACAATGGCGCATGGGCAAGTTATTGGTGAAAACCTCGGAAACATTTTCACAGCCCTATTTAGCTTCTCTAGAGAATAAACAGTCGCTTATAGAGTGTTTAAGACATTCTCCCATTAGTTTAGTCAGTATAGATCCAAAAATCGATCCTGCTGTGATTAAGGTTTGGGCAGATGCTTGTGAGGAAGTGAATAAACCTATATTTATGAATATTCCTGGTTATCAAAAGTTCCCACAAACAGGTAATCAAATTTTCACAGGTTTAGCCAGAATCATAGATTGGATTCTAGCTTTATGTTTAGTCTTTTTAATGAGTCCATTTTTGCTACCAGGATTAATCTTGATGCAAATGTCATCTCCCAATTTCTTGTTTGATTATCAGTGGTATGTCGGTGAAAAATTTCAACTAGTAAGGAATATTAAGTTTAGAACCAATATCTCAGTTGATATCAGCAGTTTACATATTATTAGTATAACTAAATACTGTTTAGAGAAATACGTTAATTTAGTCAATATATTACAATGGAAAACCCGCTTAATAGGATATCGTTATCTATCTTTAGAAGATGCAATTCGTTTAAGTTTAGAAAAACAGCGTCAGAAGTTAAATAAAGAACATCAAATCATAAAAACGGCTGAGAATTTTCCAAATATATAATGTTTCCTGGTTTGACATTTTCCACCATGAATGATCTATTTAATCCCATATCTTGCAGCCTCATCATTATAACCCGGATAAAGATTAGGCAATAGTGAACAATCTTGATTGATGATCTGTAAGATAGGCATAAAATCAGGAAATTTCTACAAAAAATCAACTGAAATAGTATTGTAAATACTATTATTTTGTAATTATTTAATTGCAAAATATCAATAATTGTTAGCTAGTTAATACTAGAAAATATCATCTCAAATTTTATGACTGCTAAACTTTTACCATCATTCTGGAAAATATTTAAAGCTACAAATTTCTGGCAAAATAATCGCTTAATTTTACGAGAATTTCAACACTTTCGACTTGTGGCAATTTTAGCCCTAGTATTTTCAATTTTAGCCGCAAGTTTTGAAGGCTTCGGTTTGGGATTTTTATTAGTATTCTTGCAAAGCTTAACTACCTCTGGAAGTGAACCTGTGAAAACAGGAATTGAGTGGTTTGATATTTTAATCTTAGGAATTAATACCTCAGCAACAGAACGATTATACCGCATATCCGCCTTAATTGTTATCACAACATGGATGCGAGCATCCTTCAATTATTTAGCCCAAGTTTGCATTAATTTTAGTGAAATAAGTCTGGTAGATAGTCTTCGTAAACGAATTTTTGAACAATTGGAATCTCAAACTCTCAATTATTTTAATCATAAAAAATCGGGAGAATTAGTTAATATATTGACTAATGAAATGGAGCGAATTAGACAACTTGTTGGCGGTATAGCTTTTTTCATAACTAGAAGCTTTACCATTATTGTCTATTCAGCTTCTTTATTTATGCTTTCATGGAAAATGTCCATAGTGGCAATTTTGCTATTTAGTTTAGTTGCAGTGGGATTATCTACCCTCAATAAACAAATTAGAGAACGTAGTTTTGGCATTACTACAGCTAATGATAATTTTACTTCTAGAACTCTTGAGTTTATTGAAGGCATCCGTACAATTCATGCTTTTTCTACTCAAGAATTTGAGCGCAAACGGTATTATGAAGCCAGTGAAAAAATAGTTAATACCGTAAAAAGTATTGATGTAATTTCCTTGGCAGTTAAACCTGTTGCTGAAAGTGTATCTACTCTGATTCTCATTGGTATGATTATCGTGGCATTAACTACGGGTTTAATGGAAGTTTCCGCTTTGTTGACATTCTTCTTTGTGCTGTTTCGGATCATGCCCATGATTCAAGATATCAATGGAGTTGTAGCTTTTTTAACTACTCAAGTAGGAGCAGTAGAAAATATCAAGGACTTGTTAAAATCTGATGATAAGGTCTATTTTAAAAATGGCACATTGAAATTTCCGGGGTTAAAAAGATCTATTGATTTAGTATCTGTAGATTTTGACTATAATCCTAATCAGAGGGTTTTACACAATATTACTCTCTCAATTAAACAAGGTGAAATGACAGCGTTAGTGGGTGGATCTGGTGCTGGAAAAACCACACTTGCAGATTTAATTCCTCGTTTTCATGATGCGACTGACGGCTATATTTATATAGATGATGTGGATATTCGTAAATTTGAAATACACTCTCTACGTCGTCAGATAGCAGTTGTGAGTCAGAACACATTTATTTTCAATACTTCCGTTTGGAAAAATATTAGTTACGGTACACCTACAGCTACGGAAGCAGAAATTAAACAAGCCGCTAAACTGGCAAATGCTCTAGAATTTATTGAGGAAATGCCCGAAGGATTTAGAACACAATTAGGAGATAGAGGCCTGCGTTTATCAGGAGGACAAAAACAAAGAATTGCGATCGCCCGGGCATTACTCAGAAATCCAGAAATATTGATTTTAGATGAAGCGACAAGTGCTTTAGATTCTGTATCTGAACGTTTAATTCAAGAGTCATTAGAACAGCTATCTGTGGGACGGACAGTAATTGTCATTGCTCACCGTCTTTCTACTATTGCCAAAGCTCATAAAGTCGTAGTTTTAGAACAGGGAAGAATTGTCGAACAGGGTAAATATCAAGAACTTTTAGAAATGCAAGGTAAACTTTGGCAATATCATCAAATGCAGTATGAACTGACTCCTAATAATGATATTTAATCACTAAAAATACACAGAAATGAACAAATCTTTCCTGGAATTTATATCCTTGAATTTTCGGAAATTCAAAAAATATGCTTATTTCCCAAAAAATCGGTCAGAAAAATCTCTAAATCAGCCAAAACTATTTTGTATAGCCCATGATTTACCTCCTTTAAAAACACCAATTGCCCATAGAGCTAATAAACTATTGCCAGAATTTCAGAAAACTTGGCAAATCAATGTATTAACAGGTACAGAGGGTGGTTTTTTACCAGAAAACTCTCATATTCATTATACTAAAAGCTGGTATCCTCAAGCTTTTATTGCATGGCTAGAAAAACTCAGACTGGAAAAAATATTAACATTATTAATTTGGCCAGATCGAGAGATATTTTGGTTTTTTCCGGCAGTATTAAAAGGCTATCAATTAATTAAACAACAAAAACCAGATGCTATTTTAGTGATTATGATGCCCTACTCTGCGGGTTTGGTGGGGATAGCACTAAAATGGCTCACAGGTTTACCATTAGTTGTCAGTTTAGATGATTCACTCAGTTGTACTGATATGCACCCTAATGCAGTTAGTTGGTTGCATCATCATCTAGAACGTTGGTTAGAAAATCTGTATGTGCAACAAGCAAATGCGGTAGTTTATGTTTCTCAATTCAATTTAGATTTAGTTAAAAATCGTCAATCTGAATCGGAAAAATTAAAGTTTCATTTAATTCGTTGTGGTGCAGATCCTTTAGATTTTGCGACCCCCATTACCTCCGAAAATGACAATTCATCTTTCGAGGTGATTTATACAGGTGGGATGAATGGTTGGTATGAATTTTATCATCTACCTCAAGAAAGAAATTTATTAAAAATACTTTATAAAGCTTGGGTGGAATGGGGATATTATCAACGAGCAAAAATTGATTATCGTAGTTCTAGTCCAGTTTTCATAGGTCAGGCAATTAAACAACTCATTGCTCAAAAGCTAGAATGGGAAAACAAAATTAAACTGTCAGTTTATGGTAATAGTTTTCCTGAATTTGTAGTTAATAAAGTCTTACAAAATCAAAATATTACAGATGTAGTTAGTGTCTCTGGTTCATTACCCCACTTTCAAGCGATTCAATTAGCTAGACAGGCAGATTTATTATTAATAACTTTACCAAATCGTCTAGATGGTACAAAAGGTGGCAGAATTTCTTGCAAAAGTTATGAATATTTAATGACAGATAGACCAATTTTAGCTGCTGTACCTTATGGAGAAAATTGGGATTATTTACAAGATAAACCAGGTGTTTGGCTAGTAGAACCTACTGATGTAGAAGCTATGAAAAAAGTAATTGCTCATGTCGCTAGTGCTAAATTTTCTGGTTCTCCTTTACGTTTTAATCGGACTCATTTACATGAGGAATTAAGTTATCACAATTTAGCCCAAGATTACTTAACAATTTTTGACAGTATTTGCTCAACCACAACTTTTAATTATTCATGAAAATTACACTTACTTGCAATACTGCTTTAGGCACAGGTGGACAAGGCGTTTGTTTAGAAAATGCTGCATTAGGATTACATAAATTAGGAGATTTAACAGTATTTTGCAGTGGTTTAACAGCACCAAAAAGTGATTTTCCTGTCTATCCTGTGGGTAATTCTGTTTGGAGTAGAAGGTTATTAAGTACCCCTATTTTACGTCGTCGTCATGATTTAGCTGTATTGCTAAGTGATTTATATTTTGACAAACAGGTAAGTAAAAGATTACAATCTCACTCCTGTGATTTAATTATGGGTGTAGCAGGACAAACTGATTTAGCATTTCAAACAGCTAAAGCTCAAGGTGCAAAAGCATGGCTATATTGTTTGAATAATTATCTGCCTTTTATGCAGGAAAAAATTCAACAAGAATTAGATTTTTTATCTGATTCAACTGTAGCTACCATGAATCCCAAAATGCTGAAAAGGTTTGCTAGTGAATGTGAACAAGCAGATTTAATTATCGTGCTTTCTGAAGTAGCCAAACAAACTTTTATTCAAGCTGGATTTACGGCAGAAAAAGTTAAAGTTGTGACTCCTTTTGTAGATACTAATAGATTTCATCCCACCTTAAAAACAGATGCAGTTTTTCGGGTCGTTTATGTAGGCACTATTGAACCCAGAAAAGGACTACCTTATTTAGTTCAAGCTTTTTTACAAGCTGATATTCCTAATTCAGAATTATTGATTATTGGTGGTGTTTCTACTCGCGGATTAAAAAAATTTATGACGGAAACATTAAGCAAAAATTCCCAGATTAAACAGGAATTTTGGAATTTTAGTCAAGATAATCCAACTCAAGTTTTTGGTAAATCTTCGGTTCTTGTTTTGCCTTCTGTAGAAGATGGTTTTGGTTTAGTGGCATTAGAAGCTATGGCTTGCGGATTGCCTGTAATTGTGACTTCTAATTGTGGTGCTGCGGATGTTGTAAATAATAGTGTCAATGGTTTTATTGCTCCTCCTAGAGATGTGGAAACTATGGCTAATCAACTCAAATTTTTAGCTGAAAATGAGGATATGAGAGCAGAAATGGGTAGAAGGGCTAGAATTACTGCCCAAAAATATGATCAGGAAATTTATCAACACCAATTTTGTGAAATATTTGCACAGCAAGGTTTAATTACACCTGTTTTTAATTAACAAGGAGAATAATGTTAACTATAAATCAAACAACGGTCTCTTATCAACGAATATATCACTGTTCCAGTGCTAATATTGCTGGTGGTGGTGGATTAGAAACTTATATAGCCTCTTTGATTAAGTCGCAAAATAATGAGTTAATTAAGAATGGTGTTCAACCAGAAGAATTTTTAATTAGTTCTCTAAAAGATATCAATCAAAGTGAGTATGAATTTCTGCATATTCATGATCCTGATATGTTGATAGATTTTCGAGAAGAATGTCCAGCCGTGTTAACTATTCATAATCATTGTACCTATTGTCCCAGTGGCACAAAATATTTGGCAGGTCAGCGAAAAATATGCGATCGCTCTATGAACCCACTCGGATGTAGTTTAGGACACATAATAGATGGTTGTGGTAGCCGTAGACCACAAAATATTTTCAAAAGTTGGCAACATAGTTCTGAGTTTTTGCAAAATATTAAAAACCTAAATATTACACTAATTGCTAATAGTAACTATGTTCGCCAAGAACTAATTGTTAATGGTGTATCTCCTGATAAAATTATTACCCTACATTGTGCGGTGGAAAGACCTCAAGATCCGGTAATCCATTTAACTCCAGAAATTCATCAGCAGCAACGTGTTCTTTTTGTTGGTCGTATAGTTCCCTATAAAGGTCTGGAATGGTTACTAAAAGCATTAGTTAAAACTGACTCTAAAATTCATTTAGATATTGCTGGTGATGGTTGGGGAAAACCCCAAATGATCGAATTAGCCCGGAAACTGGGATTGAGTGATCGCATTACTTGGCATGGTTGGTCTAATGGGGAAAAATTAGAAGCACTTTATCAACAGTGTTTTACTGTAGTTTTTCCCAGTTTATGGCCAGAACCAGCAGGTTTAGTCACCTTAGAAGCTTATGCCCACTTTCGCCCGGTTATTGCTAGTGCTAGTGGTGGTATTCCTGAATATATTCAAGATAGTAAAACGGGGATTTTAGTACCTCCTCATGATCTTTCAAAATTAGCCAATGCCATCAATCAATTATCAGAAAATTATCATCAAGCTCGACTCATGGGTGAAAATGGTCATGATCTATTTGAGCGAAAATTTGTGATAGATGCTCATATTCAAGAACTAGAAAAAATTTATTATCAAAGTATCACTGATTTCTGTGATCACAAAAAGTAAATCTTTTATACTCTGCCACCTGCTATATGAATAATAAATTCCCAGAATCTTTAGTTAGTATTATTATTCCCACCTATAACCGCATAGAATATCTCAAGGAAGCAATTACTAGCGCGGTTGCTCAAACCTATCAAAATCTAGAAATTATTGTTTGTGATAATTGTAGTGTGGAAAATCCTCAAGGATTGGTGGACTCATTTAACGATCCACGGATTAAATTTTACCGCCATCCAGAAAATATTGGGATGTTAGGTAATCAATTTTATGGCTTTAAAATTGCTACAGGTAAATATGTAGCTAGTCTCCATGATGATGATATGTGGGATGAGAATTTTTTATCTAAACTTGTACCACATTTAGAAGCAAATCCCTATGTAATTTTGGCATTTTGTGACCAATATATTATAGATAGTGATAGTAAAATTAATATTGCTGCCACAGAACAAAATACCCGCAGTTATAAAAGAGATCAAATTACTGAGGGTATTCATAAAAATTTTACTAAAATTGGTTTAGTTGATAAAAGTATTCCTACGGCGGCAGCTTGTGTAATTCGCAATGGTGTGATTAATTGGGATACTATTCCTTCAGAAGTTGGGGGAATGTGGGATTTATATTTAACTTACGTTTGTTGTCTTTCTGGTTACGGAGTTTATTATGTTCCCGAAAAATTAACTAAATATCGAGAGCATGAACAAACTGATACTATGCTTAGTGGTAGACGCAGTATTCAAGCAAAAATTAGTAAGGCTAAAAGTGAAATATTCTGTTATCAAATTTTTATGCAAGATGAAAATTTACAAGAATTTTATCAATACTTTAAAAAACTTTGGTTAACAGCGAATACAACTTTAGGTATTGGTTTATTACTAGATCAACAAATTGCCGCCGCCCGTCCTTATTTCTGGCAAACTTTACGGGAGAAAAAATTTAATTTACGTACTTTAGTAGCCTTAGCACTGAGTTTTATTCCTCATATCATCATCAGGAAAATATTAAAAGTTGCACAAACAGAAACAGCATAATTTAGGAACGGGATAAGATCCCCGACTTCTGATAGCAATCTCTAATTTATGGATATAATTAATAAAAGAATTCGGGGATCTGGGTATGGTTAAAATTCTAAATTAAATCCACAGAGGTGAACAGTGAAAATTTGTATTGTCACGCACAAAGTCCGTAAAGGTGATGGACAAGGTCGCGTTAATTATGAAGTAGTAAAAGAAGCCATTCGCCAAGGTCATAATTTAACACTAGTAGCCAGTGAAGTTGCCCCAGAATTAGCAGAAAATAGGCACGTAAATTGCGTTTATATTCCAGTTGCTGGCTATCCTACAGAATTTGTCCGTAATTTAATTTTTGCTCGAAAAAGTGCGGCTTGGTTAGGTCAAAATCGCGCTGATTTCGATTTAATTAAAGTCAATGGTGCGATTACTATGGGGGCGGCTGATGTCAATGCGGTGCATTTTGTCCATAGTTCTTGGTGGCGATCGCCTGTACATATTTTCCGCAGCCGTAAGGATATTTACGGTTTATATCAATGGTTATTTACTGGGGCTAATTCCTATTGGGAAAAACAAGCTTTCCAACAAGCTAAAATTATCATTGCTGTATCAGAAAAAGTCGCCACAGAATTAGTTAATATTGGTGTCCCTCGTCAAAAAATTCGGGTAATTGTTAATGGTGTAGATTTAGAAGAATTCATTCCTGGTGTCACTTCTCGCAGCTTATGGGGATTACCAGAAAATGTCACATTGGCTTTATTTGCTGGAGATATTCGCACACCGAGAAAAAATTTAGATACAGTATTACAAGCTTTAAAAAAAGTTCCGAATTTACATTTAGCTGTAGTGGGAGATACCCAAGGTAGTCCATTTTTAGAACTAGCAAATAATTTACGTATTAGAGAACGAGTGCATTTTCTGGGATATCGTCGAGACATAGCCAAAATTATGCAAGCCGCAGATTTTTTTGTGTTTCCTTCCCGTTATGAAGCTTGCACTCTCGTATTATTAGAAGCCCTGGCTTCGGGTTTACCTGTGATCACCGCCACCGCTACAGGAGGGGCAGAATTAGTGACCCCAGAAGCGGGAATTGTCCTATCAGAAACGGATAACGTTGATAGTTTAGCTGCAAGTTTGTCTGTTTTAGCCAGCGATCGCTCTGTGCGTCAACAAATGGGTGAAGTTGCCCGTACCATTGCCCAACAACATAGCTGGTCAAAAATGGCACAAAATTATTTAGATATATTTGAGGAGTTAATCATTAATGAGAAACACAGTTCTCATCCCCACCTATCGCCGTCCTCAAGACTTAGCCCGTTGCCTGAAAGCCCTGCAACAGCAAACTAAATCCGTTGATCAGGCAATCGTCGTGGTCAGAGACACAGACACAGATACCTGGGAATTTCTCCATCAATTTCCACCCTATCTCCTGCCCTTAGAAGTTGTCACCGTTACCCAGCCGGGAGTAGTAGCCGCACTTAACGCCGGACTAGCTTGTGTACAGGGAGACATTCTTTCCATCACCGATGACGATGCTGTTCCCCATCATGATTGGTTAGTAAAGATTAACTCTCATTTTAGCGTGAATAGCACCATTGGTGGCGTTGGTGGGCGAGATTGGATTTATCAAGGAGACAAATTGGAAGCTGGTTCGCGTCTCCTCGTTGGCAAATTGCAATGGTGGGGGCGTGTTATTGGCAACCATCATCTGGGCATAGGCGCACCCCGTGAAGTTGATATTCTCAAAGGTGTGAATATGAGTTTTCGAACCCAAGCGATCGGTAAATTAAAGTTTGATGAAAGAATGCGAGGTACGGGCGCACAGGTACATTTTGAAATGTCCTTTACCCTCACCCTTAAACGCGCCGGTTGGAAAATAATTTACGATCCTAATATTGCTGTAGATCATTATCCTGCCCAACGTTTTGATGAAGATCAACGCCATAATTTTAACGACATTGCCTTAATTAATCTAGTCCATAACGAAACCTTAATTTTATTAGAACATCTTTCTCTTGTTCGACAAATTGTATTTTTATTGTGGTCAGTTTTAGTAGGAACTAGAGAAAGTTTCGGCATCTGTCAATGGTTAAGATTTTTTAGCCAAGACCAACAACTTGCTACTAAAAAACTGCGAGCCTCTTTACAAGGTAGATGGTTAGGATATCAAGAATATAAAATGCAATCGGCAAAATTAAATCTTGCTAATCGCCATTTTGGCTATTAATTAGGTTGGACAACATCCAAATTTTACAACTATTATAGATATCAAAGTGATTTCCAACACTCTACTGTTTAATACTGTTTTAAAAAAACAATTCTCTCCCGAAGATCGATCTGCCCAAAGTTGGCTAGTCATCTTTAGTTTTATCTTCCTAACAACAGGTTGCTACTTTGCAAGTGCAGCTAGTTTACGCTTCATTTTTCCGATCACAGCTTTTATAGTAGCAATATTTTTATATTTCCGGCATCCTCTTCACTATATTGGTTTCACGTGGTCTATATGGTTTATCACTCCCTTGATCACCCGTTTAGTTGACTATAAAGTTGGTTGGGATACTACCCGACAAATGTTAATTAGTCCTTATTTGGTAGTATTTATTACCCTGGTCACTTTTTTAAAACATCTACCTAATATTTCTCGCCAGGGAGGATTGCCATTTATCTTAGCTTTTATCGGAGTTTGTTATGGTTTTTTAGTGGGGATAATTTATAATCAACCCATTCCCGTAATTCGGAGCTTTTTAGATTGGCTTAGTCCGATCATTTTTGCTTTTCACCTATTTGCTAATTGGCGCGATTATCCTAGTTATCGGCAGCATATTCAACGGTTATTTGTTTGGGCAATTCTTTTAATCGGAGCCTATGGTGTTTATCAGTTTGTGGTTGCACCTGAGTGGGATAGATATTGGTTAATAAAATCGGAAATGTTTACCAGCGCTGGTAATCCTGTTCCCTTTGGAATGCGCGTCTGGAGTACACTACATTCACCCGGACCATTTGGTACTGTGATGCAAGCTGGATTATTATTATTATTTACCAGTTCAGGCCCTTTAATTTTTCCCGCTTCTGCCTTAGGTTATTTATCGTTTTTACTCTGCCAAGTTCGGACTAATTGGGGTGGCTGGTTTTTGGGGATAATTATGATTTTGGGTTCAGTTAAACCGCAACTTCAAATGCGGTTAATTACTATCATTTTAGCGATGACAATATGTGTTGTTCCCTTGGTGACAATTGAACCTCTTTCTAAAGTGATTACTACCAGATTGGAAAGTTTTTCTAATTTAGAAAAAGATACTAGCTTTAGGGATAGATCCGCAGCTTATGATCGTAACCTGAGTCTAGCTCTTTCTAATGTTGTCGGTAACGGCTTTGGTAATATTTGGAAAGTGAATGAAAAAACTGGACAAATAGAGGTAGTTGTGATTGATAGTGGTATTTTAGATATGTTTTTCACCTTGGGTTGGATCGGGGCTATACCTTATGTTGGTGGCTTAATATTGATAATTTTTACCGTCAGCAAGTATACCGAAAGTCGGTTTGATAGTTTTATCAGTGCATCTCGCGCTATTGGTATCAGTTGTTGCGCTCAGTTGATTATATATAGCGGAATGTTGAGTATCTCAGGTATGATTATGTGGGGGTTTTTCGCCATGGCCATGGCCGGACATAAATATTACAGCAGAATTAATAATTCATGAATTATGACTGCTGTGATCAATTTATTCTTGATGAATAAAGTTACAAGTTAGGTAAAATCTTTGGTAATAATTGACCTGGCAGTTTGGACAAGGCTAAATTTTGTCCTTGAATCCCTAACTCATTATGGAAGGTACGAATGGTGTTAATAATATGGTTGATTGTAGTTTGATAATTTTCCGTTTCTTTAGCAAATCCTGTTAATGCTTGTAAGTGATTTTCTAAAGCTGATTCTAAAGCTGGAGATAACATTTTTTGATCACGATTAAAAGCTATATTTATTACCGAGTAATAATAAGCCAATCCGAGATTATTATGTGTCATCCAGATATCAAAGCTTAATGGTAAATCACTGTATGAGTGGGCGGTTTTCAGGGCTTCTTCATAAGCAGAAATACATGATTGTATAAGTTGTTGTTTATCTTCCTTTGTTGTTTGTGATTGGTTAGCTAGATGCCAATAGGCAATACCGAGATTATTTTGTGTTGCTGCATAACCATGGGGAACATTGTTTGATGTTCTATATTTTAATGCTTCATTATAAACCTGAATTGCTAGTTGGAGATTTTCTATTGGTTGTTCATATTGGGAAAGATTCCAATATGCTGTACCAATGTTATTTTGAATCATGCCGTATTTTAAGGGTTCGTCTGCTGGTTGATAGTGAATGGATGCTAGTTGATAAGCAGCGATCGCTTTTTGCAAATTTTCCACAGGCTGATTATACTGTCCTAAATGCCAGTAAGCTGTACCCAAATTATTCTGACAAGCAGCATATTTTAAAGGTTCTATTTCCTCCCGTCGGTAATGTAACGCCTCCTGGTAAGCAATTACCGCAGATTGCCAATTTTCTACAGGATCAGCAAATTTAGATAAATCACCATAAGCTGTTCCTAGATTATTTTGGATACGTGCATAGGTTTCTGGCTCAATATCACCCGTAATCAATTTCAGCGCTAATTTATAAAAATCTATGCCTTGTTGAATATAAATTTTTGCTTCTTCTGCATGATCAGGGATACCGTGTAACATCCAATAAAGTGTCCCCAAATCATTTAAAATATCTGGTAATTGTGCAGAACTTTCATCATAGCTGACTGCTTCTTGATAAGCTAAAATCGCAATCATCAAGTTTTCTAAGGTGATATCCCCTTGTTCAATTTGGCAACGGTATAAATTGCCCAGATTTTGATAAGCGATCGCTAGATCTTCACCCTTTGCCTGTTGAATATGTAATTGTTCAATTTCTGACAGAATTTCCTGTATTTGTCCACTATTCTCAATATTGAGCGTGGCATTAACTAAGCTTTCTAATTCTTGATTAATATGAGGTAAGGAAGGGAAACTTTGCTTATTACTAATTGGTACACCAGGAGATTTTGCTGGAGTTTGGTTTAATAAATCATCCTGACTAGATGCGGTTAAATCAACTGGAGTGGGATGTTTAACTTCTCTAGAAATTTCCCCATGATCAAAAACAAAAGACTCAAAGTTTTGCTGTTCTGAATGGCGAGAATCCCCGAAAACCTCCCCATAATCTCGATTATCTACAGTAGGGGTAGGTTCTCCTGCAAATACAAATACACCAGTCCGATAATGCCAAAATTGAGGTGCTGATTGCTCAATTGCAGACAACCAAGGACGAGAAACCCAAAATAACAGACTAGATTCTAAAAAGCGACTAGATTCCTTTCCAAATAAGCGCTGTTCACTCAAACGCAGATAATTCAAAAACAACCGTTGTACTGCGACTGGTTCTTTAGTTAACATTTCCACCCCGACAATTTGAAATGCAGGGATGGGTAAAGGACGACCAGGATGATCCGACGATCCTCCCACCAGTGGCGGCGGATAATTAACTAACCATTGATTGATTTGGGCGATGGGGTTGGGATCGCTCAAGTTTAAGCGCAAAGTTACTAATCTTGGGTAAGCTGGAGTGCTAAATTCACCCCCGTTATCTCGCTGATAAAGAATCTGTCCCACAGGATAGGCTAAGGTAGAGTGTAACCTTGCTGCTATCCGATTTCTTAAATTTAGATCATCACAAATAGCAAAGAGAATTTGCCGACGTAAACCGAGACCTAAAGCAAGCTTTAGACGTTGATATACTTGCCGATTTAAATTAATGTTTTCTGTCTGTACAGTTTCATTCACGCTTCTATGTATTTGGGCTTGTCCCATTTTTTCTGTATACATCCTGATTCAATAAATTTAATATTAATGTCACATCTCATGATTTTGATTTTCACGCAGATGTTTTCTCTTTCAGGATGAATCAAGTTTTCCAGGGTAGATTATCAAAAAAATACTTCTATTATACCTCTATAGGAATAATATGCGATTATTGAAAATGTACGTAGGGTGTGTTAGCTACAGCGTAAAGCACCAAACCTTTGATAATGATGCGTTATGGATTTCATCCTCACGCACCTTACAATACCTAATTTTGTTCAAAAATCAAGTAGTAATCCGTGGGTATTTTAATAAGAAAATCGGGCTCTTAATCACGGAAACTGAATATACACAAAAGTGAGAAAATATGCCAAAGTAAAGTGCTAGTAACTCAATGAAAATATATAATATCTAAACCTACTCATATATGACAATAGACATCTGGTTGTAATTAATGTAGGGAAAATTCATGAATTGTCCCTACGGGGGCTTGGTGGTTATGCACATTTGATTACCACCACTAATAATATCAACCAATATTAGAAACGGAAAAAGCAACAAAAATTACTCCACCCACTAATAATGCTGCTGCAAGTCCCAAAATAGTATAAGTACGCTTCTGACTGTTTGTAGGTGGTTCAGCTTGATAAACTTTGGGTTCTTTCGCAAAGTTATTCAAAAGACCGCTTTCTTCGCTTGTATAGGGCATGAACTAATTCCTTATGATTTTTTTTACTTTATGATGACATTATAGATTAATTTTCATAAAAATATACAATTCTTAATATTTTTCGTAAAAGTGTTTGTAGTCCCCATCAGACTGTATAAATTCTATCAATAAATAGATTGATAGCGTTTCTTGGTTGAGTCAAATACAAGAACCCCATCTGTCCTAACCTCACAAGGGTAGGTATATTACCTTTACTTGTTTACCCAGGCTACAGTTAAATCCGCAGACGAGATAAATCAGGGGTTTCTCCTTATTAAAATACTTCTTCGTGTAGATGGTTGTTCTTACTTGCTGTCTAATTATATCTTATTCTCGGCAATAAATTGCCGTTGGCACTTCCTCCACCGTCTAATTTTTTAATCTAAAATCTCAAATCTAAAATTCCTGGTCTTCCCTTCACAGTTAACATTAAAAACCTACACCTGCGAGGGGTTTGCCCCTACTGTGCTAATGCTATAGAAACGTTAATATTTCCGTGGAAAAACCACAATCGTCTCCAAGTGCGAGAAAATCAAATAGAGTAATTTTAGTTGTCAATTTCAAATGGATACAAAAGCTTTTAAACGCAGCCTCCAACATTCAGCGAATTACAATCGTAAAGGCTTTGGCCATCAAGCGGAAGTTTCTACTCAGTTACAATCTGAGTATCAGAGTAACTTAATTCAGGAAATACGCAATGCTTCGGGCGAGCATAGCTATCGCAACTACATTCTCAAACGTGGTGATGTTACCATTCAATTAGCGCAAGCTTTTGGTTTTTGTTGGGGTGTGGAACGCGCTGTGGCCATGGCCTATGAAACCCGTAAACATTTCCCCACGGAACGCATTTGGATTACTAATGAAATTATTCATAATCCATCTGTCAATAAAAGAATGCAGGAAATGCAGGTAGAATTTATTCCTGTAATTGACAAGGTAAAGGATTTTTCTGTTGTTGGTAAAGGTGATGTGGTGATTTTACCAGCCTTTGGTGCAAGTGTTCAAGAAATGCAAATCTTGAATGATAAAGGCTGTCAAATTGTCGACACCACTTGTCCTTGGGTTTCTAAGGTTTGGAATACTGTAGAAAAGCATAAAAAAGGTGATTATACTTCCATTATTCATGGAAAATATAAGCATGAAGAAACCATTGCTACCAGTTCCTTTGCTGGCAAATATTTGATCGTTTTGAATTTAAAAGAAGCAGAATATGTAACTAATTATATTCTCAATGGGGGCGATCGCCAGGAGTTTTTAACTAAGTTTGCCAAAGCTTGTTCGGCGGGATTTGATCCTGATCAAGATTTACAACGGGTAGGTATTGCTAATCAAACAACCATGCTCAAAGGTGAAACCGAACAAATCGGGAAATTATTAGAGCGGACAATGATGCAAAAATATGGACCTGCGGAATTAAATCAACATTTTCAAAATTTTAATACCATCTGTGATGCCACCCAAGAACGTCAAGATGCTATGTTAGAATTAGTAGAAGAAAATCTAGATTTAATGATAGTAATTGGTGGGTTTAATTCATCCAATACTACCCAATTACAACAGATTGCTTTTGATCGGGGTATTCCTTCCTATCATATTGATTGTGTTGACAGAATCCAATCAATTAATAGTATTGAACATCGGCAGTTATCAGGTGATTTAGTAATTACAGAAAACTGGCTACCAGCAGGGGAAATTAAAGTTGGTGTAACTTCTGGTGCTTCTACACCTGATAAAGTTGTAGAGGATGTAATTGAGAAAATTTTTGCTCTCAAAAACAATGGTGGGTGGGATGTTGAAATTTTTCTTGGGGATTAAGCTGTTGGACATTTAACTTGCATATTGCTGATAAGTAAAACTATTGTGGTACAGGCATCCTGCCTGTATTGATTATGCAAATTAAAATCCTGATTCAGACGAAAATTATCTGCGTGCGCTTAATATAAATTCACAAAATTTAGGGGTTTAGCACTGCTAAACCCCGATAAATTATTAATTATTGCCGCTAGAGTAGCTTTCACTACCACAGGTATATTTAATAGCTGAGTATTAGCCCGCAACAGTGATTTTTCCAGTCATACCAGCGCCACGGTGAGGAGCGCAGTAAAATACGTAATCACCAGCAGGTGTGTCTGCGGGGAAAGTGGTTGTAACTTTCTGACCAGGATTTAACAGTAATTTAGTATGAGACAAAGATGCTGCTAAAGCTTTATCTTTAGCGGGGTTTTTAGCAGAGTCAAATACAACGTTGTGGGGAGGAACCTTGTTGTTAAGCCATTCAATTGTATCACCAGGCTTAATAGTCAACTTTCTAGGCTGAAATTGTAACAATCCCTTGTCAGTACCCAATTTGATAGTGTAGGTTTCAGCAGAAGCGGTAGGAGTGAAAACAGCAAAGCTGCTAACAACTAAAAGAACAGTCAGCACTGCTAGAGTTAAGCGTCTCAAACTAGCTGCAATTAATTTCATGACTCTCTCCTGAGATATAGTTTTTATTTTCCTGTTCTCATTTTAAATACAATCCATGCCAAATATGACAACCTGTCATATATTTATTTTTGTTAATCTGGTTTTGATCCCGGAAACAGCGGATAAATCAAGCTTTTCTGGGTTTGGGCTATCCTGAAAAAGTTTTTTGTTCAAAATTTGGATATTGGGACTTAGACAAAAGTTGTAGAGAAGCTACATGAAACATCTCTACAAATAAATTAGTATTCAACTTTGATAACATTAAATTAAATACTATCTTGGTAAATTACGGCTGGCGTAAGCATCAATGGCATAAGCTGGAACACGTTGAGTATAGTCTATTTCTAAACCAGTGATAGATTTTGATAAAGTTTCAAAACTTTCAGAAGCCCAATTACGCTCGTGAATGGGCTTGCTTTGTTCGCCCATAAAGTAAGCTAAAGAACCAACTACAGAAACAGCAACCCAACCAACAACAAATAGAGAGATTAAAATAGTCATTGCCAAAACCTCGTTTTTGAGTTTATGTAACTTTATGTAAATAAATATAACAGATTGTTAAGAAAACTTGCAAATATTTTTTGGGTGTGTATACCCACCTAGAAGTGAGGTATTCCTCACTGTAATAGTTTTGTAATAAAACGCACTCAGGAAAAGAATCATGAGTGAATTGTATTTGCAGCTTTAAGAGATGCTACATCTTCAAGGGTTTTCGGCATTTCCCTTGGGAGGTAAGGGGGATCTGGATCAAACCTGATACTTTTGAAACATCCTCTTGAGGCGGAAAAAATTGTAAATCCAAAATCCAAGTACCTTGAAGAGTAGTTTTAGCTGTCGGTTTTTTGAATAGTTTCAATTACTGCCAAACCTATACTGGAAGCGGCAATGAGCATCATAACTGATCCTAAAAAAGCGGCAGTCAGCATTTGTAGGGCTTGGTCAAAAAAAATATAGGTGGTCATTTGTTCACCTTTTGAACCTTATATAGCTACTGGTACTATTTAATGTTTCTTTACAGCCTGGGGGCTGAATTCCTTGTGATCTTATCTTAACAAAACTTTAGCTCTTTGATGATAGGATTGCAAAGTTTTATTACTAAAGATTTGATGAATTTTAAATATATTTGGTTATGTAGAATACTGAAAAATACTGACAGTACAAATTATCTCTACTCTCAGTAGAGTATTGTTATAAATGTCAATTTTCCGAGAATTTATCAAGGGGGTAAAAACTTATTTATATGCGAAATCAGATACCAAAATTTAGTATAAATAAATACTTTAACAAACTAAATTAGACAAGGTTTAATAGTAGCAATTACTGATTCGGACAGACTTGGTAAATCATAACCTCCTTCTAAACCAAACAAAATTTTTCTGGTGATACTTAAACAGTATTCTGTAAATAAAGCAAAATCTTCTGGTTGTAAATCCACACTTGCTAAATAATCATTTGCATTAGCATCATAACCCGCACTTACAATTAGTAAATCTGGCTGAAAATTGCTTAAAAACGGTAAAACTTTTTTTTCCCATAACGGTTGATAAACAGTAATATCACTACCAGGAGGGACAGGTAAATTTAACACATTATTATGTGAACCTTGATCAGAAGCTTTCCCAGTACCAGGATAAGCTGGGTATTGGTGAAGAGAACAATAGGCAATTTCTGGGTGAGTTTCCACTATCGCTTCCGTACCATTACCATGATGTACGTCCCAGTCTAGAATAGCAACGCGCTTAATCCCAGGTTGTTGCAAAGCATAAAAAGCAGCAATGGCGGCATTAGCAAATAAACAAAACCCCATACCCATACTATTTAACGCATGATGTCCAGGTGGACGCGCTAATACAAAAGCAGGATCAGATGTATTAAGAATTGTGTCAATTCCATCTAGCCACGCACTCACAGCTAATAAAGCAACATCATAACTACGCAGAGAAATGGGAGTATCTCCATCTAAATAACCACCACCAGCAGCAGAGATTTCTTTAACTCTATTAATGTATGTTTTAGTGTGAACTTTTTCAATGGAAGATATTAAAGATGGTTTAGATGTAACAGGTGTTGGTAGTTGCCAAGCAATTTGTTCAGCAAAACTAGCAGTTTGTAAAGCATTGACTATGGCAGTTAAGCGGGCGGGTTTTTCTGGATGGTAGAGTCCAGTATCATGATCTAAAAATTCTTCAGAATAAATAATGGGAAACATACAGTAAAATTCAGGAGTGAGGAAATCCATAATACCAATTTAACGTAAACCTGCACAGAATGATGAAATAAATTTAATTATCCCTATTTATCTGCGGTTAATTATTCTTGATATCTTCAACCAAAATCTTTTCCACTCTGTCACCTGCTTTCTGCTGTAATTGCTATTGATGGTACTGAAAATAACGGTTTTTCTGAGTAGTTCATGATAGGTATAGAACAACCGCTTCAACGCCAGTGAAAATCCTAAAAATGAACACTAATATAGATAAAGATAATCTTAATTCCCCGCGTCAACCTAAAATTTTTAATCAATCAGAGGTTTTTATTGAAGGTTGGTATTGGGTATTACCTTCTCAATCTTTGGGAGTTGGTGAGGTTAAATCTGTCAATATTTTTGGCAAGGATTTAATAGTATATCGTGGTAAGGATAAACGGGCAGTAATTTTAGATGCTTACTGTCCTCATATCGGTGCAAATTTAGCTGAGGGTAAGGTTGAGGGTAAT
>JACCEC010361883.1_pt1 | contig 20221 bp, 15 predicted proteins | sample 7450121 | NCBI WGS metagenome assembly JACCEC01 (sample SAMN15323455, study PRJNA562643) | freshwater metagenome | isolation source: river surface water | place: USA:Blue River Watershed | collected 2017-08-18 | reverse complement strand
GCACCCGACCGTCTCTCTCTTGCTTATGCTGTGCTTTGAGTTGGTCTCGTTCGTGGTCGCTCAACATGAGAAAACAGGATGATGTCAACGGAATTTTTTGTCATGAAAATTTTTCAGTCACGATCGGCATATATGAAATTTTCTGGCACCGGCACGGGCACGTAAATTGGGTTATGCAAGATGCCTAATCACCTAAAAGCTGCAGAACCAATGGTGAGTTTTTGATAACTCGATCAAAGGCATCCACAATCATGCTTTGGGGCATGGTGAAGAGGCAGTCGCTCATCTTGCTTCCGCCACAGCCATCTTGGTAGCAGGGACGGCATGAAAAGCGCTGAGCAACGACCAGTGCGCGTGGATTCATCCATGGTCCCCAATTCTGGTCTGATGTAGGACCAAAGAGCGCAACGACAGGCGTTTTGGTTGCGGATGCGATATGCAGAGGGACAGAGTCGACAGTGATCAATGCTTTTGAAAACGTGATGAGCGCAGATAGTTCTTTAAGATCCGTTTTGCCCGCATAGTTATGAAGAGGAATGTCGGGGATTTTACTGCAAATATCGTCGATCATCTGCAGTTCATCCGGATCGGGACTTGCCGTCAACACGACTTGCTCTCCCCTTTGATGTAGCGCGGTAATCAAGCGAGCGATCTGTTCTGTGGAGAGGCATTTAAAGCGCCATCGGGAAACAGGATGGATGACGACGTACTGTCCAATTGAAAGGTCCTTTTGAAAAAGCATCTCACGCACTTTCCGTAAAGAGCTTTCTGGAATATGGAGGCTGACATCTTTTTCTTCGCCAGTTGGAAAAATACCGATCCGGCGCAGAACATCGAGTTGTTTTTCGACAGTATGGCGCGGATTGGGGCAGTTTTTAACAATGTGAGTGTAGATACTTCGCTTGCTGAACAATCCCTTTTTTCCCGGATCAAACCCAACGCGATAACGGCTTTTGGAAACCCATGCTGCGATCGCTCCCCGGTCCCCTTCCGTCAAGTTGATCACAAGGTCGTACTGTGCATTGCGAATACTTTTCAGCAAGCTTAGTTCTTTAAGGATCCTCTTGAAGAGAAAGAGCTTTTTCCAGTTTCGATCATAGAGGAGATAGTTAGAAATGCTCGGATGACCTTCCAACATAGGCAGGGTGTCTTTATAAATGAAGGCATGAATCTCGGCTTGAGGCATCGCCCGTTTTAAGTTCGTAAAAACAGGAGAGGTTAACAAGACATCGCCGTGATGTCGCATTTTGATAACAAGGACCCGTCTGATGAGGGAAAGGTCGGGATATTTTCCGTAAGACATTGATTACCAAGATTTTAGAAAAAACTCACCCTAAAAGCAATGCTCTTAAAAAAAGCGATTGCAAAACATCGATGATTTTACCATCGAGTTTAATCTAAGCACTGACTATAATCAAATCCTTTTCCGAATGGTGCCATCCTGTTATGTATTCTTCGAAAAGTTTCCTAACTATCTTTGAAGAATCAAGAACGGCAATGGCCCGAATAACCTATACCGAAATAACCTGAAGAATCGGAAATTTGGCAAGAGGCCCACATGAATTTGAGTCAGGCAAAGCCGATGCCGAAACAGCTCGATTTGAATAAGTTGGGCGATGCAGGCAGATCTCAAATTCATTGGCCGGCGACGCCAAAAAAAACGATTCTTCAGGTTATTTCGGTATAAAAGAGGGAAAAGCAGTTTTGCAATTCCCTCTAAAATCGGTTCATGAACTAACACTTTGGAGAATTTTTCATGGCTACTGAGCAAACGCTTTCTATTATAAAACCTGATGCTGTTTCCGCAAATCACATTGGAGGAATCATCTCCCGCTTCGAAAAAGGGGGGCTAAAAGTCATCGCAGCAAAAATGACCCATCTTTCCACTGAACAAGCAAAAGCGTTTTACGCTGTGCACGCCCATCGCCCGTTCTTTCAAGAGCTCGTCTCTTTCATGATCGAAGGACCTGTCATGGTGATGGTTCTTCACGGCGAAGATGCGATTGCAAAGAACCGTGCATTAATGGGCGCAACGAACCCGAAAGAAGCAGAAGCTGGCACAATCCGCGCCGACTTTTCTAAGTCGATCGATAAGAATGCAGTTCACGGATCTGACAGCGCTGAAAACGCGAAAAAAGAGATCGCGTTCTTCTTCAAGCCACAAGAGATCTTCCCACGCTAAAAACTGCAAAGTTTCCATGATTTTGCTCTAAAATAGGAGGCTCTAATAACCTGAATAATGGGTTTAGTTTATAGGGAGTTGTTTCAGGTTCCGAGGCAATTTTCCGGAGATTTTAGCACGTTCATTAGCTGAAAGCACCTATGGACGTGCCAAAATCTTCGAAAAGTGCTCGCAAGATGCGGCAAGGCTCTATGAAATAAACCCATTATTCAGGTTAATATGGAGAGCCTTCCTATAGTTTCTCCCCTTATAGACAAGAGAAGTTCAAGCACGCCGAAAAGCACCATAGCGTCCATTCCAATTGAGCCAACAACCTTTCCATCAACAGTGACACTCGCCTCTTTTACTCATTGGACAATAATGCGCATGAGGCTTCTGAAATGCGATGTTCAAGGTGATGAATCTGTTCAACAATATGGTGCGATAGATGCTCTCCAAATTGGAAGAGATACTGCTTCAAGTCTGCAGCCTCTTTTTTCCATGCAGAAAGATCGATCTCGAATAACTCTTTCACTTCTTCATGAGTGATCTGAAGTCCTTTAAGATCGAGATCTTTTTTCTTTGGCACAAAACCGATTGGAGTCGGGTTACCTACGACATGATTATCGACCCGCTCAAACATCCATTTGAGGACGCGGGCGTTCTCGCCAAAACCTGGCCACATAAACCGTCCATCTTTTTTACGGAACCAGTTCACATGAAAAAAGCGGGGCAGCTTTGAAGGATCTTTTCCTTCAGCCATCTTGCACCAATGGGCAAAGTAATCGCCCATATTGTAACCGCAGAACGGGAGCATAGCAAATGGATCATGGCGCAATTTCCCAATGACTCCCGCTGCTGCTGCAGTCATTTCTGAAGAGACCGAAGCCCCTAAAAACACACCGTGCCGCCAGTCAAAAGCTTCATAGACAAGGGGAACGACAGACGAGCGGCGCCCGCCGAAAATGATCCCCGAGATCGGCACTCCGCGCGGATCTTGCCAAAGGGGATCGATCACTGGGCATTGAGATGCAGAGACCGTAAAGCGCGCGTTCGGATGAGCAGCAGGCTGTCCCGATTGGGGATTCCAGGCATTGCCCTTCCAATCTGTCAATCCTTCTGGAGCAGTTGGAGTCATTCCTTCCCACCACACATCTCGCTCAGCTGTCAGAGCTGTATTGGTAAAAATGGTATTCCGCATGATTGCGCTCATCGCAGATGGATTCGACTTGACCGAGGTGCCTGGAGCAACTCCAAAAAAGCCCGCCTCCGGATTAATCGCGTACAACTTCCCATCTTCGCCGAAACGCATCCATGCAATGTCGTCGCCGACACATTCGAATTTCCAGCCAGGAAGGGAGGACTGCAGCATGGCCAGGTTTGTCTTTCCACATGCGCTGGGAAACGCTGCTGCAAAATACTTTTTTTCTCCTTCAGGATTGGTCACACCCATGATCAGCATATGCTCTGCAAGCCAGCCTTGGTCCCTTCCCATCACAGAGGCGACCCTCAACGCAAAACTCTTCTTTCCAAGCAGAGCATTTCCTCCATAACCGCTTCCGAATGACCAGATGCTCTTTTCTTCGGGAAAGTGGACAATATACTTTTGGTCGGAGCGACAGGGCCACGCTTGATCTTTCTGCCCTGGTCTTAATGGAACCCCTACAGAATGCATGCAAGGGACAAAGAACTCATTTTGCAAGGACTTGATCACATCCGATCCCATCCGCGTCATGATCCGCATGTTGCAGACAACATAAGGAGAATCGGTGACCTGGACGCCGATTTGCCGCATAGGGGAATCCAAAGGCCCCATGCAAAAAGGGATCACATACATCGTCCTTCCTTCCATGCATCCATCGAATAACTTCAGCAAAAGGGAATGCATTTCATCGGGGTCTTTCCAGTTGTTTGTAGGTCCCGCATCTGCTTGGTTGCGCGAACAAATGAAGGTCGCTTCTTCGACCCTTGCGACATCGCTCGGAGAGGAGTGGCACCAAAAGCTGTTGGGACGTTTTTCAGGATTTAACGGGACAAAGACACCCCTATCGACAAGCTGTCGACTGAGCTGACTGTATTCTTGCTCTGAGCCATCGCATAGATGCAGAGCTTGTGGACGGCAAAGGACAACTGCATCTTGAAGCCACTTGATCAATGCTTTGTTCGTTGTCCATTGAAAAAAATCATGAGAATTAGCCATGTTATCCTCTTCCATGATAGGTGACGTGATGCATCATTCGCTTGAATTTCAGAAGGTTAGATAGAGATTGACTTTCGCTTCTTAAACTTGTCAAGGTATTCAAGAGCTTTTCCAGTGCCCATGCAGACTGCGAGCAAAGGATTGGAGGCCACAATTACAGGAAGTCCTGTTTCTTTGATCAAAGCCTTGTCGAGACCTTTAATTAACGCCCCTCCCCCTGCAAGCACCATCCCTCTTTCAACTAGGTCCGCTGCAAGCTCAGGAGGACATTTTTCTAAAGCAAGCTTCACGCTTTCGACAATTTGTTGGATGGGCTCAGCGAGACACTCACGGATTTCAACAGAATTGATTCTTTTTGTGATCGGAAGTCCAGCGACCTGGTCACGTCCCCTTACTTCCATTTCAAGCTCATGGTCGCCCAATGGGTAAGCAGAACCGATCGTCATTTTGATCTCTTCAGCAGTTCTGGGGCCGATCATGAGGTTATAGGTACGGCGCATGTAGTTGACGATGCATTCGTCGAACTCATCCCCAGCAATACGCAGTGAGCGAGATTCAACGATCCCTCCTAATGAGATGATCGCAATTTCTGTTGTACCACCGCCGATATCGATGATCATGTTCGCAGAAGGCTCGTGAACAGGAAGGTCGACGCCAATTGCAGCTGCCATCGGCTCTTCGATCAGGATGACCTCTTGAGCTCCGGCACGCAAAGCGGAGTCTTCGACAGCCCGTTTCTCAACTCCCGTAATTCCAGAAGGAACTGCGATTAAAATTTTGGGACGAAATAAGCTACGAGCAGGGGTGACCTGCTTGATGAGGGCTTTGAGCATCCCTTCTGCAATTTCAAAATCGGCGATTACGCCATCTTTCATAGGGCGGACAGCAAGGATACGGCGAGGAGTTTTTCCCAACATCGCCTTGGCTTTATGGCCAACAGCAAGCACCTCATTTGTCGAAGAATCAACGGCGACGACAGAAGGCTCAGCGAGCACGATCCCTTTGCCACGGACATAAACTAGAGTATTGGCAGTTCCCAGGTCGATCCCGATATCATTGGAAAATAGGCCGGAGACCTGTCCAAACTTGTCAAGGACTCCGCGTCCAAACTTTTCGATCAAATTCTTCATGCTCGTTTGATTGTAACTAGCCATATTTCCTTAATTGTCATTCAGAAGTATTACGTCTTCAAAAGCTCTAAAACATCTTCCCAAGTGAGCTTTGCTATCGCTTCATCATCGCAACTTACGACTTTCTTGACCAATCCTTTTTTCTTCTTCTGCATTTCAGCAATCTTCTCTTCAATTGTATTCAACGTAATTAACTTATACGCAGAAACTGAATTTTTTTGTCCAAGTCGATGGACGCGATCGGTGGCCTGGCTCTCCACTGCAGGGTTCCACCACATATCATAGTGGATGACCGTATCGGCACCGACCAAGTTAAGTCCTGTGCCACCGGCTTTCAGAGAAACTAAGAAAACAGGGATCGACGCATCTTCATTGAACTGCTTGACCACTTCGAGACGGTTTTTGCTCGAACCATCGAGATAGACAAAGCGGATCCCCTTGCTCTCAAAATCTTCCCGCATGATCTGAAGCATCCGTGTGTATTGAGAGAAGATGACCGTTTTATGGTTTCCTTCGATCAACGTTTGGAGAAGCTCCATCAACAGTTCATATTTTGCTGAATCTCCGCTCTCTGCTTTCTCTTTGGCAAAGATCGCAGGGTGGCAGCAGATCTGCTTCAAGCGGGTCAGCGTCGCAAGGACATGGATCTGAACACGATCAAACCCATCTCGCTCGACCAGTTTGACGAGCTCGTCGCGCGCAGATTCAGCGTAGGATCGGTAAAGGTCCATCTGCACATCGGAAAGCTGGCAGTGATAAACGATTTCAGAAACCGGCGGCAGATCGTCAAGCACATCACACTTCATCCGGCGCATGATAAACGGAGCGACTTTTTTGCGCAGGTAATCGAGGTTCTTCTGTTGCTCTTTTCCAGAGACACGAACATATTTTTCCACAAAACGATCATAGGTTCCCAAAAAGCTCGGCATGAGGAAATCGAACAAGCTCCACAGCTCGTCCAACGAGTTTTCGATCGGCGTGCCTGACAAGATCAACCTATGTTCTGCTTGCACCATCTTTACCGATTTAGCATTGCGCGTGCCTCGGTTTTTAATATGCTGAGCCTCATCGAGAATCACATAAGAAAAATGGGTCGCTTTATACGACTCGATATCTTTTTGCAGAAGTGTATAGGAAGTAATCAGGACATCGTATTGGGACAGTTGATCGATGATCCTTTTGCGGTTTGAGGGGATCCCGTCGACAACCATCACCTTCATTTTAGGATTGAATTTAGCAAATTCCTCTTTCCAGTTATACAACAACGAAGTCGGGCAGACAATCAGTGCATGGCACTGCTTCTTCTTCATATGCTGGGACAGCGCGCAGATCGCTTGCAGTGTTTTACCAAGTCCCATGTCATCGGCCAGAATACCATTGAGGAACATCATGCGGAGCCGCTCAAGCCACTTTACCCCTTCGACTTGGTAGGAGCGCAACGTCGCTTTGATCTCTGTCGGTACCGGAGTGAACGTCAAGGTCTTCTCACCAAGCATCTGTTTGCGGATCTCCATCAACTGATCCGTCATTGTAAATTCGACGGGAAGCCCTTCGAATTGGACCGCATCGATATTGGCCAAGCTCCAGAGCGGACGCTCGAGCTTGTGTTCATCTAAGACCTCGATACCCATCTCATCGAACAGTTGGACAATACCCGAAATCCGGTCTAAATCCAGGACCAAAATTTTGAGAAGTTTGGCGCCATCCCCCTTTTTCGCTTTAGAACGGGGAGAATCGAGTTCGATAAAGGCTTTTTTCGAACCCATGCACTCCCAAAGTTGGTCCAGTCTGACTCCTTTTAAGGCGCCATCGACGACAAGATCAATCTCATACTGATCGATCCGGTCTGTGTGGCGCAGCCTTAAAATAAATTGGGTCTGATCGTAAATGAATTGGTCTAACAAGTTTTGAGGACAGTTGAACTTAACCCGTTGCTGGTTGCGCGGAATGATATCGGTCATGAACTCGACGATCTTCTTCTCCGATTTAGCAACATAGACACACGTGTCGGAATTGAAGATAAAGTCTTGGAACAGATCATCGATAATCTGCCTCTCCTCGACCAAGTTTCTGGCTAAAATCCCCTCCTCTGTAATGAACGATGCGACATCTTCATAGGAAAGCTGGGTGGCACTGGAAGGAATTTTATGGCCATCATAGTTGAAGTGCAAAGTCGCATCCAATTCGCCATCAAGATAGGAAATGTCGCAGACCGCTTCGACATTGCCGACAAACGGCAGCGTAACAAAATCTTCAATCACTTGCTGGTTGGCCACTTCGGCATACCGCGCAATCTGGGGAAGCGCATTTTCTACAAACGTTCCGAATAAAGGCTCTGGCACAGTCATATCGCGGATCTGGCGCAAATTGCGCAAATGCAATCGGTTGATATTAGGTTGGAACCGATAATAAGTATTCTTATAAAGCATCCCAGGCTTGGCGCATTCGAAGAAGCGGACATCTTCTAGCGTTGCGATCTGCTCACCGAGAAAAATGGTCGGATTAACCAAAATTTTCGATGTCGGCGGAGGGATATACTCCAAAGAAAAGCGCAAAGAGGCCTGGATCGGCGAGAACTTTAATGGAACTTCTAAGCTTCCTTCATAAAGTCCTGGCAAGATAGGAAGGTCATCTTCATGCCCAGAAAATCCCTTGGCAGAAATATGCTGGAACGCATTTTCATAGGCCCTAGCCAAGATCATCCCAAAGACCGAGATATCGATCTGCGCAACGCGGCTAGCCCTTTCGGTCGTCGGGTTATCGTTGCACTGCGCTAAATCTCTGATCACCCGGATGATCTCTTGCTGCAAATCATCGAACGAATGCACAGCAAAGCAATAACGCTTGCCTCCTATAAAGATCGGCTCCGCATAACGGAGGGCTTCGATAAAAGGCTTAATGTGGGTAATGTGCAAGGGTTTTGACCGGTAAGGAAGGCGCAATGCCATCTGGAACTCGACTCCTCCTTTACTTTCTCCATCTTGCGGAGGAAGCGAGGCAAATACGAGGGCAAATTCTGCCCGGTCAATCTCGTTCTTTTCTTCCGATTTGAAAAAAGGCGATGTCGCAAGAAGCTGCGACGAAATGACATACTCCTGAAGAAGCTGTTTTTGAAATTGCTCTTCTTGCCTCTGAACCTCTTTGGTCTCAGCTTCCTTAATCTTATCAAGGAGCTTTTTCTGCTCCTCCTTGTTAATCCCCGCTTTTTCCCCAATCTGCTTGATATCGTTTTCTTTAGAAAACGTCACCAAGATCTTATCAATATGCTCTTCTAAATAAAATAGGAGGGCTGCCAAATGCTGGCAATCGTAGTTATAAGGACAATCGCAGTCAGAATCGATCGTTTCGCATTCTAAGCGATCGATCTCGATCTCGCTTTCATAGCAATTATCATATTGTCCTTGGACTTTAGCGCTAATGCGCATGATCTTTGCATCCAAATGCAAAAGCTTTGCAGAGACAACCTTTTGCTTGTCGTAAAGATCTTTCCCTTCTTTGACAATATTTGAAGAGAAATCTTGCTTGAGCTTTCGAAAATTCAACATAGGAGCCTGTCCAAATCGGGGTTCAGATGGGAGCACATTTATTGGTATCAACCTGAATAATGGGTTTATTTCATAGAACCTTGCCGCATCTTGCGAGCACTTTTGGAAGATTCTGGCACGTCCATAGGTGCTTTCAGCTATTGAACGTGCCAGAATCTTCCAAAAGTGCTCGCAACCTGCAACAATTCCCCATAAACTAAACCCATTATTCAGGTTATCAGTACGCGGAAAGACTAATTTTCATTTTCATCTCAAATCGGTCGCATCGCTAAACTGTTACCATGACAGATACTAGTTTCGGTTGGACAATCTCCAGTACGTGCCTACAAAAATTGGCAACTGAAGCAAATACAAAAAGTCAAGTTACCAGCTTTTTAATGCTTTTACCTTTTTTTGTTAACAGCTTCAAGAAAAATTTAATTGACCCTTTCACGCCACAACGGGAAAGGATCATTCCAAATCGGACTTGATTCAAAAAAACGCTGAAGCTATACTTGCTGGACATTATAGGTGCGGGTGTAGCTCAGCGGTAGAGCATCACGTTGCCAACGTGAGGGTCGTGAGTTCGAACCTCATCACCCGCTATACAGAGGGAATTGTAAAACTGCTTTTCTCGAATAAATCGATAACTTTGAGGTTGCATACACACGAGAAGGGCCAAAGAACCTTTGCAGTAAGGAGAAAGTGAAGTGTCCTTGGACACGAATTTGGCGGCGCGTGTCAGCATAGCATGACGCAGGCCATGCGACGAGATCGAGCCCTAGTGTGTCGATTGAGGAGAATGAGTGCAAACAGCCTCAAAAGGGCGATTTTAACGGGAAAATAAGTTTTGCAATTCTCTCTATACACAGAAAGATGCTAAAGAGCCATTTTTAAAGCATCCTGTGTGTGCATATTTTTTATTGAGTATTCAACAAGGTCTGCGGGTGTAGCTCAGCGGTAGAGCATCACGTTGCCAACGTGAGGGTCGTGAGTTCGAACCTCATCACCCGCTTATATACACAAGTTTTAAGGAGAATGAATCATGGAGCAGACGGCCGTAGTACCGCAAATCCTATCCGATGATGATGTCCGAGTTTCCATCCACCGAAAACCTGCTTGCATTGTAGAATTCGATGTCGAAGCCTCCAAAAAACTCGTCACCGAAGCACACAAAATTGCCATCAAGCGCATCGCTAAAGAAGTCACCCTTCCGGGATTCCGCAAGGGCAAAGCTCCCGATGATCTCGTTCTCAAAAATTATGGCTCCCAAGTCGATAAAGAATGGCAGCAAGCGATTGCCGACCTCGGATTCCACGCCAGTGAAAAACTTGCTAAAATCCCCCTTTTGCACCGCGATGCAAAAGTCACCTTTAAGATGAAAAGCCATTCCCATGACGGCGCCCTCTTCACTTTGAACTTTGAGACAGAGCCGACGACTCCTTCCGTAGATCCGAAGCAGATGCAGCTGAAACCCGTCAAGCGCCCTGATGTCAACGAAGAAAAAGTCGCTGAAACGATCCGTCAAGTCCAACTCTTTTTCGCTGACTGGAAGACCGTTACAGACCGACCAGCCCAAGATGGAGACTATGTCCTTCTCGATGTCGACGTAATCGAAGAGACTCCTCCAACTCCTCTATTCAACGACACCCGCTTCGAAGTTAAAGAAAAAGCGATGTCCAAGTGGATGTACGACCTCGTCCTAGGTAAACAAATCGGTGATTCTGTTGAAGGAGTCAGCGTCCCAGATGATGATGCTTCCCAAGAAGACAAGGAAGAGTTTAAGCCTAAAAAAGTTCGGGTCTCGATCAAAGCAATCGACACGGCAACGCTTCCTATTCTTGACGATACCTTCGCGCAAAAGATCGGTGCTAAAACAGTGGAAGAACTGCGGACTAATGTCCATAATCTTCTCGAGAAACAAGCGAACGACCACGTTCAGGAGGCCCTCCGCGAACAGGCCAGCGAATTTTTGCTAACGCAATATCCATTCGACCTTCCCGCTAGCCTCATTGAAAAAGAGACCCATTTCCGCCTCAAGCAACTGATGAACGACAAAGACTTCATTGAATATTGGGAGTCTTTAAACACAGAAGACCGCAGAAAGATCTTGACCAATATCCACGAGCAAGCGGAGAAAGCGCTAAGAATGTTCTATCTCTGCCGCGGAATAATTACCGATGCCAACATCCGCATCTCTGCGCAGGACATCCCACCTCCAGCTAACACGCCGCTTGAGTTCTTGCTTAACCCGCAAAAAATGTTCCATCATCAGCGCAATCCTGAAATTGAACATGCGGAAGCTTTTTCACGACTCGTGCTTGAAAAAGCGGAAGACCATATCATCACCAACGCAGCACCTGCATAATTAAAGCGTTGCACATGCCAAAAGGAGTTTATGGACTAAAGTCCAAGATTAATCAGACGCCATTGCCCTACCCACTTGTTTTTTATCCGTTTGATGGGCAATATAAACTCAAACGAAATCAAAGAACGCACATAGGTACGCTCGGGCTGCTGGGAGCCAGAGTTTTGTAACCGGCACGAACTATCAACACCGATTGCTTATAGAGGACTGGCATGTATACGATTCCATACGTCATTGAAGATACGGGTCGCGGCGAACGCGCCATGGACATCTTCTCACGCCTATTAAAAGACCGAATTGTCTTTATCGGCACAGAGATCAACGACCAAGTTGCTAACACTGTCATTGCACAGCTCCTATTTCTTCGTGCAGAAGATCCGAAGAAAGATGTCAACGTCTATATTAACTCTCCTGGCGGATACATTACGGCTGGCCTTGCTATCTATGATACGATGCGCTTCATGGGCTATGAGATCAACACCTACTGCTTAGGACAAGCTGCCTCGATGGGAGCTCTCCTACTCGCAGCAGGGACCAAAGGTAAACGCTTTGCCCTGCCAAATAGCCGCATCATGATCCACCAACCCTCTGGTGGCGTTGGCGGAACCTCAGCCGATATCCAACTACAAGCAAGAGAGATCCTTCAACTGAAGAAAATGTGCGCCTCAATCCTTGCCGATGCAACGGGCAATCCGATCCAAAAAATTCTCGACGACTCTGAGCGAGATTTCTTTATGGATGCTGAAGAGGCCAAAAGTTATGGGCTAATTGACAAGATCGCAACCCAACCACAAAAACAATCGACACCCAGCACAACGTAAGATGATCCTATGACAAAAAAAGAAAAAAAAGGCGCAACCTGCTCATTTTGCGGCAGACCTGAAGAAGCAGTCGAAAAATTGATCTCGGGACCAGATTCTTACATCTGCGATAAGTGTGTCCGTCTCTGCATGGAGATCGTCGAAAAAAAACCAGTGCATCACGAATTAAGACTTCTCAAGCCCAAAGAGATCAAAAACGCGTTAGATGAATATGTGATTGGGCAAGAACGGGCTAAAAAAACGATTTCAGTTGCCGTCTATAACCACTATAAACGGATCCGCGCCCTCCATAAGGAAGGGGAAGTCGAATACAGCAAGTCCAACGTGCTTTTGCTCGGTCCGACAGGCTCTGGCAAGACCCTCATTGCACGAACACTCGCTAATATTCTCGACGTGCCATTCGCCATTGCCGACGCCACGACACTGACGGAAGCTGGCTACGTCGGAGAAGATGTCGAAAACATCATTCTGCGCTTGGTCCAAGCCGCCGATTACGATATTGCTCGCGCAGAACTTGGCATCATCTATATCGATGAGATCGATAAGATCCGTAAAACCACCGGCAATGTCTCAATTACACGCGATGTTTCTGGCGAAGGGGTGCAACAAGCCCTCTTAAAAATTGTCGAAGGCACTATAGCTAACGTCCCTCCGAAAGGCGGCCGCAAACACCCCAACCAAGAGTACATCCGCGTCAACACCCAAAATATCCTCTTCATCGTGGGAGGCGCATTTGTCCACCTTGAAAAACTCATTGCAAAACGGCTAGGAAAAAGCACGATCGGCTTCGATGCTGCCGACACGCACCACTTTGATCCGACTGAGACCAACTACTTGCTTTCCAAAGTTGAACCGGAAGATCTGATCCAATTCGGAATGATCCCCGAATTTGTCGGCCGATTTAACAGCATTGCTAACTGCAACGAGCTGACCATCGATGACATGGTCGAAATCCTCGTTAAGCCGAAGAATGCGATCATTAAGCAATACCAACACCTTTTTCATGAAGAGAACGTAGAGCTCCGCTTCATGCAAGACGCCCTGCAGGCCATGGCTCAAAAGGCCAAAAGCACAGGAACCGGCGCACGCGCGCTACGCATGATCGTTGAAACACTTCTGTTGGAATTGATGTTTGATGCCCCTTCAGATCCTACGATCAAAGAAGTCGTGGTTCATAAGGACTGTATCCTTAATGGAAAACAGCCGGAGATCATCCGATCCCACACCGCTTAAGAGACGTTCTTTGAAGAATCGGAAATGTGGCAAGAAGTCCATGAATTTGAATCAGGCAAGGTGGATCTCAAATTCATTGGCTGTGGCAACGCTAGTAACCTAAATAATGGGTTTATTTCATAGAACCTTGCCTCATCTTGCGAGCACTTTTCGAAGATTTTGGCACGTTCAATAGCTAAAAGCACCTATGGACGTGCTAAAATCTCCGGAAAACTGCCTCGCAACCCGCAACAATTCCCTATAAACTAAACCCATTATTCGGGTTAGTAAAAACCGATTCTTCAAATTATTTCGGTCTCAAGCGCTGCCTGCCGCCTGAAATCATCGATGCGAGCTGAAGGATCAGCTCCGTTCAATGTTAATGGCGCGCTTGTTTGCGCTGAAGTTATCGCTCCTTGCATTTCAGCTGCCAGAGTACCTTTTAGAGTTGGATCAGTGACATCATCTAATAGCTCCTCGAGAGCTGGGTTTTTACCATGCGCCGTGCTGCCAGGACATAATACTTCGCGTATCAGAGCATCTTCGAGCCCATCCCCTTTACAAGGGACATTATTACCGCGGCAGAAATCGACATATCTGCATCGAGCTTCTGGGAATTCAAGACCAGAGAACATAAGACCTGCAACATCGATTGGGTAAAAGCGAGACTCTTCAATTTTCGGCTCATCACGGAATCTGTTAATGAGAGGGACCCACTTAGGAATCCAAGATTTTTTCGTTCCATCTGCAATCGCTTGCTGCCGCTCTTGTTCAAGCTGATCAACCACTTGCTTTTGCAACATTTGTGCACGGCGATAAACCTCTTCCGGACTTGGATCAGCTCCTGGCGGGTAGAAGGCTAGCGCTGAGTAAAGAGCAAATGTGTCGATGTTATTAAGTCGCTCTTCTAAAGCTGTCAATTCCTCAATGCTCTTTTGGAGCCGGGCTCTCTCAGCCGGATCCTGTGCCGCTGTATATAAAGGAACCAATGTTGCCTTTTCTTGAACGACTTTATCTTTCATTTTTTTAATGATTCTTTCAGCTTTACCCATTCGGTGGATTGCCGCATCTCTTTGTGTATCATCTGTCAGCACAACATAGGAAAGGGACATAGCCGCTTTATAGGCTTGATCGCCCGTTGACTTCGGTAGAGCTTGCAGGACTTGATTGGAACGGTAAAGAGGAGCTGCGCCATCAAATGCCCCCTTATTATTTGGATCAATATTATAATTACGAATACAACCCTTATTAACCCCCTCACTAATTAGTTCCTCAGCCTCAATAACTACATCATTAATTTCTGGATTAGATTTCATTATTTTATCGAGATCGAGGACGCGGGTATGGTTGATTGCAGGATCATAAAACCAAGCGGCGCGCTTACTCCAACTGATCGTAAATCCCGTTGCATCACCTGGTATTTTACCACTATCTAAGCAGTGCTGCTTGATATCATAAAAGATCTCTTGAAGCTTTTTGTGATCCTCTATCTTTAGATCAAAATAATGGCCTTTGTTATTGCCGTATGCATTGTATAGGACAACGGGTTCCTTCGGAACCCTTGTTATCTGCAGATCAACTGGAGATGTTGAAGGTTGTTTAACGATCTGAAGGGTGACGTCAGTTGGCTTTCCAGTAAGATCCGGGACATGGACGGTAACGTCGACTGTGGCAACATGGGCTGCTTTTGGATCGATCACTTCAACCTCAAGTTCATGAACCCTGCGTCGATTATCAAGAGATACTGTAGCTTCCAACGCGCGCACGGATGCTCGCTGCACCAGCTGAGGATCTGACATCCTCACACCTTTCTTTGCTCTTGCTAAGTTAAGTGCTGGAAGAATTGTTCGGGTCCCACCGCTTATACTTCTTGCTGCCATGATTATTACCCACATTTTTATCTTTTATAAATGTAATTATATCAAAATGCAGATTAAAAAACAAACTAAATCGACAATCACGAAAAATCAAATAACCACAGCAAAATAATAAAAGTTAACAATTTGACAACACAATCCAACACGACAACAAAATATTTGTTTTTCATTCATTTTTTACTGTTCATTAATATACTGGAATAACTTGAAAAATCGGAAATTTGATAAAGAAACACCCTCAATTTGAAGCAGACAGCTCTCTTAAAACAAGCTCGCACCCATGGGCGCGAGCTTAGCTCCTCACTGAGAAGGTCCGGTGCATCCCTCTCAGTGTATCCGCAACCCAAGCAGCTCAACTTGAATACGTTGGGTGATGCAGGCGGGTTTAGATTTAGCCACTGTCCAACCTTAGCAAAGACCGATTCTTCAGTTTATTTCGGCATAATTACTGGACATATAGAAAATAATTATTCCACAACCACTTAATAATAAACCAATTAGAATTAACAAAACCAATCGATAATTAATATTATGTTGAAATTAAATAAAGATTTGTTAAAATGGATCTAGAGGGAAGTCGATTCACATCACTTTCCTAACGAAAACAAAAAGACAACAAAAACATAATATAGTTAATTTAAAAATCATCTCTTCGAAAAAACCAGATTGAAAACAAATTAACCTTGTTTAATCGATAAACGATTCCAGAAGCATCGAATGACAGACGCTGTAAAGCACGCTGAGGAGATTTTTTTAAAAATTTTAATCAAAAAGTAAATAATATGGCATTAATAGCAAATCCAGGAAGTACTCTTGACCCGAACGCAGCCTTAAGCTCGTTTATCCAAGCTTGGAAAAACCAACAACAACAACAAGCTGAAGACCTTCGGAATCTAGCTGATGCAATCATCACCATGAGAAATATGCTGAACTCGGGCAATGTGCAAGAAGCATTCCAGTTCGCCGGCATGGTTGTCATGACCCAATCAATGACCTGCGTTGGTGATAACACAGGACAGTTCGCCGGTGTAGAGAACCTTGGTACTGGCATCCGAAATATCGTCGGAGACCTGCAGAATATCTTCAACGGTGGATATAGTGCATCGCAAAGTGAAACAGATGCTCAACAATTCACCCAATGGCTTAATGAGTTTTATAACAATGCAATGGGCGGCGGCAACAGATGCCCTACATGGATGAACTCAGCAGATTACAGAAATATCGTTAATTCACTTAATTCCATCTACTCTGAATTTGGAGCAACTCCAGGCAATATGAATACTAGAGAATTCATTAACCAAATGGGAAACTTCTTCCCGAAAACTCAAAGAACAGCTCCGCAGCAAGCCGTTACGGCTTTACAAGGTGACTTCCACACCTTAAACAATTCGGTGAGCGCCCTCTCTTCTTCCGCAACAGCTTCAGAACAATATTGGGCGAACGTTTACAACCAAGCTCAAGGTGTTACGAATAACATCTTCCAATCGATTTGCAGCTTGAATACTAATAGTATTGCCAACGAAAAAACTAATTAATCGTTAATAATTTAGGTAAAAGTTATGGAAAGTTTCTTATATATGATCTACAGCGCGATGGCTAATGACCAGTCAAGCCTTTCTCAAATGCAGATCGTCGATGGTAATTCGGCCCTGTTATTTACAGAAATGGAGGAGCAGATCTATAGCTTCCAAAACGGTAAAAATGGATCGATGTATCAGGCTAATAAAAACATCAGCTGGTATGCCTCGCACGACCAAAATGCATCTGCTACTACAAGGCAAAAATATGGAACAGAGATCTCTTATTGGCAATCGAGGTTCTCACAAGCGCAAACAACAGCCCAGAACGCAGAAGGCCAAGCAGATACCCTCGTTCAAAACTCACAAACGCAAACAGGTCAGGACAGCAGTAACTTACAGCAAAAAACCCAATTAGCCCAGTCGATCAATATGATCGGATCTTTTTTAGCTAATATTTTAGCTCAACATTACTAAAAAATTAGAGGACATTTATGTCATCAATCTCATCAATTAGCTCTATCGATCAGATCCAACAAGATCAGCTCAACCAAAGATCCAATGCTCAGGATGACGCAAATTCTACGTTAGTTTTAATGATGCAAAACATGACGACTCTTTTAGATTCACTTCAGGACAATAGCGCGAACGGAAATACGCCTCCTTCTGAAGTACTAAACAGAAGATAGTTTAATTAAAAAATAATACGGATCGAAAAGATCCAAATCATAACAAATAAAAGGTAATTATGTCAGTCACTCCAAATAGTCCAAACGGTGTAGAGATTCTAGAGTTACAGGCAATACTAGAAGCTCTCAAAAGTAAATCTAAAAGTGAAGGAGACTCCGATCCCATTTTAGCTGTTCTAATTAAGATGATCACTGAAATCTTGAGCACGCTAGAAGTAAATTCTTCTACAGCTTCAAATGGAAGTAGTTTTGTCTCTCAGCCGAAAGTAAATCCAGGTGCGCCAACTAACTCTCAAATGAGCAACGCGATTGCGCAACTCGCAGAAGCATTAGCCCAACTTCAAGTCCTTCTTGGAAAATACGGCGCTGAAAAGCAAACCTTGACCAACGACAATATGAAAAATATGATTGAGGAAGCCCAAGCTCAAATGAAACAAGCTCAATCAGACCTGCAAAAATTAGAAGATCAGCAAAGTCACCACAGCTTCTGGGATATCTTCTTGAAAGTTGTGAGTGCAATTGTCGGAGCTGTATTTGCAGCAATTGCTTGCGCAACAGGCCAAGTTGAATTGGCAGTTGTCATCATTGCATTGACTGTCGCAGCTGAAACTGGCGCTTTTGGTGAAACCACTAAACTCATCAGTCAAGTGCTTCAAGCAATGGGAGTGCCTCCTAAAGATGCAAACATTATCGCAAGCGTTCTCGTTATCGTCACCACTATTATATTAACAGTTGCAACCTGCGGAGCTGCTGCACCAGAAGCTGCTGCAGACGTTGCAGAAGTTGTAGCTGATACCACAGCAGAAACTGTTGAAACGACAGCAGAGACTGTAGCCGAAGAATCGCAATCATTATCTGACACCATAACAAATGGATTGAAGAATGCGCTGAATACGATCAAAAATGTGGGCTCTAAAGTCCTCGAATATAATCCCTTCAACAAATTTTCTACAGCTACTAACATGGCAATCATGACAGGTTCTCAAGCTATAATGGGTTCTAACCTCTTTAACAACATTATTGCTACAGTTCCTAGCCTAAGCGACAAACAACGTGAAGAACTTGAAAAAATAATGGGAATCATCACTGATATTATCTGCTCACTGGCTAGCCTTGGCGCTGGTTTGGGAGCTGGTGCAGCTGCAGGAGCAACCTCTACTGAATCTGTTTTCTCTCAAAGTACAATGAAAGCCTTAATGTTAGGCGGTTTCGCAGGTCAGGGAGCTGGTGCTCTAGGAAACTTTATGATTGCTGACATCGATGCTCAAGAGGCGGCATTAGAAGCTTCTATGGGTAACGAACAAGCAATCATATCGCTCTTCCAAAACATGTCAAAAATGAATGAAAGGCTGTTAAGCAGTGGCAATACCTCCACAACAAAAACTGAGGCTGCCCATACTGAAGAATTGAACACCCTGATTGACGACCTGGCTAAAGCGGGCCAAACATTAGCACAAGTACTCTCAGCTTAACCTAAAAACGAACAATTAAAAAAAGGAATTAAATAATATGGCAACAAGAGCAGTATCAAATCAGACAGCAGGGGGCATTTCAACCGGTGGTTATAACTACGGTCAGCTGGGCTCAGGTCCAGCAGGCGAGCTTGCAACCATCATGTCCCAATTGCTTCAGCTTTACGAAACATGTATGGAAGCCTGGGCGCAGATGAGCGCCAACGGATCGAAGGTTCAAGCCCTTACAGCAAACGTTTCTGCAGAAGCCCAGCGAGGAGCAGCCCAAGCACAATCCGATGCGACCAAATGCCAAGCTTGGCAGGCAGGAATTTCTGGTGGTATAGGGGTTGTTCAAATGGGAGTCGAAGCGACTCAGACGTTGGCGCTCCAAGATCAAATCACCAGCGATCAAGCTGAACTTGACCAAATGAACAAACTTCAAAGTAACCTCCAAGATAAAACGACAGGCGCTGGAAATAACTTTGAAATGACAACAAGAGGATCATCAAGCCCATCCGACGATCCAGCTATCAATGCCCGCATTCAAGAAATGCAAGCAGGCCGCTTCCAAACAAGATTGACTCCGGTTGATGATGATGAAGCACTTAGTGCCGCTGGGACCCATGAAAGAAATCAAATCAGAGACCAGCTGGATACCCAGATCAGCAACAAGAACGAGAGAATCAATTCTCTTCACAGCCAAATGCAGCGAGTCACTGCTAGACTCCAACAGTTTCAGCAAATTGCTAACGGGACCAATGGTGGCATTGCTCAGGGTATTCAATCTACTTACCAAGCTGAGCAAGGGACTGAGCAAGCGATTTCTACAACGGGCAACATTGCTTCGCAAATGGCGGGCACCGCGCAAGGTACTTCTGCAAGTGCTATGAACAAAGCTCAGGAAGAGATCACAAGTGCGATCCAACAGTTCCGCGCTGCAGCTCAAGCTTACCCACAAGGCTAATCCTCCCTTCTTTCTTCGCCTTCCCTGCCGCTGTCAATCTGACAGCGGCTTTATAGTTTATAGTTTTTTCGGGTGATCCAAAAAGTTCTTTAAAAGGAAACGAGCGAGTCATAACCTGAATAATGGGTTGAGTTTATGGGGGATTGTTGCAGATTGCGAGGCAATTTTCCGGAGATTTTATACCAAAAAAAGTTCAAAAATTGGCATAATTCGCTCTAATAACCTGAATAATGGGTTTATTTCATAGAACCTTGCCGCATCTTGCGAGCACTTTTCGAAGATTTTGGCACGTCCATAGGTGCTT
>JACCEC011019551.1_pt1 | contig 20222 bp, 19 predicted proteins | sample 7450121 | NCBI WGS metagenome assembly JACCEC01 (sample SAMN15323455, study PRJNA562643) | freshwater metagenome | isolation source: river surface water | place: USA:Blue River Watershed | collected 2017-08-18 | reverse complement strand
TGTTTGCGCCCAGGCCGTTTGACGTGGCGAAGGAAATGGTGCGAGTGACCCGGTCTGGCGGCAGCATTGCGATGGGCAACTGGATACCGAATGATCCCACGCTGGTGGCGCAAATCCTGAAGATCAGCTCGGCCTATTCGCCGCCGCCACCGGAAGGCTTCATCAGCCCGATCACCTGGGGCATCAAGAGCAATGTGGAAGAGCGCTTCACCGCGGCCGGCGCGGCGGCAACGGACATCAGCTGCACGGAAGAGACCTATACCTTCAACTTCGACGGTCCGCCCGCAGGATTCCTTGAATTGTTCCGGCGGTATTACGGCCCGACGATGAACGCGTTCGAGGCCGCCGAAAAGAACGGGCGCAGCGACGAGCTGGCCAAAGAGCTGGAAGCCCTCTTCGTTCGCCAGAATCGCAGCGGTCGGCCGGATACCACCTCGATACCGGCCACCTTCCTGTTGGTAAAAGTCAGGGTCAACTGAGGGGGCTCGCCACGGCCGGCCGGAGAGCGTGCCGGATTTCAGCGCATGACGTAGCCACAGGAGAAATCGAGCAGCTTTTCCGCCAGCGCGCCCGGCTCGAGCTGCACCCATTCCGGATTGGCCACCTGGCCTGACTTCAGCGGCTCGCCGCCGGCGTCGCGCTGTGCATGTTCGCTGACCCACATCGTGCGGGTCTGCCGGAAACGGCAATTGAACTCGACCAGCGAGCGGGTCGAATGCACGGTCCCCTCCTGCGGCACTGCGAGGTTGACCAGCTGCCAGGCATGGACAATGTAACCCTTGCGGGTCATCCCCTCCTTTTCGATCGCGTACACATTGCCAGCGGCATCCGTGACCGGCGGCGAATAGGTGGCAGCATGGACGGGCAGTGCGCTGCAGGCAGCGAGCAAGGCTGCGGCGAGGGCAGGCCGGGCGAAGGTGATGGGCATCTCGTTGTGATAATTGATTGAACGGTTCCGAAGTTTAAATCGCCGCCCTGCCGCTGTCATGGAGTTCAGCGCAGACCCAGCGTGAACTGCAGCATCACCGCATTCGCGCCGAGCAGGTTGACCTGCGCCTGGAAGCGCCCGCCGTATTCCCAGCCCAATGCCGGCACGATGGCCGGCGAAAAGCCGTCGTAATTGAACGGCACCTTGTCCTCATACTTCCCGCGATAGCCGTAAAGCAGGCCCGCGGTCAGCTTCACGAAAAGGCCTCGCTGCTCAAAGACGTCGCGGTAAATTTTCCCCCAAGGGAAAATGTAAGTCGTCGGCTGGCCGAAGGAATTGCTGAACAGCGTGATCCCGGCCAGTTGCGCATCTTCGCGTTCGCGCTCCACGCCGACCAGCCACACATACTTGTGGTCAGGACTGGGATGAAAGTGGGCCGTGTACGGCGAGTACATCAGGCCATAGCGGTCGCCCGGCCGCGACTGCAGGTCAAAGCCGTCTTTCCAGTCGAATGCGGAAGCGGCGCCCGGCAAGGAAAGCGCAGCGATCGTCGCCCAAGCACGGAGGCGACGCAGAGTAAAGCGGTTATTCATGTCTGGTTCAGACGCGCGGCGCGCGTAAAGCACACCGGACCGGCGGGGGCCAGCCACGGGGCTTGTTCAATTAGAATTCGGGGTTGATGATGCGCTGTCTCTGGCGCACCGGCATTATCGCGTTGAATACAAATTCCTGCAGGATCCTCGAACTGATGCAATCCCTGGCCATCTCGCGCAGCCCGAAGCGCCTGTTTTTCACGCTGCTTGCGATCACCACACTGCTCAAGCTATGGCTTGCGGCCGTGATCCCGTTCACCAGCGACGAAGCCTACTTCTACCAGTGGGGCACCCATCCTGACTGGGGCGGCTTCTACGACCATCCGCCAATGGCAGGCTGGTGGCTCTGGGCGCTGCAGCAGCTGTCGTCACATCCGCTGGTGCTGCGGCTGCCGGCGGTGCTGTTGTGGATCGCGATCACCTTCGGCATGCTGGACCTGATGCGCCGCATGCGGCCGCTGGAAGAGAATCGCCGCTGGCTGCTCGGCAGCCTGTTCCTTGCGCTGCCGTTCACCTGGGCGCTGAACCTGATCACGACCGATACGCCGCTGATCCTGTTCCTGTTTTTCTCCGGCTACGCCTTCCTGCGCGCCGAGCGCGAGAATGATCTGCGCTGGCACGCTGCCGCCGGCGTGCTGCTCGGTCTGGCGCTGCTGTCGAAGTATTTCGCGGGCTTGCTGGCAATTACCTATGCGGTCTACCTGCTGCCGCGCCGTGGCGGCCTGAAGCCACTGCTGGTCGTCGCGCTGTGCTCGCTGCCGTTCATGCTGCTGAACCTCGCATGGAATTCGACGCATTGCTGGAACAACATCCTGTTCAACCTGATGAACCGGAACCAGGGCTCGCACTTCTCGCTCGAGAATACGGGCATCTACGTCGGCATGATGCTGTACCTGCTCACGCCGTGGACTGCGCTTGCCCTGTTCCGCACCGGCCGCTGGCGCGGGCAATGGGCGCTACTGTCGATGTTCGTCGTGCCCTTCGTGCTGTTCCTGCTGCTGTCGTTCTACAAGACGATTGGCTTGCACTGGGTGCTGGCCTTCCTGCCGTTTGCTTTCCTGTTCGTCGCGATGCACCAGGATGAATCACAGCTTGCGCGCCAGCGCCGCTGGAACCTGTGGCTGGGGCTGCCGCACCTGATCGCGCTGCTGGCGATCGCCTATGCGCCGACCGACAGCTTCCGTTCGCTGAAGATCCATGCGGACGTGGTCATGCAGCGCGACGGCAAGGCCTGGGTGGCCGCACTTCGGGAAGACCTGTTGCCCGGAACCGTGCTGATGGCCACCTCGTACAGCCCTGCCGCGGTGCTGTCCTATCACGGCGGCGAGCATGTGCCGGTATTCGGCACCGGCAGCTTCCACGCCCGCTTCGACGACGACATCACCGACTTCAAGGCGCTCGATGGCCGCGACATCCGCATCACCAGCACGCGGCGGCTCGATGCAGCCGCCTATGCGCCCTATTTCGACCGCGTCCTTGTGCAGGAGAAGCACATCGACGGCGCGATCGCCTGGGTGGTGGACGGCAAGGGCTTCCGCTTCCAGCCGTATTTCGAGCGGGTGATCAAGCCGATCGCCGCGAAGTATTACCGCGTGCCGTCCTTCCTGCCGCTGTATGGCTGCCAGTTCCTGGAGCGCTACGGCTTCATCTGAACGAAAACTTCTTGTGCCCGAGGTAGCTGGTAAACACCGGCACCGCGACGCCGACCGCATGCGCGATCTCGGGCACGAAGCGGCTGACGCCGGCCAGCGGCAGCAGGTGATACAGCGCCATGCTGATCGCCCAGGTCTGCAGCACGGCAACGCCATTCACCAGCACGAAGAAGAACGCGCTGCGCTGCATCGATTGCGTACCCTGCGTGAAGACGAACGCGCGCGCCAGAATGAACGCCGTCACCATGCCGGTCAGATAAGCGAACACCACGGACGCCGAAAAATCGAGCCAGCGGTTGTAGACGATGCGCGAACCGAAGTTCACGCAGGCAGCGAGACCGCCGGTCAGCAGGAAGCCGAAGAACTGCCGCGTCATGAACTGCCGGATCATCGCGGCGCGCCCTGCGCTGCATCGCGCGCCATCTGGCGGCCAAAGCCGATGCTCTCCGAGATGCCGCGGTCTTCCGGATAGTAGTACGACGTATCGGCGACCCACAGCCCCTGCACCGGCAGCGCAACCGGTGGCAGGCGGTCGAGAAAGCCGGGCTCGCAGATCGGCTGCGCATGCCGGTAACGGCTCGCGCGAATGTCGATGAAATCCTCGTCCGCCAGCGCCGGGTTGATCGTCTTCAGGTAGCGCTTCACCTTGGCGATGAAGACCTCGTCGCCCTCCGCATATTTCGGATGCTCGCCCGGCATGTAAAACGGCACATACACAATGGACTGGTCCAGCGGGCGCAGGTTCGAATACTCGACCAGCCCCGGGATATCCATCTCCGGATCGTTCACGTTCAGCCAGAAGTTTTCCGTGACGGGCTTCGCCAGCTTGGCGATCACGCACACCACCGCGATGTTGCGCACCGAGCGGAATGCCTGCATCACGCTGTCGGGCAAATCCGGCATCAGCAGCGGCACGTAAGGCAGCGGTATCGTGCTGACCACCTTGTCAAAGGCCTCGACGCCCGCGGCGGTCTCGATGCCCGTCACGCGGCCATTGTCGATCACGACCTTGCGCACCGGCGAGCGCAGCCGGATTTCTCCGCCGTGCTTCTCAATGTCCGCGCGCAACGCTTCGAGCAGCGTGCCTGAGCCACCGTCGAGGTAGCCGAGCTTCTCGCGGAACAAGTCATAGCGCGAGCGGCCGATGCGACGGATGCGGCTCCATATCCATGCAGCCGACAGGTTGCCTGCATAATCATAGAATTTGTAGTCGAACAGCCTGCGCCACAGCACTTCCCAGGCTTCGGCGCCGACCCAGCGGCGGATCCAGCCGCCGGCCTCGACGCGATCCAGCGGTTTCCAGTCATTCCGTTTGGTCGACAGGAACGCATGCAGTCCGTAGCGGAATTTCGCCGCCAGCGACAGCCCGCGGAACTTCAGCAGCGCAACCGGGTTGCCCCAGGGCTGCAGCTGCCGCTGGTACCAATAGCCCATTTTGGTTTCGACCCAGTGCATCTTGCCGGCGATGCCGAGCTCATCAAGCACCTGCAGGAAAGCGGCGTCGGAAATGCAATGGAAATGGTAGTAGCGCTCGATGGACAGGCCGGAAAAATCGAAGCTGGCGGTCATGCCGCCGACACGGTCATCGGCCTCGTACACCACCGGGCAATGGCCGTCGCGCGCGAGCTGGTAGGCCACCGCCAGTCCCATCGGGCCGGCGCCGAGCACGGCAATGCGCTGCTTGCTGTTTGCAGGCGCCGTCATCAGAACTCCAGCACGACCGAACCATAGGTCGGGTCGCAAAAGGTTTCGCGGATCGCCTCGGCGAACGGCGTGCAGCGCACGCCGAAAATGCCGGGCCAGTCGATCACTTCGAATTCGTCCCGCGCGACCAGCGCGGCGAGCTGCTGCGTGGTGAAAGGCGGGTTGCGGTCGAACAGGCCCCACAGCCACAGCAGCAGATAAAACAGTCCGTAAGGTATCTTCATGATCATTGCGCGCGCGCCGGTGGTGCGCTTGATCGACCGGATGATGTCGATGTAATCGACCTGCTCATGCCCTGAGATGTTGTAGACGCCGTCGCTGATGCCGTTCTCGATGCAGCTGATGATGATGCTGCAGAAGTCGCCGACATACAGCGGCTGGCGCATGTAGCGGCCATGGCCAGGCACCGGGAACACCGGGACCTTCTTCATGAAGCGCGACAGCCAGCCGAGATGCTTGCGATCGAACCAGCCGAACATCAGGGTGGGCCGCAGCACCGGGCAGGCGATGCCGCTCTCGCGCACCATCTGTTCCTGCGCCTTCTTGGTATGGGTATAGAAATCGTCCGCCACCGACTCGACCACCGACGAGCTGATGTGCACCAGCTGCCCGACCTTGCCGGCGCGGATTGCGTCGAGCACGTTGCGCGTCGAAACGAGGTTGTTGCGCTCGAAGTCGATGTAGTCATTGCCGCCGATCTGCGCCTGCAGCATCACCACGGCGTGCGCTTCGCTGAAATGCCTTTCCCAGTCGCCGCGCTCGGCGAGGTCCGCATATTCGATGGTCAGCTCCGGATGCAGGCGACGCAGCACGTCGAGGTTCGCACGGTGCTTGTCGAGGATCACGAGGTTCGTGTAGCCACGCGCCTTCAGCCGCACCACCAGGTTCTGGCCGACCAGTCCGGCGCCGCCGGGCAGGATGATCTTGCCGGCGCTCTTGTCGATGTTCATTCAGATATCCAGCTTGTTGAAGACGAAGCGCGGCAGGTGACGGATCACCATCATGATCAGCCACCATTTGGACGGCGCGTAGACCACCGGCGCGCCCGCGGCGATGCCGGCAACGATGCGGCGCGCGACGGCATCCACCGGCGCGAGCCCGCGCTGCGGCAGGTGCGCCGTCATCGGCGTTGCCGTCGGCCCGGGCTTGACCAGCACGACCTTCACTGCGCTGCGCGCAAAGCGGTGCTGCAGCCCCTGCAGGTAACGCTCGACCAGACCCTTGGCCGCGCCATACACGTAATTCGATTTGCGGCCACGGTCGCCCGCCACCGAGCCGATCACCGCGAGGGTGCCGTGCTGCTGGCGCTCAAGCTGTCCGGCGAAGGCTTCGGCAAACAGCGCCGGCGATACGCCGTTCACCTGCAAAGCGTCGCGTGCTGCGCCGGGGTCCTGTTCGCAGGCACGCTGCTCCGGCAGGTTGCCGTGGGCGACCAGCACGATGTCGATCTGCCGCTGCGCCGCCAGTCCGGCGGCCAGCGCTGCGATCGCAGACGGCTCATGGAAGTCGACCTGTCGCACGTCGATGGCCGATTGCGGGCTGCGCACGCGCAGGTCTTCCGCGACGGCCTGCAGCCGCGCGGCATCCCGGCCGACCAGCACGAGGTCGACCGGCTGTTCCACCCACAGGCGCGCGCAATGCTCGGCAATTGCCGACGTTGCGCCAATGATCACGATGCCCTGTCTGGCCAATTCTGCTCCCGTTCAAAAATCCATCAAGCGCCGCGACATCGCCGAGCTGATGCCCGGGTCGCGATGCGGCAAAAATTCCGGCAGCCGCGGATAGCCGGCCTCAAACAGCGCGCGCGGCATGCGCGCGTCCTTCGCCGGGTACAGCCGCCCGCCGGTGTCGGCGACGATCGCATCAAGCCGTTCGAACAGCTTCAGCGTGGCGTCGCCGTGGTTCGGAAAATCGAGCGCCAGCGTGACGCCAGGCTGAGCAAAGCTCAGCATGCCGGCCGACGGCCGGTCGGCGAAGGTCTTCAGCACCGCGAGGAAGGACCCCATGCCGGCACGCGCAGTTACCTCCAGCAGCGCCTGCACGCCGGCACGGCCGCGCTCGCGCGGCAGCACGCACTGGTACTGATAAAAGCCTTTCGGCCCGTAGATGCGGTTCCAGTCGTGCAGCGCGTCGAGCGGATGGAAGAATGGCTCGTAATGCTGCACGCCCGACGTGCGCGCCTGTTTCAGCGCGTAATACGCGGTGTTGAACGCGCGCAGCGACAGCGGGTTCACCAGCGAGACCGGCGGCACGAACGGCACGCGGCGCTCGCGACGCGCAAGCGGCGCCGGCCGCTGCAGGTCAGCATGATTGGCGCGCATGAAAATGCCGCGCCCCGCACGGTTCAGGCAGTCGACCCACGACACCGTGTGTTCCCAGCCGGCCTCGGAGGCGTCGGCCAGATCGAAGAATTCGGCGAGGTCGCGGTAAGGCAGCGTCTCGACTGCGAGCCAGGGACCGCGAATGCGGCGCAGCTTCAGCTCGGCTTCGACGATCACGCCGGTCAGCCCGAGGCCGCCGACGGTCGCGGCAAAACGCACGTCGCCCGGCCGCAGTTCTTCGAGGCTGCCGTCAGTGCGCGCCAGCGTCAGCCGGCTGACCTGGTCGCCGAAGCTGCCATGGACATGATGATTTTTGCCGTGCACGTCGTTCGCGATTGCACCGCCGACTGTGACCAGCTGCGTGCCGGGGACCACCGGCAGCATCCAGCCGCGCGGAACGCACAGCCGCTGTATGTCGCGCAGCAGCGTCCCCGCCTCGCAACGCAACAGGCCCGCCTGCTCGTCGAAAGCGATGAACCGGTCGAGCGGACGCATGTCCCACAGGATGCCGCCGGGATTCAGGCCCACGTCGCCATAGCTGCGTCCCATGCCGGACGCCAGCCCGTTGCGGTCGGCGGCCAGCATCGCCGGCACGCGACTGCGGTCAGCCAGCGAATGCAGCGTGTGCGCATGCGCACCCAGCCGCCCCCACGAGCGTATCTCTACCATGCGAGCGTCCAGCTGCGCGAGCCGGCCAGCAGCACCAGAGCGAACGCGACGCCGGCCAGCAGACTGGTCTTGTCGCGCAGCGCGAACAGCAGCGGGTCGTCGTGCATCTGTCCGCGATGCGCCTTCAGCCACACCCGGCTGATCCAGAACAGGTGTACCGGTACCGCGCACCAGATCAGCTCCGGCGTGTGATAAAGACGCACGACGGCCTCGCTGTTCAGGTACAGCGCCAGCACCAGCGCCGATGCATAGCCGGACACGATGCCCAGGGTCTGCACCAGCGGGGCGTCGGACGTCAGGTAACCGCGCCCGTGCGCACGCTCGCTACCGCTGCGCGCCTGAACGGCAAGTTCGGCATAACGCTTGACGAAGGCCAGTGACAGGAACATGAAGGCCGAAAAGGCCAGCAACCAGAACGACAACGATATGTCAGCGGCCGCCGCACCGGCGACGATGCGCAGCGTGTACAACATCGCCAGCACCAGGCAGTCGACCAGCACCAGCCGCTTCAGGCTGAGGGAGTACGCGCATGTCAGCACGAAGTACAGCGCCAGCCAGCCGGTGAAGGTCGTGCCGACCGGCAAAGCGCACAGCAATGCCGCCAGCAGCAGCACCGGCGCCAGCAGCACGCCGAATGCCACCGGCAGCCGGCCAGCCGCGAACGGGCGCGCCTTCTTGCGCGGATGCAGCCGGTCGCTGTCGAGGTCGAGCAGGTCGTTGCCGATGTAGACGGCCGACGCACACAGGCTGAACGCGATGAACGCCAGCAGCAGGTTCGCCGACAGCTCCGCATCCGGCAGCAGGTGCGCGGCCAGCGGCGCGACGAACAGCAGCAGGTTTTTCGCCCACTGGTGCACGCGCAGCGCGCGCAACAGCACCGGCAGGCCGGCACGCGGCGACTCAAAAGTCCGGTCGACGTCGGCAACGGCCTTCGCCTGGCGCTCGACCGCGCCCGACGCGTTTACGACCACGGCCTTGCGCGCGCGCCGCCAGACCTGCAGGTCGACCCGGGCGTTGCCGGCGTAGTCAAAGCCACCCGCGCCGTAACGACGCTCGAGCGCCTCGGCCTTGCGGCTGCCGCCGAGGTTGGTGTCGCCGTCGCTGGCGAGCACCTCGTCAAAGATGCCGAGATGGGCGGCGATCGCCTCCGCAATGCTGCGGTCAGCGGCCGTGCACAGCACCAGCTTGCGGCCGTGCGCGCGCTGTACGGTCAGCCAGTCGAGCAGCGGCTGGTTGTACGGCAGCGTGGCCGGGTCGAAGGCCGACAGCGCCGCAAGTTCCTGCTTGACCGCCGCTTTGCCCCGCAACAGCCAGAACGGCAGCTTCAGCAATGCCAGCGGGCTTTCGCGCAGCGCGCGCAATGCAGCTTCATGCAGGGTGTCCGACCGGACCAGCGTGCCGTCAAGGTCGACGGCGAGCGGGATGGAATTCAAAAGCCTGTCCTCATGAGGGAAAAGGCCGGCACAGGTGCCGGCTTGCGCGCGCGTATTGTAATTCAGCAGGCGCCGCAAACGACGAAGCCGCCGCCCCTTGCGGGAACGGCGGCTTGCGTGTGCGACCTGCGGCAGGTCAGCGCTGTACTGCGTCCACCACCGCGAGTGCGGTCATGTTGACGATGCGGCGCACCGTCGCCGACGGCGTCAGGATGTGCACCGGTCGAGCGCAGCCGAGCAGCACCGGGCCGATCGCCACGCCGTGGCCGGCGGCCACTTTCAGCAGGTTGTACGCAATGTTGGCCGCGTCGATGTTCGGCAGCACCAGCAGGTTCGCATCGCCCTTCAGCACCGTGTCGGGCATGGTCGATTTCAGCAGGTGCGCGTCGAGCGCAGTGTCGCCGTGCATTTCGCCGTCGACCTCGAGGTCGGGCGCACGCTCGCGAATGATCGCCAGCGCGGTGCGCATCTTCACCGCCGACTCGCTGTTGCTGGTGCCGAAGTTCGAGTGCGACAGCAGCGCCGCGCGCGGATGCAGGCCAAAGCGACGCATCTCCTCGGCCGCCATGATCGTGATCTCGGCGATCTGCTCGGCCGTCGGGTTCTCGTTCACATGCGTGTCGACCAGCACCACCTGCCGGTCCTGCAGCACCAGCGCGTTCATCGCTGCATAGGTATTCACGCCGGCGCGCTTGCCCAGCACCATGTCGATGTAGTGCAGGTGCAGGTCGGTGTTGCCGTAGGTGCCGCAGATGAGGCCGTCGGCATCGCCCTTGTAGATCGCCATCGAGCCGATCAGCGTGTGGCGGCGGCGCATTTCCAGCTTGGCCCACTGCTCGGTCACGCCCTTGCGGCGGCCCATCGCGAGGAAGGTCTCCCAGTACGAACGATAGCGTTCGTCGCGCTCGGGGTTGATGATGTCGAAGTCGATCTCGGGGCGAATGCGCAGGCCGTAGCGCTGGATGCGCTGCGCCAGCACCGCCGGGCGGCCGATCAGGATCGGCTTGGCCAGCCCTTCGTCGATCACCACCTGCACCGCGCGCAGCACGCGTTCTTCTTCGCCTTCGGCAAAGACGATGCGCTTCTTCGCTGCCGGCGCCTTCTTCGCGATCGCGAACACCGGCTTCATGAAGCTGCCGCTGTGATAGACGAACTGCTGCAGCTTGTCCATGTACGCGGCCATGTCCTGGATCGGACGCTGCGCGACGCCGGACTTCTCGGCAGCCAGCGCGACGGCCGGCGCGATCTTCAGCATCAGGCGCGGGTCGAACGGCTTCGGGATCAGGTAGTCCGGGCCGAACGACAGGTTGGTCACGCCATAGGTGGTGGCGACGACGTCGGACTGCTCGGCCTGCGCGAGGTCGGCGATCGCATGCACGGTCGCGATCTCCATCTCGCGGGTGATCGTGGTTGCGCCGCAATCGAGCGCGCCGCGGAAGATGTACGGGAAGCACAGGACGTTGTTGACCTGGTTCGGATAGTCCGAACGGCCAGTCGCAATCACGGCGTCCTCGCGCACTTCGCGGACCTGCTCCGGCAGGATCTCCGGCGTCGGGTTGGCCAGCGCCAGCACCAGCGGGCGATCGGCCATCTGGCGCACCATCTCCTGCTTGAGCACGCCGCCGGCCGACAGGCCGAGGAAGATGTCGGCGCCGGGGATCACGTCGGCCAGCGTGCGCGCCGGGGTGTCCTGCGCAAAGCGCGCCTTGTCCGGATCCATCAGCTCGGTACGGCCTTTGTAGACCACGCCGGCCAGATCGGTGACGAAGATGTTTTCGATCGGGAAGCCGAGGTCGACGATCAGGTCGAGGCAGGCCAGCGCAGCCGCGCCGGCGCCGGAGACGACCAGCTTGCACTGACGGATGTCCTTGCCGACGACCTTCAGGCCGTTCAGGATGGCCGCGCCGACGATAATTGCGGTGCCGTGCTGGTCATCATGGAAGACCGGGATCTTCATCCGGTCGCGCAGCTTGCGCTCGATGTAGAAACACTCGGGCGCCTTGATGTCCTCGAGGTTCACGCCGCCGAAGGTCGGCTCGAGCGAGGCGATGATGTCGCACAGCTTGTCCGGGTCGGTCTCGTTGATCTCGATGTCGAAGACGTCGATGCCGGCGAACTTCTTGAACAGCACGCCCTTGCCTTCCATCACCGGCTTCGCGGCCAGCGGGCCGATGTTGCCCAGACCGAGCACGGCCGTGCCGTTGGTGATGACGGCAACGAGGTTACCGCGCGCGGTGTAGCGGAACGCATTGGTCGGCTCGGCCGCGATTTCCTCGCAGGCCGCGGCCACGCCCGGCGAATACGCCAGCGCCAGGTCGCGCTGGTTGGTCAGCTGCTTGGTCGGCGTGACGGCAATTTTGCCGGGAGTGGGAAACTCATGATATTCGAGCGCCGCCTGACGGAATTGCTGGCGCACCTGATCTTGTTCGCGGATGTTGTCTGAATCCATGCTGGGTCAGCTTTCTAGATGCTCGCTGGCGAGAGAGGCCACAGATTCTAGCAGACCGGGTAGGCGACGAACGGTCGCATCCTGTGCGATCCAGTCAATAGTGTCTTTACCAAAAAGCGGCTTGTGCGCGCTTCGGTACAATCGCCGCCATGCTTTCCGAATTCGACCTGATTGCGCGCTATTTCACGCGCCCGCCGCGCGCAGGCGGCCCGGTGCGACTCGGCGTCGGCGACGATTGCGCGTTGCTGGCGCCGCCGCCGGGTGAATCGCTCGCGATCTCGACCGACATGCTGGTCGAGGGCCGCCACTTCTTTGCCGGCGCCGATCCCTTCTCTCTCGGGCACAAGGCGCTGGCGGTGAACCTGTCGGACCTGGCCGCGATGGGCGCGCGCCCGCTGGGCTTCACGCTGGCGTTCTCGCTGCCTTCGGCCGACGCCGGCTGGCTAGCGCCGTTTTCAGACGGCCTGCTGGCGCTGGCCGATGCACATGGCATCGAACTGATCGGCGGCGACACCACGCGCGGCCCGCTGAACCTGTGCATCACGGTGTTTGGCAGCGTTCCCGACGGGCAGGCGCTGCGGCGCGACGGCGCCGCAGCCGGTGACGAGGTCTGGGTGTCGGGCACGCTCGGCGACGCCCGGCTTGCCCTGGAGGCGCTGCAGGGCCGGCTGGAACTGCAACCCGCGCAACTCGCCGCAGCGCAGGTGCGGCTCGACCGGCCAGAGCCGCGTGTCGCGCTCGGCCATGCGCTGCGCGGCGTAGCTACCGCAGCGATCGACGTCTCCGACGGGCTGCTCGGCGACCTCGGCCATATCCTCACGCGTTCAGGCGTGGGCGCCGTGATCAATGCGGACGCATTGCCTTACGGCGCAGCGCTCGCGCATGAAGCGCCCGACCGTCGCCGCGAATTCGCGCTGAACGGGGGCGACGACTACGAACTCTGCTTTGCCGCGCCTGCGGCGCGCCGGCAGGCGGTGCTCGATGCCGCACGGCATGCCGGCGTGCCCGTCACCCGCGTCGGATGTCTGACGCGTGAAGCGGGCCTGCGCGTGACCGACGGCGCCGGCATTGCGCTCGCCGTGCACTCCCGATCTTTTGACCATTTCGCGAACCCATGACCGATCCCGCCAGCGAGCTTCCCGTCTACCGCCCTCCGATTCGTCCGACGCCGGCCTTCATGCTCGCGCACCCCGCCCACCTGCTCGCGCTCGGCTTCGGCAGCGGGCTTTCGCGTGTGGTGCCGGGGACGATGGGCACGCTGTTCGGCTGGCTCTGTTTCCGCGTGCTGTCGGCACGCTGGCCCGAAGTGTTCACAGCACAGGCGTGGGCCGTTCTGATCGCCGCCGGTTTCGTCGTCGGCGTGTATGCGTGCGAACGCACCGGCCGCGCGCTTGGCGTGCCGGACCACGGCGCGATGGTCTGGGACGAGATCATCGCGATCTGGCTGGTGCTGCTGATGGTGCGACCGACAAGCCTTGCCGGCGAAGCGGTCGCGGTGCTGTTGTTCCGCGTGCTCGACATGACCAAGCCGCCGCCGATCCGGCAGTTCGAGCGACGCTACAAGGGCGGCTTCGGCGTGATGGCGGACGACATCGTCGCTGCATTTTTTACGTTATTGCTACTTGCGCTCTGGCGCTTCCTGTGAAAACCTGAAGGCTCACAGAAGAACAGACCAGGAGGCTTCCATGGAGACAACTGCCGAACTCGAACTGCGCGAACTCGCCGAGCAGGTCGGCGAGTTGCTGAAGCAGAAGCGCTGGCTGCTGGCGACTGCAGAATCCGTGACGGGCGGCGGCATTTCGCAGGCGATCACGGACATTCCCGGCTCGTCCGAATGGTTCGACTGCGGCTTCGTTACCTACTCGAATTCGTCGAAGACGGAATTCCTCGACGTGCCGGACGCGCTGATCGCGCAGTTCGGCGCCGTCAGCGAGGAAGTCGCGGGCGCGATGGCAAAGGGAGCGCTGGACAATACCGATGCGCATGTGACGCTGTCGACCACCGGCATCGCCGGCCCGACCGGCGCGGTGCCGGGCAAGCCGGTCGGCACGGTGTGCTTCGGCTGGGCGCAGGGCACGGCGGTGTGCACCGAACGCCTGGTGTTTTCCGGGGACCGGCAGGCGGTCCGCCTGCAGACGGCCGAGCATGCGCTGCGGGGGTTGCTGAAGTTTATCCAGCTGCGATAAGGGGACAGGGACGCCGGGCCCCGGCACAGGCCGGAATCCGGCGGTTCAGGCTCAGGTCGATGCCTGCCGCTTCCTGAATGCGTTGATCGCATCCCGCGTTTCGCGCGCGACCCGCGCTGCCGCGTCCGCGTAGCCTTCGCCGTCCGTGCGCCTGGCATACAGGATCGCACGGGACGAGTTGATCATCATGCCGGCGCCGTCAGCGGTCTGGCCAGCCGTCACCGTCGCCTCGATGTCGCCGCCTTGCGCGCCAATGCCCGGCACCAGCAGCGGCATGTCGCCGACGATCGCGCGCACCTGCGCGATCTCCTGCGGGAAGGTGGCGCCGACCACCAGGCCGCACTGGCCATTGCGGTTCCACTTCTCCGCCACCAGCCGCGCCACATGCTGGTACAGCGGCTTGCCGTCGACTTCGAGGAATTGCAGGTCCGAGCCGCCGGGGTTGGACGTACGGCACAGCACGATCACGCCGCGATCCTGCCATTGCAGGTAAGGCTCGACCGAATCGAAGCCCATGTACGGGTTGACCGTCACGGCATCCGCCCGGTAACGCTCATAGGCCTCGCGCGCATACTGCTCGGCGGTCGCGCCGATGTCGCCGCGCTTGGCGTCGAGCACCAGCGGAATGTACGGGTGGTTTGCCTTCAGGTAATCGCAGATCGCCTGCAGCTGGTCTTCCGCGCCGAGCGCGGCAAAGTACGCGATCTGCGGCTTGAACGCGCAGGCCAGCCCGGCGGTCGCGTCGATGATGGCCTTGCAGAACGCGAAAATCGCATCCGGCCGGCCTTTCAGTTCGTCGGGAAATTTCGCGACATCGGGGTCGAGCCCGACGCACAGCAGCGAGTCATTGCGGCGGATCGCTGCGCCGAGTTTGTTGATGAAATCCACGGCAGTCCGGGTTCAAATCCATAAAACCGGCATTGTAGCCTGTCGTGCTATCGTCTCGCCCCATGAATCAACTGACCCGAAAGGACTTCGTCCTGCTGGCGCTGCTGATCCTGTCATGGGGCCTGAACTGGCCCGTGATGAAGATGAGTGTGCGCGAATTCCCGCCGCTGACTTTCCGCATGCTGTCGATGCTCGGCGGCCTCGTGGTGATCGCGCTGGCCGCGCGGATGCAGGGTGTGTCGATGCGTGTTCCCGCAGGCAAGGCAATGACGGTCATCAAGCTGGCCGTGCCGAACATGCTGATCTGGCATGCGTTCATCATCCTCGGCGTGCGGCTGCTGTCATCCGGCCGCGCTGCCATCCTCGGCTACACGATGCCGGTCTGGGCCGTGCTGTCCGGGCTGCTGTTCTTTGGCGAGCGCATTGGCGGGCGGGCGCTGCTCGGCATCCTGCTCGCGATGGCGGGCGCGGGCTTGCTGCTGTCGAGCGAGTTCGCTGCCATCTCGGGGCAGCCGCTGGGCACGGTGTTCGCGCTGGTCGCTGCCGCTGCCTGGGGCCTGGGCACGGTGCTGATGAAGCGCACACGGCTCGAGATGCCGACCATTTCCCTGACCTTCTGGATGCTCGCGCTGACGACGGCGGTGATGCTCGTGCTGTCAGTGCTGTTCGAGCGTTCGCAATGGCGGATGCCGAACGCGATCGAATGGTCGGGGATCGTCTATAACGCCGCCATCATCTTCGGCTTCGCGCATGTGGTGTGGTTCCGCCTTGCGCGGCTGCTGCCGCCGGTGGTGTCGAGCCTGTCGGTGATGTTCATCCCGGTCGTCGGCACCTTCTCGGGCGCATGGATGCTCGGCGAGACGCCGCAGTGGCAAGACTATCTGGCGATGCTGCTGATCCTCGGCTCGATGTCGACGGTGCTGTTCAAGCCGCGCGGGCAGGATCAGTAACTTTCCCAGACCCGGGTCAGCAAGCCATCAAAGGCGGCGCGTGCTGCATTCGCGTTCCGATGGTTGACCAGGCAGACCACCACGATCCGGCGTCCGGAGCGCGCGGTGACGTAGCCGGCAATGCTGGCTACGTCGGCCAGGCTGCCGGTCTTGATGTGCGCGCTGCCGCGCACGGGTGATCCGGCGAAGCGGCGCGCCATCGTCCCGTCGATGCCGGCCACGGGCAGCGACGCGACAAATTCCGGCAGGGTCGGCTGCTTCCATGCGCGCTGCAGCAGCGCGGCCAGCGTGGCCGCCGGCAGCCGCTCTTCGCGCGACAGCCCCGAACCGTTCTGCAGCACCACTTTCGACGGATCAATGCCAGCCGACGACATCCAGCCGAGCACGCGCGCGGCCGCCGCCTCGGCAGTGGCCGGCTTGCCGCCGCGCTGCGCGACGATGCCGAGCAGCAGGTTGCGCGCCATCGGATTGCTGCTGTGCTTGTTGATCTCGCGAACCTGCACCGACAGCGTCTCTGACTCCCATGACGCCAGCTCGCGGCTGTCCGGCCCCGCCGTGCCTTCCGCGACGCCGCCGTCAATGCGGCCGCCGAGCTGCGACCAGAGCGCGCGGAACACCGCACCGGCATAGCGCACCGGATCGAGCGTGTACAGGTGCAAGGCGAGTTCGCGCTCGCCGCAGGCCAGCGGATAACGTCCGAGGAAACGCAGACGGTCGCCGCCGGGTGCGGGCAACAGCTGTCGGTACGGCGAGGCGCAGGGTTCGTCAGACACAACGGGAACGTCGACTGCAAAACCGTCAAGCGGCGGCTCGCTGCTGATCATGGCCCGTTCGCCGACCGCCACCGGTGCAATGCGCAAGTCCAGCGCATGCGAGTTCAGCAGCAGCGCGTCCGGCGCGGCGTTGTACGCGCGCTCGGGCTGGCCGTCGAAAGCAGCCGCATCATGGGCGACCGGCGCAAACAGCGAGCGGTCGACCAGCAGCCGGCCGCGCACCTCGCGCAGACCGAGCGCGCGCACGCGCGCCAGCAGCCGCCACAGGTGGTGATGCGCAAACTGCGGATCGCCGCTGCCCTCGATCACGAGGTCGCCGTCGAGCACGCCATCGACGACCGGTCCGTTCGCATGGATGCGCGTGACCCAGCGGTGCGCCGGGCCGAGCAATTCGAGCGCGGCCTGCGTCGGCAGCAGCTTCATCACCGATGCCGGCTGCATCGGCCGCTCATTGTTGAGCGCGAACAGCGGGCCACCGCCATCAGCGGCGCGTACATCGATGGCGACCGCATCAAGCGGTACGCCGGCCTCGGCGAAAGCGGCCGTCGCCACCGCCATCGGCGGCTGCATCGGTGGCTTGTGCGGCGCGGGCACGCGCGGTCCGGCGCAAGCGGCCAGCAAGGAGATCAGCAGGACATACGGAAGCAGTCGGCGCATGCGCGAATCCGTGACGGGGAAGGCCGATTATCCCACGCGCGTCGTTGACGGCCGGCACGGCTTTCGCCTACGCTGCCCGGCCATGGACACGACACCTACCCTGCCCTTCATCGCCGCCGATGCGGTGCGTCGCGCACTGGCCTATCCGGCTCTGGTCGACGCCTTGCGCAACGTATTCGCCGCGCCGGCGCAAGTGCCTCGCCGCCACGCGCATGACCTGTGCGGACAAGGGACGCTGCTGTTGATGCCGGCCTGGCAGCCGCAAGGCCAGCTGGGCGTCAAGCTGGTCAGCGTCATGCACGGCAACCGTGATCGCGGACTGCCGACCGTGCATGCGCTGTACATCCTGCTCGACGCACAGACCGGCGTGCCGCTGGCGCTGATGGACGGCGAACAGCTGACCTTGCGCCGCACCGCCGCGGTGTCGGCGCTGGCGTCGCTGTCGCTGTCGCGACCGGACAGCCGCACGCTGCTGCTGGTCGGCAGCGGGCGGCTGGCGCCGGAAATGGCTGTCGCGCATTGCGCGGTGCGCGAGATCGACCGGGTGCTGGTCTGGGGACGCGACCCGGCGAAGGTGCAGCAGGCGATGCGGCGTGCGCGTGCCGCCGGCTTGCCGGCGCAGGTGGCGTTGCATGCAGTCACGTCACTCGCGCAGGGTTGCGAGACGGCAGACATCATCTGCTGCGCGACCACCAGCACCGAGCCGCTGCTGCGCGCAGACTGGCTGCGGCCGGGTACGCATGTGGATCTGGTCGGCGGCTTCCGGCCGGACATGCGCGAGGCCGATGATGCGCTGGTCTGCAGCGCCCGCCTGTTCGTCGACACCGCCGAGGGCGCGCTGGCCGAGGCCGGCGACCTGGTGCAGCCAATGCAGGCCGGGCTGCTGGGCCGCGACGCGGTGTGCGCCGAGCTGGCGCAACTGGCGAGCGGGACACGCGAAGGCCGCCGCAATGACGCCGAGATCACGCTGTTCAAATCGGTCGGCAGCGCGCTGGCCGACCTCGCGTCAGCCGGCCTGGTGTGGCGCGCTTGGTGCGAGTCGCAAGATGCACAGGCGCGTCAAGGGTAATCGACCGGGCGCAGGTCTTCAGGCAGGGGAATGAATTCGGTCTCGCCGGGCACGGCGGGAAAGCGCTGCGCGATCCAGTCGCGCTTGGCCTGTTCGATCCGGTCGGCGCTGCTGGAAACGAAATTCCATGCGAGCCGGCGCGGCCCTTCCAGCGGCTCGCCGCCCAGCACCATCACGGTCGCACCGGATGGCCCGGCCTGCACCGTCAGCGCCGCGCGCGGGCGCATCAGCAGCAGCCGTCCAGCGGCGTGCATGCCATCGGCGCCGAGGTCGAGTTCACCGCTCACGATGTACAGCGCCTGCTCTTCGTAGCCGGCAGGCAGGCCGAAACGCGCACCGGGCTGCAACGTGAGTTGCAGGTAGAAGAGCGGCGATCGGGTCGGCAGCGGCGTTGCCATGCCGAGGTAGCTGCCTGCCACCAGTACCGCATGCGCGCCATCGCCTTCCGTCGCCGGCAGCTCAGCCGCCTTCAGGTGCGTGAAGTCCGGCTCGCACGCTTCCTGCTCGCGCGGCAGCGCGACCCAGCATTGCAGTCCGTGCAGCGGCGCAGCCCGGCTGCGCTGCGTCGCGTCGCTGCGTTCGGAATGGACGATGCCGCGTCCGGCCGTCATCCAGTTCACCTCGCCCGGGCGGATGGCCTGCACGCTGCCGAGGCTGTCGCGGTGCAGTATCTCGCCGGCGAACAACCAGGTCACGGTCGCCAGCCCGATGTGCGGATGCGGCCTGACGTCGAGGCCCACGCCGGGCTGCAGCACGGTCGGGCCCATCTCGTCCAGGAACACGAAGGGCCCGACCATGCGCCGGCCGGCCGACGGCAGCGCGCGCCGAACCTCGAAGCCGTCGCCAAGGTCGCGGGTCCGCGGAATGATGACCTGATCGATGAAATCCATGCATCGATGATAGCCCCGCTGCGCCGGTTGTCGTGAAATCAGCGCTTGCAAATTATCAAACTGACTACTTCTGTGGCGCCGTGCCGGAGGAGTTTTGTTGCTGATTCTTGAAAAAGCCGGCCCCCGTCCCTATACTTGGCACTCGCTGACCGAGAGTGCTAACAATCCTCCCGGATGACTGTTTTTCTGACAGCGGCCGCAGCGCGGCAAATTGTCGCCTGACCGGCTTAATCGCAAACATAAACCATTGTTTTTAAGGAGCTTTTATGAGCCTTCGCCCCCTGCACGACCGCCTGATCGTCGAACGCCAGGAACAGGAAACCAAGACCGCCTCGGGCATCGTGCTGCCGGACGCAGCTGCCGAGAAGCCGGACATGGGCAAAGTGATCGCCGTCGGCAATGGCAAGATCCTCGAAGACGGCAAGGTTCGCCCGCTGGACGTGAAAGTCGGCGACACCATCCTGTTCGGCAAATATTCCGGCCAGACCGTGAAGGTCGACGGCAAGGAAGTGCTGGTCATGCGTGAAGACGACGTGATGGCGGTCGTCGAGAAGAAGTGACCTGCAACGCCTGAAGGGCGGTGCAGGCCATCCTGACGGAACTCAGGATCCACACTCCCCCTGACGGCGCAGGTCATCCCGGCGAAGGCCGGGATCACGCGACTCTGCTTTACCGAATCCACCGAATCATTAAGGAGCATCCAACATGGCAGCAAAAGACGTAGTTTTCGGCGACAGCGCGCGCCAAAAGATGGTCGAAGGCGTGAACATCCTCGCCAACGCAGTGAAAGTCACGCTGGGTCCGAAGGGCCGCAACGTCGTGCTCGAGCGCTCGTTCGGCGCACCGACCGTCACCAAGGACGGTGTCTCGGTCGCCAAAGAGATCGAGCTGAAAGACAAGCTGATGAACATGGGCGCGCAGATGGTCAAGGAAGTCGCTTCCAAGACCTCCGACAACGCCGGTGACGGCACCACCACCGCAACCGTGCTGGCGCAGGCGATCGTCCGCGAAGGCATGAAGTACGAGGCCGCCGGCATGAACCCGATGGACCTCAAGCTCG
>JACCEC011219834.1_pt1 | contig 20248 bp, 24 predicted proteins | sample 7450121 | NCBI WGS metagenome assembly JACCEC01 (sample SAMN15323455, study PRJNA562643) | freshwater metagenome | isolation source: river surface water | place: USA:Blue River Watershed | collected 2017-08-18 | reverse complement strand
AAGACGCTACAAAAATATTTCATCACTTCAATATTATTCGATAGTTTCACAGTACGAATTTTTAGTAGAATCGTATAGTCGGGTTGATGATTCTTCTTCGTGGTTGTATGATGGTTATGAAGATAGCAGCGACATCATTAATTTTCCAAAATTAGACTTCACATTATCACTGTCAGCTATTTATGAAGGAATAAAAATGCGAGAAGAAGATAAAGAAAAAGACGAAGATTATATGATGAAAGATTAGTTGTTAAAAAGGAAGTCTTCGCTACGAGCGAAGACTTCCTTAAAACTACTTCACCAACTCCCAACTCAAAGCAGTACCTGCTTCAATGGCTTGGGTAGCGGTTTTGCCTAAAATTTCGTCATAATATCTTGTGTGTAAGCCGTTTGAAGGGCGAATCGAACGTACATTCTTTTCGCTAAAAACATCACCCGCTTTCATTGGCTCAACTACGTAAAGCGAGCGTTTATATTGCAAACTCTTTTGTTCTTTTTCCGATAAAATATAATTCACTTTCCCCATTGCCAAAAAGGCCCTTTCTGATTCAATAACCAAGTTTTTGAGTTCTTCGGGTTCAAGTGAAAAGGATGAATCTACGCCACCATCAGCACGGCGAAGTGTAAAATGTTTTTCTAAAACCCTCGCACCAAGAGCTACCGCTGCAACTGCCGCTCCAATCCCCATGGTGTGGTCTGAAAGCCCGATTTGGCAATCAAAAAGGTCTTTCATGTGTGGAATTGTGAGTAAATTAGTGCTTTCGGGGGTAGCAGGATAGGTGCTGGTACATTTAAGTAATACCAAATCTTTGCAGCCGTATTTGCGTAAAACGCCTACTGATTCTTGAATATCGGCAATGCTTGCCACGCCCGTACTCATGATTACGGGTTTGCCCGTTTGAGCTACTTTTTTGAGCAAAATATGGTCGGTATTTTCAAAAGAGGCAATTTTGTAGCAAGGTACATCTAAACTTTCCAGAAAATCGACGGCCGTTGTATCAAATGGACTACTGAACGCCAACATTCCGTGTGCTTTGGCTCTATCAAAAATTGGCTTGTGCCATTCCCACGGCGTATAGGCCATTTGGTAGAGTTTGTGCAGGTTTTGGTTTTTCCAAAGAGAGTTTTGGTCTTTTATCACAAACTCGTCAGATGTGCCATTAAAAGTAATCGTATCGGCCGTGTAAGTCTGTAATTTTAGAGCGTGAGCACCTGCTTCGGCGGCAGCATCTACTATTTCAAATGCACGCTCAAGCGATTGATTATGATTGCCCGACATTTCTGCAATTACAAATGGCTTGTGGTCAGGACTGATGATTGTATCTTGAATTTTAAACATATTTCTTTTCCAAAAGATAGCTTGCTTCGTTGCTGATAATTAACTCATTAATTATCTCAAAACCTGCTTTTCTGAACGAATTTAAGGATGCTAAGTTAGTTTTTTTGATGTATGCGTGGATATTTTTTGCTTGAAACTCGGTGAGGAAAACTCCACAGGCAGTTGTGAGCATCGGAACGGCCAAACCTAAGCCTCGAAAGTTTTTATCTATCGAAATTCCGATGATGTTTTCCTCCGTTTTCTGCTCGATTCGGATTTGACCAACTGGAATGTTTTCTTCGTTTTCAAACACTAAAAGCAAGGCTTTTTTATCTTCAACTTTTCTCGAAAACCATTCTGTATGTTCTTGGTAATCAACTTCTTGTGTGTTGAATGAGTTGCTGCGGGTGGCAGGGTCATTTGTCCACATAAAATATAAATCGAGGTCTGATAGTTTAGCTTTTCGGTAATGAATCTGCATAAGTGGTATGAATCAAAACGTCGATAAATTTTCCTTCGAAATAACAATGTTCTTTTAGTCGGGCTTCTTCTGCGAAGCCATTCTTTAACAGCATTGTGTACAAGTGCGGGCGTAAATCAAAAGCATACGTGAATATTTTATGAAAATTGATTTCTTCAAACGCCACTTTCTTTATCAAGGATAAATAATTGCTCCAATGAAGTTCAAAAAAGTCTTTTTCAAGAGCCGTATCCATGATGAATGAAATTTCAGCGTTTTGGTCAATCCAATTGATATGAACCAAGCCACCGTAGCCAATGCACTCTCCGTTTTTTAAGAACGAAAAAAGCAACTGACTTGGTTTCTCTTGTTCAAAAAGTTTCGAGACAACGTTATCGAAGTAATTTTTCTGGTCAGCTTCAGTGAGTGGTTTTGCTTGGCGAAGGTGATAAATCTGTTCATTCCGCCATTTCATTATCGAAAACTGGTCTTCATCTCGAAGCGGAATCAATGCAAATTCATTGTGTTCAAAGCGTTGATTTTTTAAACATCTGTAGTGTCTCATATCTTCGATTTTATTCGATATTTAAACTCTGCCACCGCCCAATCTTCTTCGTTATCAATATCGTGGGCGTCCATTTCTGAGATAACAATTCCACTCGTGTTTTCGGTCAGAATACTGCGATTTTTTAGTAATTTTTCGGTTTTAAAAAAGTAAAACTGACCTGCATCGTGGTAAAGTGGTGTAAGGTCTTGCGAACGCACTTGAGCATTTTCGGGGTTTTGCCAACGAAGTTTGTTTTCTTGAAAAATGACTCCTCTTTGCGGAGGAAAAGAGAATTTCTGAACAGGATAAACCGAATCTAACTGCTGTGATTGTAGCAATTCAAAGGCTTTTTGTAGCGTTTCGGCCGAAACAAATGGAGCTGTTGGGTAAATGCAGCAGCCTATTTCAAAATTTTGATTAAGATTTTTATATGCCTCTAATACCTCTACCAAAACATCGACGGTTGTGGCGTAATCATTGGCATTTTCGGTGCTTCTGGCGAACGGGACGTTCGCTCCACAACTTCTTGCAATTTCAGCAATTTCTTCATCATCGGTCGATACCATTACCTCATCGAATAAATTGCTTTTAAGGGCCGCTTCAATTGAATAGGCAATGATGGGTTTTCCGAGAAAATCTTTGATGTTTTTTCTCGGAATCCGTTTGCTTCCGCCTCGGGCGGGTATGATGGCGATATTTGATGTTGAATGATTAATTCTTGATGTTATGATATTTTCTCCAGTAAACACATACAATCTGCATTGCCCGATTCGGCTTGGTTGACGTATGGATAAATTTCTTTTTTTACTAAACGTAGATTCGAGAAACGGTCGAGAAAGAGTTGAGCGTAGTCGGCTTTCCAAAGGTAGTCGCTATTGCCTCGGTAATTGATGCTGGTTGTTTCGGGAGCATAATATTCCCAACATGAAATATAACGTTTTGAGCAACGCACCATTTCGTCCATAATTTTTGGTAAATTATCGGGCGAAATATGAATCAAAACACCATTCGTACAAACTAAATCGAAATAGCTATCTTTAAACGGTATATCAAAACCAGAGCCTTGAATAATATTGATATTTTCGGTAAATTCTTTGGCTTTTTGGGCAGCGTAATGTTGTAATTCTACACCGTAAATGTTCTTAAAACCCGAACGTTGAAAACCCACCAATTGCATTCCAGTGTTACAACCTACTTCTAAAATTTTGGCATCTTTCTCTAAATCTGCGTAGAATTTCTCATTCATTGCAATTTTAGTAATTCCCCAATTATCGAGATAAAACTTATCCCATTCTTCGGGATTTCTCGAATTTCTATCGGTGTAATCTTTGCCAAATTCACCACTCCAAAATTGTTCTTGTTTCGTTTGCATTCTTTGGTAAGAAATCTATAAATAGTTTTGTATTATGCCGAAAGGCTTTCTAATTCTGTTTTTTGGCGTAAATGGTGGCGATAGTGCATTTCATGCAAGTAATACCACTCTTTGGAATCGAGCCAGCCCATGGCCACTTGCAGAGCTTTGTAAGAACCATCATCGTCACTGACTGCTTCGATTAAACTTTGAGAATCGGACAATATTTTTTTCAAAATGATTTTATACGCTTCTCTTGTTTTAGCAATTGGCTCAGGTCCACGAATGGCATCGGGAATTTTGAGCTTTACTGGTGGAAACCCACCGTATTTGAATTGTTGTTCACCAAAATGAGTTTTTTCTCCGCCTTCTTGTCCTTTTCGTTTTTCGAGACAACGCACGCAGTTTGCCAAGAAAAAGAATTGTGACGAAGCTGTCAGATGCTCATACATTTGCCCAAGCGACCAAGTCTCTTCATCTTTTTTGAAGAAAAATTGTTCGTCAGTGTACTCGTCAAGGCTGTTAAGGTATTGATTAACAACAGTTTCGAGATTTGGATATACTTCGGTCGGAGACATTTTAGTTAGCAGTTATCAATGAGTATTTATCTGAGACACGCCTTTTTATTATTCACAAGTAGGCGTATCACAGAATATATGAGTGCTTACTTATACATTTTTTCGTAATACTTGGTATAATCACCACTTGTTACGTTTGCCAACCATTGTTTATTAGCCAAATACCAGTCAACTGTCTGAGTAAGACCTTCTTCAAACTGTAATGAAGGTTCCCAGCCGAGTTCTTTCATGAGTTTGTTGGCATCAATAGCATAGCGTAGGTCATGTCCAGCACGGTCGGTTACGTAAGTGATGAGTTTCACGGAAGTTCCTTCTGGACGACCTAATTTTTCATCCATGATTTTGCACAATAAGTGTACTAAATCAATGTTTTTCCATTCATTGAAACCACCAATATTATAAGTTTCACCGTTGCCACCGTTATGATAGATTACATCAATAGCACGAGCGTGGTCTTTCACAAAAAGCCAGTCACGTACGTTTTCGCCTTTACCATAAACTGGAAGCGGACGATTATGAATAATGTTGTTAATCATCAACGGAATCAATTTCTCTGGGAAGTGATTCGGGCCATAGTTATTCGAACAGTTTGAGATAACAACTGGTAATTTATAGGTATTATGATATGCTCTCACGAAGTGGTCAGAAGAAGCCTTTGATGCTGAGTACGGCGAACGTGGGTCGTAGCTCGTTGTTTCTAAGAAAAACTCTTCTGGGTTGTGAAGTTCGCCATAAACTTCATCAGTTGATACATGGTAGAAACGTTTGCCCGAAAAATCGCTTTTCCAAGCGTTTTTGGCAGCATTTAATAAATTCACCGTTCCGATAACGTTGGTCATCACAAACTCCATTGGATTGGTAATTGACCTATCCACGTGCGATTCGGCTGCTAAGTGAATTACACCACTGAAATTATATTTTTCAAACAAACCATTAATGTATGCAGCATCGGTAATATCGCCATGCTCGAAAGTGTAGTTGGGCGATTTTTCGATGTCAGTCAGGTTTTCGAGATTTCCTGCATACGTGAGTTTATCAAGATTAACTATCTGATAGTTTGGGTATTTCGTAACAAAAAGTCTGACTACATGAGAGCCAATAAAACCTGCTCCGCCTGTTATAAGTATTGTTTGATTTGAGTCCATGAGTATTTATTTTTCAACAATTATATTTTGCTCTGATTGTTAATTAAGCTTTCTTCATCAATTTCTTTTCCCAACGCCACGCATCTTTTAGGCTTTCGGCGAGTGTTTTTTCTACTTTCCAGCCCATTATTTTCTCGGCTTTTTCTACACTTCCGTAAATTTTTTCTACGTCACCCGCACGGCGTGGCCCAATTTCGTAGTTGAGTTTAAGCTTATTTACTTTCTCAAAAGTTTTGATGATTTCGAGAACCGTATTTCCTGTCCCAGTACCTACATTAAATACATCGTAGTAGGTGTCAGCCTGTTTTGCGAGTAATTCGAGTGCTGAAACGTGGGCTTTAGCCAAATCTACCACATGGATAAAATCTCTGATGTTTGTGCCATCAGGTGTATTATAATCACTGCCAAAAACGGTTAGTTTTGGTCGGATTCCTGCGGCAGTTTGTGTGATAAACGGCACTAAATTACTCGGTACGCCATTGGGGAGTTCGCCAATATGTGCCGATGGATGAGCTCCAATTGGATTGAAATAGCGAAGTGCGATAATTTTAAGCGGATTTCCTGCGGTGATTGTGTCACGCAGGATGTCTTCACACATGGTTTTTGTATTTCCATAAGGAGAGGTAGCTGGTTGGCGAGGCGTTGCTTCGGTAACAGGAATTTGGTCAGGTTGCCCATAAACCGTACACGAAGATGAAAAAACTAAATTTTTTATACCCAATTTTAGCATTACTTTTAAAACATTGAGCGTTGAACCAAGGTTATTTTCGTAATACTTGAGTGGATTTTCGACAGATTCTCCAACAGCTTTATAGGCCGCAAAGTGGATAATTCCTTCGATATTTTCTTTTTTACAAATTTGTTCTAAAACTTTAATGTCATTACAGTCTTTTTCGTAACATTTGACCGATTTTTTGACAATTTTTTTGATACCTTTTAGTGCAGATTTGTCAGAATTATTGAAGTTGTCGATAATGATTGGTTCGTGTCCAGCATTGATTAATTCAACAACTGTGTGTGAACCAATAAAGCCAGCTCCGCCCGTAACTAAAATTTTCATAAAAAAATGTTTGTTTTTTTTACAAAAGTATGAATTTAGCACTTGAATTGAAAATGCTTCTTGTAATTATGTATAGTGTAGGGGTAAGTGTAGGTGTAATTTGCTTGTAGTTAGTGTTTTATCTGATTAAGCAAGCGTTTGAACACTTTTAGTATTAGAGGTTACAGAGCCAAAAATTGAAAACCTAAAAAGACATCAACAAATAATATGAACGAATCCGAGATAAAAGCTTTAGTTACATTACTTGATGATGATGACCATGAAGTGGTGCAGCACGTTGAAACCCGATTACGGACGCTTGGCGGGTCGATAATTCCGCTCTTAGAAGACCATTGGCAAGGGAATGGCCTCAACCCTGAATTACAGAAAAAAATTGAAGATTTAATCCACGATTTGCAGTATAATACGGTCATTGACCGTTTGGTGGCGTGGAAAAATGCTGGACACGAAGACTTGCTCGAAGGAATGTGGATTGTGGCAACGTATCAGTACCCCGATTTGAATATTGATAAACTACGCCAATATATCAATGATATGTATTTTGATGCTTGGCTCGAACTGCGAGAAGACATGCACCCACACGACCAAATCAGAGTGCTAAATCAGGTTTTCTTTGATAAGTATAAGTATTTGCCTAATACCAAAAACTTTCATTCGGTGGCAAATTCGATGCTCAATCAGGTGTTTGATTTGAAAAAAGGGAATCCAATTTCGTTGTGCGTAATTTATATGCTTTTGGCAAAACGCCTTGGCTTGCCAGTCAGCGGCGTAAATCTGCCGAGTTTGTTTGTGCTTACTTATAAAACCCCGCAGATACAGTTTTATATTAATATTTTTAATCGTGGGTTGATTTTCTCAAAGGTAGATATTAGTAATTACATCAAGCAAATGCAGTTAAAACCGCAAGATTCGTTTTTTCAGCCTTGCTCGAATCTGGATATTGTATCGAGAGTGTTACGAAATCTGATTGTTTCGTTTGAAAAAATCTCCGACCTCGAACGTGCCAAAGAAGTTGAACGTATCTTAAAAGCGATTAGTTAAGCAAAAGGTCTGCACCGCAGGTCTGACCTTAACAGGGCGTAGTTTGTGGGTCAGACCTGCGGTACAGACCCACAAACTACTAAAATGTATCCATCAATATGCTCGACATAGATATTATATTTTTCATCTATTTCATTGATTTTCAGTCTTCCTGAGATTTTGTTTTGTCCTTTCTCGAATGGAAAAACAAACAAGTTTTCATTAAAAATAACCTTTCGTTTTCCATAAAGTTTGTAAAGAGCTTCTTTGGCTGACCAATAAATGCAGAGCTTTTCAATATCTCCTTCTGCTTCTATTCTTTCCAGGTCAGATAAAAATTTGTGTTCAATTCTTTTCAGTTTTTCCGAAGGTTTCTCCATATCCATACCGAGTGCTTCATTGGGGTGCATAACGGCCGCCACGTAGTTTGAAGTATGCGTTATCGACATTTGCCAGTTGCTACCAACCAAGTAGGGCTTTCCGAACTCGTCTTTCTTAATTCCTAAATATTTTATACCAAGCGAATTGGCTAAGTGCTTGATTACGAGCCTACTACAAAAGAATTCAACTTGTTTTTGTGGGTGGCTGATGGCGGCCAATTCAGCATCGGTCAGTATTTCAGAAGGCAACATTGCCTGCAACTCATCGTGCGATTCGGTTACTTGCCAAACCGCCAATGAAATATCGTTTTCGTATTTTTTTTCTAAGATTACGGGCATGAAGTTACTCTTTTGGCTCAAAGATAGTCATAAAAACCACCATTGGACTAAGCATTTTAGGTGTATATTTGGGCAAAAACTACAAACTATGGTAATCCTAAGAAAAATTACATTAAGTTTTATTTTTTGTGTATTGATTCTTGATGTTTTTGCTCAAAAAACACCCCAATTTAAAGTAATTGCCTTCTACACGGCCAAAAATGATAAAGCACACATCAGTTTTGTGCATGAGGCTAATCGTTGGTTTCCTGAGGTGGCCCAGAAATATAATTTTAGTTATGATTCGACTGATAATTGGGCAAATCTTAATTCGGATTTTCTTTCAAAATATCAGATTATACTTTTCTTAGATACACGGCCCGAAGATAAAACCCAACGGGAGGCCTTTCAGCAATACGTCGAAAAGGGTGGAGCTTGGATTGGGTTTCATTTTGCAGCTTTCGCTCTCAATAATTCTACCTATAATCAAGATTGGGATTGGTATCACAACCAGTTTTTGGGTTCGGGGCAATACAAAAGCAATACTTGGCGACCCACTTCGGCTGTTTTACGTGTAGAAGACTCGAAACACCCTGCCACCAGAAAACTTCCCGAAACCTTCAAATCTTCGCCCAATGAATGGTACAGATGGGAAAAAGATTTACGCCAAAATAAGGATATTAAAGTACTTCTTTCGATTGACCCAAGTAGTTTTCCACTCGGCACTGGCCCGAAAGCCCACGAAATTTGGCACAGCGGCGATTATCCTGTGGTATGGACAAATAAAAACTACCGAATGCTTTACGTAAACATGGGGCATAACGACATCGACTACGAAAATAAAACTAACAAAGAATTATCGTTTCAGTTCGCCAACGAAACTCAGAATCAGTTGATTATCAGTTCATTACTTTGGTTGGGAAAAGCTACTAAAATCAAAGTTCGTAAATAGTCTTTGATTTTCTATCTTTGTGAATTATCCTCTCAAAACACATGGAACTTGATAATTTAGTAGCATTCAAATCATCGCACGAAGTCAAGCAAAAACTTTCGTCTTACGGAATCGTCAAGAAATTTGAAGAAGGTTCGGTTATTCTAAACGAAAATGCTTATATCCGAGCCATTCCGATTGTACTAAAAGGCTGTATCGGTGTAATGCGAACCGACGACGAAGGGCGAGAAATTCTACTATATTATATCAATGCTGGCGAAAGTTGCATTATGTCGTTTTTGGGTGGTCTTCACAACGATACCAGCAAAGTAAAAGCCATTGCCGAAGAAGAAACCGAAATCCTTTTTGTGCCGATTGATAAAGTAAACCTTCTTATCAAAGAAAACCCCGAATGGCTCGATTATATTTTCCGTCTTTACCATAAACGTTTTGAAGAAATGCTGGAAGTGGTCAATGATGTGGCTTTCAAGAAAATGGACGAAAGATTACTCAATTTTATCAAGAAAAGATGCGAATTGAGCAAAACTAATACGCTTCATATTACGCACGAACATCTCGCCAACGAACTCGGCACTGCCCGAGTAGTGGTTTCTCGCCTCTTAAAACAAATGGAAGAAAAAGGGCTTTTGAAACTCGGACGAAATAAAATTTCGCTTGTGTAACAAATGTTGCTGAACGCCAATTTTCTGTGTTTGATATTTGTGTTGTTAAAATAATTCTACCTCTAAAATTAAAAACAACAAACAAATGAAAGCAAACATGGGAACTGTTGACAAAGTAATCAGAATACTTGTCGCAATCGTAATTATAGGTTTATACTTCGCCAATCAAATCACTGGTACGGCTGCCATTATTTTACTCGTTATTGCTGGGGCATTTATCCTTACCAGCTTCATGAGCTTTTGCCCTCTGTACTTACCGCTTGGTATTTCTACTCGCAAAAAAGAAACAAATTAAAATAGTGGAGCGAACATTACTGTCCGTTCGTATATAAAAGGTGAACAGAATGCGTACGCCGCTCGATTCGCTCCATAAACAAATACTATGAATTTAATTAAAAACCATAAACTAACCATTATCGGAGCCGTGGTCGGTGCAATTGGTGGCTACCTGTACTACCATTACGTAGGTTGTGCGAGTGGCACTTGCCCGATAACATCAAAGCCACTAAATAGTACGCTTTATGGTGCCGTAATGGGTGGTTTATTACTAAATATTTTTCAGAAAGAATCATGAAAACCGAAGAAATAATCATCGCCAACCTAAAATGTAATGGCTGTGCCAGTACAATCAAAAAAGAAGTTTCGTCGCTAACAGGCGTAAAAGAAGTAGCGGTCGATGTAGAAAGAGATGCCGTAAAGGTCACTTACGAAAACATTGATAGGGAAAGCATTATTAATAAGCTCCATTCATTGGGGTATCCAGAAGCTACCGAGAAAAACGGTTTGTTGCTGCAAATCAAAAGTTATGGAAGCTGTATGGTAGGTCGAATCAATAATTTATAAACTATACTCAAATGAATATCGGAGAAATAATCCAAGAAAAGAAAGGTACAATCGTAGATGTACGCACACCTGAAGAGTTTCGTAGTGGTCACGTGGCTGGAGCAATCAATATTCCGCTCAATGAAGTGCCATACCGTGTCGAAGATTTTAAGGCTTTGGCTGCACCAGTGGTTTTGTGTTGTGCATCGGGCAATCGAAGCGGACAAGCACATCGGTATTTGCAGCAAAATGGCCTTGATTGCTACAACGGAGGCTCGTGGTTGGATGTAAATTATTATCAATCGTTAGTGGTTTAATGTCAGAATATTCATAAAAACGTACTTCAGAAAATGTTAAATACAATTAAAAATTTATTAGGTTTTGGCCCAAAGGTCGATTATGCCGAATTAGTGAAACAAGGTGCAATTATTTTAGATGTGAGAAGTTCGGGCGAGTTTGCAGGTGGACACATCAAAGGAGCAGTCAATATTTCGGTCGATTCTTTGGGTCGAAATCTGAGTAAACTTAAAGATAAAAATAAGCCAATTATTACCTGTTGTGCATCGGGTATGCGTAGTGCAGCCGCAAAAAATATTCTTTCATCAAACGGCTATACACACGTTTATAACGGTGGAAGCTGGGGCAGTTTACAACAAAAATTATGATTACTAAAGAAACATTACTAACCAATTGGCACGTTATGCGTTGGCTAAGGCTGGGCATGGGGCTTTATGCGGCCGTGGTTGCTTTGCAGCTACACGACCCACTTTCTGGGTTTATTGCTGCCTTGTTTTTATTCCAAGCCGTTACAAATACTGGGTGCTGCGGAGCTAACGGTTGTTCGGTTCCAACGTCCTCTAAAAGAAATTCGAGAAAAATAGAAGAGGTCGAATTTGAAGAAATTAAAAATTAAACAACATGGAACCACACTATTTTAATGTAAATCTGAGTTGGATTTCGGACCGAAAAGGTGAAATGTCTTCGCCCGAGTTAGAGGAGGTAATCGAAGTGGCTACTCCGCCACCATTTCCAAAAGGAGTCGAAGGTATTTGGTCGCCTGAGCATTTACTTACGGCTGCTGTAAATAGCTGTTTTATGACCACTTTTTTGGCCGTAGCCGAAAACTCAAAACTTGAATTCGAACTCTTTGATTGCAAAGCCAAAGGAAAGTTAGAACAAGTAGATGGAAAATTCTTGATGACAGAAGTGATTCTTGAACCAACGCTCGTCATCACAAAAGAAGCCGATAAAGACCGTGCCGAGCGGATTCTACAAAAGTCAGAAGCTGCTTGTTTGATTTCAAATTCAATCAAATCGAAGGTTTCGATGATTCCAACCATTCAACATTGATACGACCATGACATTTTCAGAAATAATTAATAGCGATAAACCCACACTCGTTGATTTCTTTGCCGAATGGTGCGGCCCTTGTAAAATGATGAAGCCTATTTTGGAAGAATTGAAAGGAAAAGTAGGAGAGAAGGCCACGATTTTGAAAATTGATGTCGATAAAAACGCTCAAGTGGCCAATACTTATCGAATCCAAGGCGTGCCGACGCTTATTCTGTTTCAAAACGGCGAAATTAAATGGCGGCAGTCGGGCGTGGTTTCTGCTACCAGTCTTCAACAAATCATTGATAAACACGCTAATTAGGTATGAATAAATTTATTGTTATCGGACTGGTAACAGTCACTATTTTGCTAAATGGCTGCACCAGTGGGCAGTCGCAGCTGGCAAAAACTAATTTGTTGCCAACCGAGTTTGCCAAAAAAATAAAAACGCAGACGGCAGCTACACTGATAGATGTACGCACGCCCGATGAATTTGCAAAAGGACACCTCGAAAATGCCCAAAACATTGATTGGCGTAGCAATGATTTTGGTAAGCAAATCGAAACGCTGGATAAATCAAAGCCTGTTTTTGTTTATTGTTTGAGCGGAGGACGAAGTGCCTCGGCTGCCAGTGCGATGCGTGAAGCGGGTTTTAAGGAAGTATATGAATTAGAAGGGGGAATAATGAAATGGAGAGGGGCAAATTTACCCGAAACCACTACTAATAATACTACTAAAACTGCGGGTTTAAGTCGTCAACAGTTTGAAACACTTGTAGGCTCAGATAAATTAATTTTAGTAGATTTCTATGCCGATTGGTGTGCTCCTTGCCAAAAAATGAAACCCTATTTAGATGAAATTTCGAAAGATATGGCCGATAAAGTAAAAATTGTGCGAATCAATGCCGACGATAATCAAGCACTTTGCAAAGAATTACAAATTGATGCCTTGCCTGTCTTGCAGCTTTATAAAAACAAAAACCTTACGTGGAATAATGTAGGTTTTATTGATAAAACGGGGGTTTTAGCTCAGATTAATAAATAATTATAAAATCCTTCAAAGTTTTTTATGCTTTGAAGGATTTTTTGTGTCCAAAAGTTATAGCCTATCAACTCAACACAATTTGCTTCTCATTGGTTAAACAAATCATGACTTCTTAGAGTTGTATAAAGGTGAGGACAATATATATCTTAAATTCTGCTTTTAGTTGCATAAGATTAGGGATAGTAATTGTATTATCTGAAGTCTCTCTTTCTCCGATAATGCAACTTTATAAGTAAAATATTCGTATTTGATTTGGCATCATTTTTTAAATTAAGATATAATAATTTGGATTATATCGTGTTATTTTATAAAATAGTCGCTATTATTATTTAAAATATTTAATAACCAAGTCTTTTTTATTAAGTATTGATTAATTTTATCACGCTTTATTAATTATTGTATAACAAACTAAAACTTACGAATGAACAAACTTCTACGAGTTTCGTTAGCGTGTTTATTTCTCTTTGTTTCTTTTTGGGGAAATGCACAAACGATGGTAACGGGAAAAGTTACATCGAGCGAAGATGGTAGTCCGCTTCCAGGAGTATCCATTACAATCAAAGGTACAACAAAAGGAACCAGCACAGATGAGAAAGGTACATACAAAATAGCTGTACCTGCAAACTCAACACTTCAAGCAAGTTTTATTGGTTTTACAGATGCCGAACAAGTTGTGGGTAATCGCAGTGTTGTTGATTTCACGCTTACTTCTGATGTAAAATCATTAAATGAAGTTGTTGTAACGGGTTATGGCTCACAAATTAAACGTGACCTAACAGGGAATATCGTTAAAATTAAATCTTCCGAAATCCAAGATATGCCCGTAACTACTTTTGAGCAGAGTATTCAAGGTAAAGCGGCGGGTGTTCAGATTAACCAAGGTACTGGTAAACTGGCTCAAGGTATTCAGGTACGTGTGCGTGGCCAGTCGTCGGTTTCTGCTTCAAACGAGCCACTTTATGTATTAGATGGTATTCCATTAACACAAGGCGACTTGAGTAGTAATGGTGGTGATACCAACCCATTAGTTGATATTAATCCACAAGATATCGAATCAATCGAAATCTTAAAAGATGCTTCGGCTGGTGCTATTTATGGTGCTCGTGCTGCTAATGGTGTTGTTTTGATTACTACGAAAAGAGGTAAATCAGGTGCTACTAAAATTACGTTTGGTATGCAGTATGGCAAAAGCAAGCCAACAAACATATTGAAGTTTTTGAACACCAAACAATACATGGACTTCTACCGTATTGCTGCTGCCAACTCTGATGCTATTGATGGCTATAATGTAAAAGACCCAGATTCTTACACGGCTTACATGGAAAGTTTCTTTGAAACTCAAAGTCTTGGAACACTCGGAACAGCCAACCAAGCTGATACCGATTGGGGTAGTTTAGCATTCCAAAATGCTCCTTCAAAGCAATATGATTTGAATTTAAGTGGTGGGTCGGATAAAACAACATTCTTTATTTCTGGACAATTACTTGACCAAACGGGTATTTTGTTGGGAAATGCGTTTAATCGTTATACGGGCCGCATGAACCTCAATCACAAAGTTTCAGAGCGTTTGAATATCGGAATGAACATGAGCGTTGCTCGCTCGCTCAATGAGCGTGTTTCGGGCGACCGTCAGTTTGATAATCCACTACAATTAGTGGCTTTACCTCCAATGACACCTGCAACGGACCCTACAACGGGCCTTCCAACTGGTACACCTCCTGGCGATATTTCGATTCCAGTATATTACAATGGTATGATTAACATTGGTAATGCCTACTACAATACTACCGTACACCGTAATATCAGCAGTGTATATGGAGAATATACGCTATTGAAAGGTCTTCGTTTCCGTACAGAATTTGCTCTTGATTTATTGAATCAACAAGAAGAACAATATTATAATAGCAAAACTCAACGTAATTTCGGTGCTCCACTTGGTTATGGTTTCAATCGTTTCGTAAGAGTTGAGAACTATAATACCAACAATTACTTCGTTTACGACAATGTATTTGGTAAGCACGGAATCAATGCAACAGCTGGTTTATCTTACCAAAACTCACAAACAAAGACAAGCTCAGCTGAAGGTAAAGATTTCCCATCAGATGCGTATCGTATGATTGCCAGTGCTGCTCGTAAAACCGATGCCAGTTCTTCTCAATCAGACTATCGTTTTGCTTCTTATTTCACTCGTTTGAACTATAAATTTAACGATAAGTACTTATTAGGTTTAAGTGCCAGAATTGATGGTTCATCACGTTTCGGTGCTGATAACCGTTATGGTTTCTTCCCAGCAGTTTCGGCTGGTTGGGTACTTTCAGAAGAAAGTTTCTTGAAAAATATCGAGTTAATTAGCTTCTTGAAACTACGTGCAAGCTGGGGTAAAACAGGTAATGCTGAAATCGGTAACTTCCCACAATTAGGCTTGTTTACGGGTGATGCAGGTTATGGTACTTTACCAGGTCAGCGTCCTTCACAATTGGCAAATCCATCACTTGGTTGGGAATCTACGCAGCAAATTGATATTGGCCTTGATTTTGGTATCTTGAAAAACCGTATCAATGGTGAGATTGATTACTACGAGAAAAATACCACAGGTTTATTATTGAATGTAAACGTACCTGGTACCACTGGTTTTGCTACACAAGTGAAAAACGTAGGTGCTTTAACCAACAAAGGGTTTGAATTTGTATTAAATACTGACAATTTAGTTGGTAAATTTAAATGGAAAACAAGTTTGAATGCTTCTACCAACAAAAACAAAATTACTGACCTACAAGGACAAGTAATTGAAGGTGGATTGGCAAACATGAGCCGTGCCGTTGAAGGACAACCATTGGGTACATTCTTTACGGTTGAGTATGCAGGTGTCGACCCTGCCAATGGCGATGCTCTTTTCTACAAGAATACAAAGAATCCAGATGGTTCACTTGACCGTACAACAACTAAAACGTATAGCCAAGCACAACGTGTAGTAATCGGAAGTCCGCTACCAAAATGGGTTGCGGGTGTAACAAATACATTTAGCTATAAAGGTTTTGAATTGAGCGTGTTCTTGAATGGTGTGTTCGGAAACAAACTTAATTTCTACGGTGTAGGTCGTTTCTCTTCGGCTAATGGTCGTTTTGAAGATAACCAAACAGTAAATCAATTAGCGGCATGGACACCACAAAATACCAATACAAACGTTCCACAAGCACGTTTATTCTTCAATAATGGAGCTCAAGCATCGAGCCGCTTCATTGAAGATGGTTCATTTGTTCGTTTACGTAACGTAACATTTGCTTACAATTTGCCAAAATCATTGATTAGCAAAGTAAAATTAAGCAATGTAAGATTGTATGTGACAGGTCAAAACTTATTGACATTCACGAAGTATTCTGGTTGGGACCCAGAAGTTAATGCCGACGATGTGGTATCAAATATTGCATTGGGTTATGACTTCTATACAACTCCTCAAGCAAAAACTTTCATGGGTGGATTAAACATTAGTTTCTAATAGCCTAACACTTTATTGATTTACTTAAAGAAATTAGATAAAATGAATAAAAATATAAAAAATTGGCTATTTGTTGGTGCATCTGTTGTAGTAATGACAGCGTGTGATAGCCGCTTAGATGTGAAGCCAACACAATCAATCGAAGAGTCAACGGCTCTTGCTACGTCGCAAGATGTAGAAGTAACGCTTATTGGTGCTTATGATGGTTTATCAAGCAATAACCTCTATGGTGGGGCTGTTCAATATTCGGGCGAACTATTGGGAGATGATGCCGAAGTAAGATTTGCTGGTACATTCTCTACGTTGGATGAATTGTGGCGTAAAACAATGACCACTACCAATGGTCAAACGCAATCGACTTGGCTACAAGCTTACAGTACTATTAACCGTGCAAATAATGTCTTGGCATCGCTTGATAAAGTTGAGGCAAGCAAAAAAGCAAAAGTAGAAGGTGAAGCTCGCTTTATTCGTGGTTTAGTCTATTTCGATTTAGTAAGACTATGGGCAAAAGCATGGGGCGATGGCGATAACGCCACTAACTTGGGTGTACCACTCGTAACTACACCTACACGTGTGGTGAGCGAAGCTGATAGCCGTCCAAGAGCAACTGTTGCTGCCGTTTACACGCAAGTTTTAGAAGATTTGACAAAAGCTGAATCTTTATTAGGAAATATTACTGATGCTGGATTTGCTTCCAAAAGCTCTGCACAGGCTATTTTGGCAAGAGTTTACTTACAACAAGGTAATTATGCTGCCGCTCGTGATGCTGCTAACCGAGTAATTGCAAGTAACCAGTTTGCTTTAACTTCTACGTTTGCTGAAGTATTTGCAGATGCTACCAACGACAGCGAAATGATTTTTAAAGTAATCGTAACAGACCAAGATGGTGCGAATGATTTGAATACTTTCTATGCTCCATCGACTTACCAAGGTCGTGGTGATATTCGTGTGCAGGCAAAACACTTGGCACTTTATGCGGCTGGAGATAGCCGTGGTACATTCTTCGTGAGAGCATCTAATAATAACTTTACTGCAAAATTCCTCGACCAATATGGCGATGTGCCAGTGGCTCGTTTGGCTGAAATGTATTTGATTCGTGCTGAAGCCAATCAACGATTGAATACAGCTATCGGTGCTACTCCGTTGGCCGACATCAATCGTATTCGAGCCAGAGCAGGGGCAAGGGCTCTTACAACCGTTGACTTAAATGCAATTTTAGCCGAACGTAAGTTGGAATTAGCTTTTGAAGGACAACAAGTACACGATGCAAAACGCTTAAAGAGAAATGTTGGTACGTTAGCATTTAGCGATAATAAATTGGTAATTCCGATTCCACAACGTGAAATCGACACCAATAAAGCTTTAGTACAAAATCCAGGGTATTAATGCTGGAAATAGTAGAATACAAAAAATGCGAGTCGATTTCGGCTCGCATTTTTTGTGTCGTGATTGTACAAATATAAAGTGTGTTGTACAACTGTGTACTGTCAACCATTGACTGTCAAAACTATTGACCGTTGACTATTATAATTCTCTGATGCGGATATTTCTGAAAGAAACAGCATCGCCGTGGTCTTGTAAACCAATTTTGCCTTTGCTGTATTTACCGAAACCTTCCCAGCCTTTAAATTTACTTTTAGCTACCATGGCATCCCATTCTGGTCCCTCAGATTTGTACTTTACTGAAAGAGTTCCATTCTGATAAATACTCACTTCTCCTTTATTTTTGATAATTTTTACGGTATTCCAAACACCCGCAGGTTTTGTAACTGATGCCGAAGGAATCATATCATATAATGAACCTGCCTTGTGATTCCCATCTTTCCCAGCTTTCGCATCAGGGTGACGCTCATTGTCAAGCACTTGAATTTCGGGAGCAGTTAAATACGGAACACTATATTTTGTGTCTTCAAAAACACCATAAAAAATACCACTATTTGCACCCTCTGATACTTTCCATTCTAATTCGAGTTCAAAGTTTTCATATTCTTTATCAGAAATGAGGTCATCACCGTGTTTTTCGCCTTTGGCTTTTCCAGTAAATACTAATGTTCCATCTTGAACTTTCCATTTATCAGTAATTGGTTGGCCTGCTTTGTTGTACACGTGCCAATTTGTGAAGGTTTTACCATCAAATAATTTTACCCACTTACCCTTCTTTTGTGCAAAACTGGTAGAAGTTACTAATAAAACAAAGGCAAGAATTTTTGAGATTGTTTTCATTGAAAAATGATTGAGGTTGATTAAATAATAAACTGCGAAACAAATTAAATAAAAGATAAGCGAAGAAGTGTGTGTAAAGAAGAAATATCGACAAAAAGGTAGATAGTATGGACAAAACTTTGGCAGATTTATTCTACTATAACTTTCAAAATAGGTAATACTTTAAAATTGGGGCCGAAGTTTATTCAACCCCAATTTTATCTGTTATCTGAACGACACTAATGATTTTAAATCCCTAAAACTCGGCGATTTACGGCTTCGTCAGCACCAGTAGCGGCAAAGTCATCGAATGCACGAGTAGCTACTTGGATAATGTGGTTTTGAATAAATGGAGCACCTTCGGCAGCACCTTGCTCCGATGATTTTACGCAACATTCCCACTCCAAAACAGCCCACGAATCGTAGTCATATTGTGACAATTTCGAGAAAATTCCTTTAAAGTCAACCTGACCATCACCCAATGAACGGAAACGACCAGCACGGTTGGCCCAACCTGCATAACCGCTATAAACACCTTGTTTTCCTGATGGGTTAAATTCGGCATCTTTTACGTGGAATGCCTTGATACGGTCGTGATAAAGGTCGATAAATGCCAAGTAGTCAAGGTGTTGTAGCACAAAGTGACTTGGGTCGTAGTTGATGCAAGCACGTGAATGTCCGCCCAAATAATCGACAAACATTTCAAAGGTTGTACCATCAAACAAGTCTTCACCAGGGTGTAACTCGTAGCAATAGTCAACGCCGCACTCGTCATAGTAATCTAAGATTGGTTTCCAACGGTTGGCCAATTCTTTGAAAGCCGTTTCAATCAAGCCACTTGGGCGTTGAGGCCATGGATATAAGAAAGGCCAAGCCAATGCTCCCGAAAAACCAACGTGTGATTTCAATCCAAGGTTTTGTGAAGCTTTTGCTCCCCATCTGAGTTGTTGTTCGGCCCATTGGCGGCGTGCTGGCTCATTGCCATGTACGGCTGCTGGTGCAAACGCATCATACATTGTGTTGTAAGCTGGGTGCGAAGCAATCAACTGCCCTTGAAGGTGTGTTGAAAGTTCAGTAATTTCTAAGCCTTTATCTTTTAGTTTACCTTTTAGCTCATCACAATAAGTTTGGCTTTCCGCTGCTTTTTGGAGGTCAATCACACGACCATCCCACGATGGTAGCTGAATTCCTTTATAGCCCAAGCCTGCCATGTAGTCGGCAATTGTATCGAGTGAATTAAATGGTGCTTCATCGCCCATGAATTGAGCAAGAAATATTGCTGGCCCTTTTATTGTTTTCATATAGCCCCCTAACCCCCGATGGGGGAATTTTTGGATTTTGTTAAAAAATTATTACAAATATTTAATTCTAATATATACTAAAAAAATAGCAAGGAATTTTAGTTTTTAAACTTCACCCATTTGCTATTAGATTTACCTGATGCAATCACTGTTTCCACAAACTGCATACCTCTGATTCCGTCATCAATGGTTGGGAAATCGAGGTCGAATTCGTTGGGTGTTTCGCCATTCATTCGCTTGCGAACCGTGCGAGCAAAGTT
>JACCEC012064744.1_pt1 | contig 20259 bp, 12 predicted proteins | sample 7450121 | NCBI WGS metagenome assembly JACCEC01 (sample SAMN15323455, study PRJNA562643) | freshwater metagenome | isolation source: river surface water | place: USA:Blue River Watershed | collected 2017-08-18 | reverse complement strand
TTTTTAGATTTATTTAGATCTTTTTTTTTAGATTTTTAGAAAAACGAATAAATTTGCAATGAATTAGTTTTTTAAGTTAATACTTTGTTTTGCGTCAAACTTATTATTGACTAAAAGGTAATATTTTCATTAATTTTTTGATAATTTAGAACTTTTCGTTTTTTTTAGTATTAGCAAACTTACGTTTTCTTTAAACAAAAGTCAGTTTTCTTTAACCTTAAAGAGATAAAAAAAGAAGTTTTCTTAAAGGTTAAAAAAGAAGTCTATAAGTTGTGTTTTTATAATAAAATTAAACTTTTAAATTTTGAATAAACATTAAAAATTATTGACATTTAAACAAATATTTAGTAAACTATCTTTAAAGACAGTTTTTAATAATTAGGCCCCCATCGTCTAGAGGCCTAGGACACCTCCCTTTCACGGAGGAGACGGGGATTCGAATTCCCCTGGGGGTAACTTTATTTTTCAATAAAAGTTGAATATACAATATAAATTTGATAGAATTAGATTAATTAGGGCCTTTATAAACCAAAATCTTTATTATATCTTTCTTTCATTTAAGTTTTTGGTCTGGGTTTTTTTTAATTGAAAAAATGTAGGATAAAAAAAGTTATATTATCAATTAATATAAGTTTGATTGCAAACTTATATTAATTTTTCTTGATTTTTTCATAAAATTGACTTTAATTTTAAAGACTCTAGTTAAAAATGGAAAATTTCCATAAAAAAATTATTGCTTTCAAAGTTTGCTTGGAAACTTAGACCCGAAAAATTGGCTTATATATAAAATTCGCTTAGCGGATAAAAAGATAATTCTTGAAGGATTAAAAATGGCACGCGCTAAATTTGAACGTAAAAAACCCCATGTAAATATTGGAACAATTGGTCACGTTGACCATGGTAAGACTACTTTAACAGCAGCAATTACTATGACATTAGCTGCAAAAGGTGGTGGTCAAGGTAAAAAATATGATGAAATTGACTCTGCACCAGAAGAAAAAGCACGTGGTATTACAATTAATACAGCACACGTTGAATATGAAACTGACAATCGTCACTACGCACACGTAGACTGTCCAGGCCACGCTGACTATGTAAAAAATATGATTACTGGTGCAGCTCAAATGGATGGTGCAATTTTAGTAGTTTCTGGAGCTGATGGTCCAATGCCACAAACAAAAGAACATATTCTATTAGCTAAACAAGTTGGTGTACCAAACATTGTAGTATTCTTAAACAAAGAAGACCAAGTAGACGATAAAGAACTTTTAGAATTAGTAGAATTAGAAGTTCGTGAAACATTAGATAAATATGAATTCCCAGGTGACGAAATTCCAATCGTACCAGGTTCAGCTTTATTAGCATTAGAAGCTTTAATTGAAAATCCAAAAATTCAACGTGGAGAAAATAAATGGGTAGATAAAATCTATGAATTAATGGATAAAGTAGATAGTTATATCCCAACACCACAACGTGAAACAGATAAACCATTCTTATTAGCTGTAGAAGACGTTTTATCAATTACAGGACGTGGTACTGTTGCTACAGGACGTGTTGAACGTGGAACTTTAAAAATCGGTGAAAACGTTGAAATTATTGGTCTTAAAGATACAAAAGTTTCAGTATGTACTGGACTTGAAATGTTCAAAAAAAGTTTAGATGAAACAATGGCTGGAGATAACGTAGGTGTATTACTTCGTGGTGTTCAAAAAAAAGATATTGAACGTGGAATGGTATTAGCAAAACCAGGAACAATTACACCTCACACTAAATTTGAAGGTCAAGTATACATTTTAACAAAAGAAGAAGGTGGACGTCACTCAGCTTTCTTAGTTGGTTATACTCCACAATTTTTCGTTCGTACAACAGACGTAACAGGACGTGTAACTGATTTCTCTCATATTCAAATGCGTAATCCATCTTCTGTAGCTGAAGAACATTCAAATAAAATGGCTATGCCAGGTGACCGTATTAGTATGGTTGTAGAATTAATTAACCCAATTGCTATTGAAAAAGGTATGCGTTTTGCTATTCGTGAAGGTGGCCGTACAGTAGGTGCTGGTGTTGTAACTAATATTGTTGCTTAACTTTATCTTTTTAAAATGAGTTTATTAATGAATTGTTATTTTTTAATTCTATAAAACCTTAATAAAAGTATAGAAATTAAGGCTTAGTAGAATTAAAAAATAACAATTCATTGATTTTTTTCCAGATTATTGATATTATTATCAATAATACAAATTTCTTCATTTACAAGACGTTTCAATAAAAGGTTTACTGATATGGTCTAAGATTTATAAAGCCATTGAATAAACTCATTAGATTTTTGCTACTAACTGAAAAACTTTAATAAATTCAATAAAGTGAAAAATGATCTTAAGATTTAAGATCAACCTTAGTTTTGTTTCTAAAACTCCAGCATAGCTAAGATTAACTAGTCTATCTATTTTAAGTAAAAAAAACTATAGCAAGCTGTTTCGTTTAATAGCATTTAATGCTAGCCAAAGTCTGCGTTCATTCCAAAATTAGCTTTTCGGCAAACCCAAACCAGGGTTTACTAAAATTATTTTGTAAGACTTTGTTATAATTATTTTTATTTTTATTTTTATTTTTGTTAAAGAAGTTTTTTAAAGTCGAGAATTTTATATAAAATAGCCGATAATTTTTTGTAAAAGTTTAAAGGATCAGACTTTTAATTCTTAAAAAGCTTCCCAAAGTATGGGAAAGTGTATCAAGCAGACTTTGGCAAGATTGCCAAACACAAAACAATGGATTGGGTTTGCTTGAGTTTAGTTAAAAATCTATACTTTTTATGCATAGGCTAATTCTTTTAGCGATTTATGAGTTCTTGAGCCGTATGCACTTAAAAGTGCATGTACGGTTCGACGGGAGGTTTAATTTTTTTAATGATAGTTTGCAAACCCTAGTAAAAAAAAAAATAAGCAAAATTGATCTTTGCAAAACTAGGGTTTGAGTTTGGGAAGACTTTTAAAGTTTGCAAGCAAACTTATTGATTTTTTATAATCAAAATCTAGATAACTTAAAAAAATTATTATGTATTGATAAAAACCTACCCTACTAAACCAGGACATTTTTCACGTACTCTTTCTAAAGGTCCAAATACAACTACATGGATTTGGAACCTTCACGCAGATGCTCATGACTTTGATAGTCATACAAGCGATCTAGAAGAAATTTCTAGAAAAGTTTTTAGTGCTCACTTTGGGCAATTAGGGATTATTTTAATTTGGTTAAGTGGGTGCGACACGAATTAACATAAATAAAAGGAAAAATTTTATGGATTTTCTTCAGAATACCATAAAATTTATTAAATCTATAAAAAAATAATTTATTTTAATAAATTAAAGCTTTTTTTATAGAAATATAAAGAATTTTAAATTTTTATATTAAAAACTTTTTCTTAAAAATTCTAAGGATTAAAAAGTTTTTAATATACAAGAATGAGATTTATTAAATCAAAAATTTAGGTTATTGCTAAAGTCTGCCAAAGTTTGCAAACAAACTTAGAAAGCATACATGACAAGCTGAGCCTAATTTATCGAGAATTTTTATTTTAAATAATAATAACTTTAACTTTTGCTTAAATGACAAAGTTAAAGTTTAAAATTTTTTTTTTTAAAAAAAAAGTTTTTTACAAGGTAACAGTAAAGATTAAAATGTTTTTGGTTAGCTTTAATTATTACATATACACTTTTCTTAGATTTTGTTAAATAACAGCATTATTTAAAATTTCTCTATAAATTTTTTTTTTAATAACTAAAAAACTTTATAACCAATTTTTGTATAGACTTCTAAAGTTTGCTTACAAACTTAGTCTATAAATACTCTTTCACGGCTTAGGTTTCAATAATGATTTATAATTACTCCCCAAACCCACTCCATAGATTTGACAAAGTCTCCTTGCTAGACTTTGTTTTGGGTTTCTAAAAAAAAAATAAGTTATTAAACCCTAAGTTAGTTATGAAATTTTGCTTAGCAAAACTTAGAGAAAAAAAGCTCGCTTAAGTTAAAAGAGTTTAAGCAATTTAAAAAAAAATAAAAAAGTAAAGATTATTTCCACTAATCAATTTCTACTTTTAATCAAAAAAAAATTGGAGTCAAGATCTCATTTTAAATAAAATTTATCTATTTTTAGTTTTTTAAAAATTATAAAATAGACTAAAAATCTTATTTATGTAAAACGTGAAATCTTTATCTAAAAGATAATATTTTCTTACAAAATAAAAGCTAGATTCTTTGCAAACCCAAGTTATAGGCTTGGGTTTGCTAACACATTTAGATTTATTTACAAACCCGACTTTGATTGGGTTTGGTTAGCAGACATGCTGGAATATTTCTTTTTTTTAAAGAAAGGAAACTCAAATCTATACTAAAATGAATCTTTGTTAAACTAATTATTAAGTAAAACAAAAGAAATATTATCATTGATTTAAAAATGTATTTTTAATCTAAGATTCATAAGCAAAAAATTGCTTTTTATATAAAGGTTTAATGAAAATAAAGTTTTTATTTCATAACACTAAATTTTTTTATTATTTAGTGTTAAAAAAACTTAAACTTTATATAATAATTTCAAATAAATTTTGAGTTAGTTCGTTTAATATTATAAATTGTATTCAAAAAAACAGAGTTTTTTAATTTTCTTGCTTAATTCAAATTAAGTTTTCTTTATTTTATTAGCTTAGTTATAGTAAAAAAATAAAGGAATAACTTTAAACCGAAATTTTAAAAAAGAACGTTAGCTGACTAAATCTTTCATTTTATAAAACTTTTAACTACGTCCAAAGTTTGCAAGCAAACTTAGACTGAAATTAGGCCTAGGTTTAGTTTCTTGAATTTCAAGGAGTTAATTAAAAAAATTCATAAACTAGCTTGGTTAAAACTGAGACTAATTTAAAATTAGTCATTTTGTTCAAACCTTAAAGGTTTGTTAAAATCTTATTTTTTTACTAACTTCGGCTGAAAATTAAAAAGCAGGGAAATTTTATTTTTCATTTTGAGGCAGATTTTATCTCCCAAGAATTCTTTTAGATGTGTTGCTTAGCCAGCTTTAACTAGCTTAATCAAAGTTTAAATAATTTTTTATTATTAGAAACTAAGTTTGCAAGCAAACTTTGAATGACATCTAAAAATTAACAGAAAAAAGACTCATCGTTACATAGTTTTTTATTATATGATTTTCTTTCCAATTTTGCTTGCAAACTTTGTAAACTTAAGTCAAATAAAAAATAAGCTAAATAATTTAATGAGTGACTTTGTTTTAATTTTTGTTTATTATTGAAGGTTTTTTAAAAAAAATATCATGTCTAACACAGGAACTACAGGACGTATCCCTCTTTGGCTTGTTGGAGTTGTTGCAGGTACTGCTGCTCTTACTTTATTAGCAATTTTCTTTTACGGATCTTATACAGGTTTAGGTTCATCTCTATAATTATTTATTAATTAGTTACTTTTTGAATTTTTTTTAAATTCAAAAGTAGCTAATTAAAACAAAATCTGGCATAGTTATCTAAAACAAACTAAGCAAAATCTGCTTGTCAAACTCAATAGCTTGATAGCCTTTTTATTTGGGTTGACAAGCAGATTTTGCTTAAAGGTTGAGTTTGAAATATTTATTTATTATGAATCTTTAAACATTTTATAGTGTTAGCTTAGCATTTTTTTATCTTTGTTCTAAAAAAAACCATTTCAAGCATTTAATTTCATCCAATTTTTTTTATTTAAATCGTTATTTTTTTATTTGTTTTAACAGCGTCAATATGAAAAGCCTTAGTTTTTTAAAATAAATGCTATTAAAGATCCAACTTTATTTTTTGATTCGAATATGTTTTTTTTACTTTTTCAAATTGAAAAAGCTAATTTGCTTAAGATGAGGATTTAAGAAATAGATAACTTTTAAAGTTAATCCTACTTATTTTTTCAGTTAAAAAAAAACATTATAAGTTTGCAAGCAAAGTTATAACTATTTAGTAGTCATTGATTCATTCAAAGTTTGTTTACAAATTTTACAAGTTTGCGATCAAACTTAATTGATTCAAATAAGGCATAGTCTAAAAAAGCAGACTAGATCAAGAAACCAAAATCAACCTATATGTAAAATCATGCCATAGGTATGTTTTTGAAAAAGATTCCCAAAGTCTGGTAAAACAGACTTTTTATTGGATTTTGAAAGTATGCTGGTTTGTGTGACAAATCCCAGATAAAGTCTACTAAATGGATTTTGGCTTAGGTTTGTCACGCGCCAAGCATTTGTTGTAAGCGTAGCTTACTAATATTTTATAAGTTTCTTTCTCCATTGAATAATTTTTTGGTGCAGCTGACCAATTTGTAGCTTTTATTTTAGTCTAAGTTTGCAAGCAAACTTGTAAAAATTGCTTGCAAACTTTATAAAGGATAGTCCTTAACAATATAACCATTTTTAAGAACTCTAAGTTTGCAAGCAAACTTTTAAATCTTTTTAAAAGCACTTTTTTTATTCTAAGTTTGCAAGCAAACTTTTAAAGAAATTTATAATCTAATTGCCATATTGTTTGTTTCAATAGTTAATTTTTCAGTTTTAGAACCCTCACAACAAGTACAAGACGTAGACTTGTGTTTAGCAAGATTGACAAAGTCTGCGATAGTTTGCTCCAAGTTTGCAAGCAAACTTCGGGAGATTATCGCAAGAAACCTGTCTTTTGAAAGAACCCTCTTTATGTCATGATTGTTTTTTTAAAGTTACAAAATCCGCAAAGGCCATTTTGGCAAGCGAAGTTTGCTTACAAACTTTACAAGGTTGCTCGCAAACTTAGTATCTTCATGAAACCGATTCCAATTAACCTATTGAAAAAATAATTATAGAGTAAAAAGCTAGATTTCAATCGCAACTAGTGTTAGCTACGCTAGCAAACTAGCTTATATAGAAAAAAATTATTAATATAATTTATGATTAATCCGTTATTAGAAATTTCTGAAGTTTCCGTTGGACAACACTTTTATTGGAAGTTAGGAGAATATGAATTACATGGTCAAGTTTTAATTACATCATGGGTTGTTCTTGGCATTATTTTTGTTTTATCATTTTTAGGAAATCGTGATTTAAAACAAACTCCAGATGGTTTTCAAAATTTTACTGAACTTGTAACTGAATTTATTCGTGATTTAGCTAAAACACAAATTGGAGAACATGATTATTTAAGTTGGGTTCCTTTTTTAGGCACAATTTTCTTATTCATTTTCGTTTCAAACTGGTCAGGTGCTTTAATTCCATGGAAAGTTATTGAAATTCCAAATGGGGAATTAGCAGCTCCTACAAATGACATTAACACAACAGTAGCTTTAGCTTTATTAACATCAATCTCTTATTTCTATGCCGGATTTAATAAAAAAGGGTTAGGTTATTTTAAACGTTACGTTTCGCCAGCTGCTTTCTTACTTCCTATTAACGTACTTGAAGATTTTACAAAACCGCTATCTTTAAGTTTCCGACTTTTCGGAAACATTCTTGCTGACGAACTTGTAGTAGGTGTTTTAGTTGCTTTAGTACCTTTAGTTATTCCAATTCCTTTAATGCTTTTAGGTTTATTTACAAGTGGTATCCAAGCATTAGTTTTCGCGACTCTAGCTGGTGCATATATTGGCGAAGCTGTTGAAGAGCATCATTAATAAAAAGAAGCTTTCTAAAATCAACAAAGTTTGTTTGCAAACTTTACAAGTTTGCAAGCAAACTTAGACTGAATATGTCTCTAAGAATGAATAATTCGCAAATCAAAAAATCTTAATAAGTAAAAAATTTTTAAGTTTGCTTGCAAACTTTAGATGCTTTATTTTTTATTTCCTAAACTTATGGAAGACTTAAAAAGACCTTTTGAGTCTTGCCAAATTTTGCTTGCAAACTTTGGTTGCTAAGTTTTTTGAAGAATAGATGAAACATCATAAAAAAATGATGCTAAGTTTTACTTACCCAAGCAAACCAACCTATAAATCTTGATAAGGTCTGCAATCAGACTTTTATTCGGTTTGTAGAGACGTTAAGTTTGCTTTTTTTTCCTATTCTGAGTTTCTTTAAAAATACTTTATGAAAAATTTTACAATTTATTTATCAACAGCTCCTGTAGTAGGATTAGTATGGATTTCATTTACAGCAGGCTTTATTATTGAAATTAATCGTTTCTTCCCAGATCCATTAGTTTTCTCTTTTTAATTAGCTTGCTTTATTAAAAAATATGAATTTTGTAATAAATTAAGCATGTTTAAAGCTTAATTTATTACAAAATTCATAATAAATCTTTATTTTAGTAGATTTTTTTTTCATTTTTTTTTAATAAAATGCGTAGAATAGTCGTCTTTAGCTGACTAGAATAGACTTTGATTGCGTTTGCAAATGAATGATAAAAAGTCTTAAAAAATCATTTGAATTTTTAAATTCCTTCCATTTAGAAAATCTGCCTTAATCTTTGAAAAAAGTGTTATAAAATGGAAGAAACATAAATGTGGATAATTTTCTATTTTTTTTTCTACAATATTTTAAAAATTGTTGAAATAAGAAATTTTTTTTTAGTTTAAAAAAAATACAGAGAATTTTAAATTCTTTAGAAATCCAACCTATTGTCTTTGATTTGGCAAGCCTCTACTTTAAAAAAAAGTGTAAATATAAAGATTTATTACCTTGCCAAAGCAAATACAACCTAGGAGGTTGTATTTGCTCAGATTTTAAGGGTTGAAAAATTTTTAAAATTATAAGAATAAACTTCTTGTTTAAAAAATTTTTAATGTAAATGTAAAGAATTTTGACACTAATAAAAAAAATTAAATGCCTTGCCAAAGGCTGCTAAGCAGCCTTTGCAAAATTTTTAAGTTTGCTTGCAAACTTAGTGTCGAGCTTAATAATACAGTGTAATTCTTAAAAGTATTATACTGTTTAAAAAACTCTTAACTTTCATTTAAACTCACCTAATTCCTTATTTATAAGATTAATTTCGTTTTAGTTTTACAGGGTTTAGGGTGTTAGTAAAAAGTAAGTCTAAGGATTTTTTTAAAAGCTCATAATTTTTTATTAACTAATATGCCTACTATTCAACAATTAATTCGATCAGCAAGAAAAAAATTAACAGATAAATCGAAAGCACCAGCTTTAAAATCTTGTCCTCAACGAAGAGGGATTTGTTTACGTGTTTATACTGTTACTCCGAAAAAACCAAACTCAGCTATTCGAAAAGTAGCTCGTGTAAGATTAACTTCAGGATATGAAGTAACAGCTTATATTCCAGGTGTTGGTCATAACTTACAAGAACACGCTGTAGTTCTTGTTCGTGGGGGACGTGTTAAAGATTTACCTGGTGTAAGATATCATATTGTACGAGGAACATTAGATACTGCTGGTGTAAAAAATCGTTTACAAAGTAGATCAAAATACGGTGTAAAAATTGCTTCAAAAACAGCTGCAAAAACAGGGGCGAAAAAATAAAAAAAGATTTTTTTTAATTCTTAATTTTCTGTAAGAGCTGGGGATTTCTCTTCCAGCTCTTATTTTAATAAAAATTTATTTTTATTTTTATTTTTATTTTTGTGAGATATATTTTATAGATATAATATTGAACTAATAAGCTTTTGTATGATTTATAAATAATTTTTGTAAAAATTGAATGAACATGTCAATAAGCGTTGATTTTTGAATCCAGTTTTTAAAATGTCGTTTTCAAAGTTTGTTTAAATCTTTAATAATTTTTTTTATCGAAAAAATTATTAAAGATTTAAACAAACTTTGAATGAAAAAAAAATTTTCAAAGCAATTTTAAAGAAAATTCTGAAAAATCTTCATATTTTATCCTTAGCGTTGATTTCGAATATAGCATTTTATTGCAAATGCAAGTTAATCAATAAAAAACTCTTCAACTTTTTTTTCTTTCTTTTACAGAATTTTTTAACAAATCCAATTTGTTTATTGAAAATGTAGAATTAATAAAGTTATTTAGAAAGTCAAACTTTTTTATAAAAGATAATAACTTTCGTTTGACTTTTATATTGACGTTTTTACTCGTAGTAAATCATTTTTACTACATGACACAAAAGCTACGCCAAATAAACCTATATCAAATCTTAATAACGTTGTTATTGTTGCTCCTAGAATTGATAATAGCAAGGTCAACCAAAGTTTGCAAACAAACTTTACAAGTTTGTTTACAAACTTAGAACAAAACCAAAAAGAAGAAAAGAAGATTTATGCTAAATATAACATACAATGTATACCGCTTTCAGATAAACTTCTTATTAATATTCCTTTATCTTGCTTTGTCACTTTAGAAACAATTAATAGTTCTCCAGCTTTTTTAAGGGGGACACGATTAAACTTATGCAAGAATTTCGTATTAACGGTAAATTAGAGGGAAACTCACCGAATCAGGACATTCCAACATTATGATTAAAAAAATAAATTCTTGATAATATCAAATATGATCCAGCTAGTAAAACTATTTTAATGTCTGTTGAAAATTTTCATAGTTATCCGTTTTTTTACAATAAAAATTTAAAAGGTTGGAATCCTAAAGAAAATATTGAGCAAGAGGATTAGGAAAGATACACAGTTATGCAATTTACCTATACACAATTTAAACACACATTAGAATCTTATGAATTATTTAAAAAACTTTTAAGACCGAAATTAAAACTTCTTTCTGATAAGGAACAGAAAGACTTATATTTTGATAACGAATTTTATTATTTTTATAAATCCAACCAAAAGCCTTATCTTGCTATTGTAGATAATTTAATTGTTGAAAAAGTTGACAAGAACTATTTTGGAAAACGACCTTAAAAAAGAACAAAAAGAAAAAAAAATTTTAACCATCATAAAAATTTTTTGTTAAAAAAGTTATAATTATATTAAAATATCCAATTTTTTAATTTTTAAAAATTTTTTGTTAAAAAAGTTATAATTATATTAAAAAATTGGACTTTGCATTAACTAGAAGAAGTAATAATCTTTAAACATAAAGAAATTACTAAAAAAATCATTTATTTTGCTTAAATTCCAAAAATTTCATAAAAAATAAAAACGAATTTTGTATTTAATACTGTTTTATATTTTTATATGGAAATTTTTTAAAAAAGATCTTTATCTTTTTAATTTAATAAAAAAGAATGTATCGAATAAAAATATAATTAGCTTTTAACTAACCGAAAATACTTTAGCTTTTAAAACCCTAGTGAATTTTTTGGTTTATCTAAAACCCTAGTGAATCTTTTGGTTTATCTAAAACCCTAGTGAATCTTTTGGTTTATCTAAAACCTTAAATAATCTTTTGGTTTATCTAAAACCTTAAATATTCTTTTGTTTTAGAAAAATATATAAAGTATATGAGGAGTCTCCTTTTTCAAAGGAAACTAGGTTTTATTGTAAGACGGAAAGTTCTTACGTAATTTAAAGAAATTTTCCATTCTAAGTTTACTAACAAACTTTATTAATAAAAAATGGTTGCAAATTATGGTCGAATGTAAATTTTCTTTCAAAGCTATATTTTCTAATTCGAGTTTTAAATAAAAATAAATATTCGTAAAACTAAAAAAAAAAATGTCTTTTAAATCTTATAATTTTTTCTCAAAAAGCGTTATTATGAATTATGTTATCGATGAAAATGGGGAATTATCTCAAATATTCATTAAAAATTCTGATTTATTAAATTTAAAGTTACATAAAAATTCTAATAAATCAAAATTTCAAAGGAATTTTAATAAAAATTTAATTTTAAGAAGAAAGTTTCGTTTAATGAAACACATCGTTTTAAGAAGAAAGTTTCGTTTAATGAAACACATCGTTTTAACAAGAAAATTTGTTTTAACGAAACCCTTCGTTTTAAGAAGAAAGTTTCGTTTAATGAACAAATTCGATAAATTTTGTACAGCAAACGTGAGTAAAAAATATTCACTTTTTTCAGGATTTTTTCCTTTTATTATAATTAAGGCACTTTTTCTAGGAATTGCTTTTTTTAGTCCACTTTTTAGAAAAATTGAACCAATTTATTTTCATACATATAATCCAGCTTTTGCTACAATAACTAGAGGAAATTCTTCAATAGAAAGACAAATACAAAATCGTCAGAAAAAAATTAAATTAATGCATGGAAATGATGAAATAAAGACTTTTTATTCAACATCTTTGGAAACTGACGATATTTTAAACGAAATTCAACCTAAATCTCCAGAAGAACTAAATCCAAATGTTCTCTCATCCGGAGAAGAAGAAGAAAATCCAAGAATTCCAGTTTCCCCATCATCATCAGAAGAAGAAAAAGAAAAAGATGAAATACCTACTTTGTATCCAGCATCTATTGAAATTGAAGATGTTCTAAAAACACTTGAATCTTTCTCTTTAGAGGCTACAAAAACTACAGTTTCTCCAGCAGCGGTAGAAACTCTAAGTCTTCTACCCTCATTTAAATCTATGTCTCTGGGAGTAAACACTACGACGATTGATTTATCTTCTTTAAAAAATTATAAACTACCTTTGCTTCCAGATTGTAATCTTTTAGATAACAATTCACATGCCATACAAAAATTAAAGCGTATAAGAAGTTTTTGCAAAACAGCCTCGTTTGCTATTAAGGCTACCGAAGAAAAAATGATGGCACCTGAAACTATGGAAAAAATAGATTCAGAACTTGATTCTTTAGGAGAAGAATATCAAGAAGCCAAAAAAGATATGATTTTAAAAATTTCAGAAGAAGAAACAAAAATAACTCAAGCTCAACCAAAATATACAAAAAAATTTAAAAAAGACGCGGAAAATTTTATTGAAAGCGTGGATACAATCTTAGAGCGTCGAGATGATTTGTTATGTTATAAAAAACGAATAATAAAAATAAAAATAAAAAAATTAAAAGAAAAATTTAACCAAAAAGTTGGAAGTTCTGAAGAAAGCATAACAATTCCTATTCCTTTATTTAAAAGATTAGAAGAACTTAAATATACTTTCAAAGTTAGTCGATCCTTTTATCGAATAAAAGGTTGTGAAACAAACTTTTCAAAAAAAGAGATAAATAAAACTCGTCTTTCTTTAGAAGGTCCTCAAAAAAAAGCGTACAACTTTGATAAAAAAAAAGATACTATTACATTACCTTTAAATCATTTTTTAAAATACGAGTTTTATAAGGCAACAAAAAAAGATACTGAACTTTCAATGGCCCTTATAGACGCTGTTATAAAAAAGTAAAAGCTAGAAACTTTTATTATCTTTTTCATTATATTATCTGTATTTGTCTCTGTATTATTATTATTAAACTTTAAAAGTTTTTTTAATTTTCTTAAAACTTTTTTTTGAAAAAAAAAAGGAAAAGAGAATGGAATTTATCTTTAATTTTGATTATTAATATATTTTTTTATATAAAAAAACATATTAATAATCAAAATTAAAGATAAATTCCTAAATTAACCATTTAAAAATTCTTAAAATTTTTGCATTAACCTGATCCAGTAATAACCTTTAAACATAAAGAAATTACTCAAAGGATCTTATATTCTTATTACCTTTTAATAAGGTAAATAGTAAATCAAAAATTTTAAAATTCTATATAATATTGGTTTAGAGAGATTTTTTTAAAAGATCTTTTCATTCTCAAAACATATTTGTACTTTATTATGTATACGAATCTTTCGACAATTTTTGATGAAAGTCTATACAATTATGAACTTTAGTTTTAGGCTTTTTTTAAAAGAGTTTTTTTATTTATAAAATTTATTTAATGCTTTTGATTTATCTGCATTTATAGTCTGTCTATATACAATGATTTTCTTTTTTAAAAATAGGTTAGGTATTTTTTATCTTTTTTTTATGATTTGTTCTCTCTTATATATTTAGTGGAGGTTTTTATAAAAAATATGATACTTTTTGGTGATCAGTATCTATTTTTAAAATTTATTTTGTAATTAGTTTAAACTAACCTTAGTTTTCGTTTTTTGTTCAAAAGCTGTAAAAAATTTAATACTTCCAAAGTTTGCAAGCAAACTTAGAATATGACTATTTAAATTCTAATACTCAATAAAAAAGAAAAATTATTTCTATTTATAAGTTAGGCAATAAATTCAAATTTTTATAAAAAGTTAAAAATAATATAAGATTCATTCAAAAAAACAGTGAAATTATACTAGCTAGCACAAAATTATAAATTTTATTCATTTAATAGAATTTTTTCTGTAAAAAAATGTTAAAGAAATTTTTTTTTTTTTATTAACAAAGTCAACCTTTTTCTTTATCGTTTAAAACTTTTTGTTAACTTTTTCACAAACTCAATCTTAACTTAAAATGTAGGTAGATTCGGTTTGTAAAAAGAGATTTTGTTTGACTATAGATTAAGTTAATAAAAAGGTTTTATTTGATTATTTCTAAAAAATAATCAAATAAAACCTTTTTTTTATATATTTTGTTTTATTCTTTTTTCAGGTCGCACGCCCATTTTTCAAAACTTGTTTCTACTGGATTGCGATCAACGGCAATCTTAACTTTTTTTGCTTCGCGTTCTGGTGAACTAATTGTCATGGGATTTCTCATTAAAATAACAATTAAACATTTTAAAATAAAATTTTGAAAATGGAATTTTTGAAACTGAATTCAAAAAGCAACGCTTATTGAAATGTTCATTCAATTTTTACAAAAATTATTTATAAATCATACAAAAACTTATTAGTTCTTTGTTTAAAATTAGAAGTTTTACAATAATAAATTGTAATTTTTTTTAGATTATTTTTCAATATTTTTTTTAAAAAAATTCTTTCAAAGTTTGCAAGCAAACTTAGATTTTTTTAAGAATTCTAAAGGAAAGGTAATTACGCTTTTTAAAATGTCTAAATTTGCAAGCAAACTTGTAACGTTTGCTTGCAAATAAAGTTTATTGGAATATTATTTTTAGGTAAGTCACTTTTTCAATTTATATAAAATAAAAATAAAAATCTATTATTCTTTTTACTAACCCAGGGTAATCTGATTAATAAAAAGAATAATAGATTTTATTTTACCAAATAGAACATAATAGTTCTCCACCAACGTGTTGTGCACGAGCTTCACGATCAGTCATAATTCCTTTTGGTGTAGATAAAACAACGATTCCTGTTCCACCTAAAACTCTAGGAATTTCTTTATGATTAGCATAAATTCGTAATCCTGGTTTACTAATACGTTTTAAGTTTGTAATACAAGATTCTTTAGTTTTACCACGGTAAACTTTTTTTGAACGATATTTTAATTCAATAAGAATTTCTTTTGAACTTAAAGATTGTTGAAAATTTTGAATAAAACCTTCTTTTTCTAAAATTTGAGCGAATTCTAGAGTTAAATTTGTTAACGGAACACTTACGTTTGATTTTTTAGCTAAATTAGCGTTTCTAATACGCGTTAACATATCACTAATACTATCATTAATTAAACCTCTATTTTGGGGAAAAATCATAAAATTCTTTATTTTTTTTTATTTATTTATTTATTATTCATTCCAAATTCTTTAAATCAACATACCTTGGAAATCTGCTTTTTGGCAAACCCAAAACAGGGTTTGTCAAGTCGACTTTGCCAAGATTAAAGACTTGATGATATATTTCTTAAAGCTTAGCGTAGCTAAACTTTACCCAGTGTGCTAGGAATTAATATCAAAGGTTTTTTTATTGATTTAAAAACTAAATAAAAATGTTCCGAATTTTAATAGTATTGTTCTTTTATTTGAATTTTTAATTTCTCTTTCCTAAAAGCTAATCAATAGGATTAACTTGATAAACTTCTTGGCTGCACCAAAAATTTAAAAGTTTAAGGTTTACTTATTAAACTTTTTGATAGTTTGTAACAGTTCTCCTATGTTTAGGAGATAGAATCACAAAAAAGCATTCCTGACAAACCCAAATTTGTCAAGCTTAAATTTTCATTTACATCTTTCTGTAATAAAATAGCTTTTTTTATTTTTATAGTATTTAAGAAAATTAAAAAAAAAGAGTAAAATACTATTATAAAAATTTGAATTTATTCAACATTAATTTGCAAACATTTTTATTTTTTAGCAAATTTTTTAATTTGCTATTTTAAGTTAATTAGTTTTTTAGAAAATAAAAAGAAAATTATCCGTTAGTAAAATAAAAAGTATATAAAACAACATTTTTTTGTTTTATATACTTTTTATTTTACTTTGTAAGTTATTCTAAAAAAAAATTAAATTTTGTTCTAAATTTTAGATTTCTTTTAAAAAACAAATGTCACAGTTCTTGCAAACTGTGACTGTTTTAAGGTTGGATTTTGCAAACCTAGCTTATGTTTAATTTTTAAAAGGTAATCCAAATTCTTTTAAAAGAACAAGTCCTTCTTCTTGTTTATTTGCTGTTGTTACAATAGAAATATCCATACCACGAACTTGATCAATTTTGTCATATTCAATTTCTGGGAACATTAATTGTTCTTCTAAACCTAAACTATAATTCCCATTTTTATCAAAACTTTTCGGACTAATTCCTTGGAAATCTCTAACACGTGGTAAAGCTAGATGGATTAATCGATCTAAAAAACTATACATGCGTTCTCCTCTTAATGTTACAACAACGCCTACAGGCATTTTTTCGCGTAATTTAAAACCTGCAATAGCTTTTTTTGAACGAGTAATAACCCCTTTTTGACCAGAAATAATGCCAAGTTCTTTTAAAGCTGAGTCGATCATTTTTTGGTTTTGTGAAGCACTTCCTAAACCTCTGTTAATTACAATTTTTTCAATTTTAGGAACTTCATGAATATTTTTATATTTAAATTGTTCCATTAATTTAGGAACAATATTTTGAATATATTGTTTTTTTAATCTTTGTTGCATTTTTTATTTAAAAAAATCAATTTATAAAGCTAGAATTCTACAATGAATTTTTAAATCTTAATTTTTATATAAGAAAATATGGTTATTTATTATATATATAAAGAATTAATTTTAAAAAAAATCAAAAAATTAAAAATTGAATGCTGCTAGCCTTTGCTATTTTTATAGGAATTGATATAAAATTTATTCTAATAAAAAGATAAGCATAGTTTGCTGCATTTAGAAAAAATCACTTTTAAATTACTATTATTATTTTAAAAATTATAATCCAACACTAGTTTCCGTAAAATTGATTTTATAACCTTAAAATTCAATATATATCTTTAAATATCTATAAAGATATTTAAAATATTAAAATGTATTTTATCTAACAGAATATTTTTAATTTTTTTGCTTTCTCGTTTTTATACTCATCTCATTTTTTTTAATTAAAAATTTTTGGGACAGCTGTACTTTTTTAATTTTTAATTAAAAAAAATAACTAGGGGTTATTTTTTTTTTTAAACTTTTTTTTATTAAATATTGGTGGCTAAGCAAATTAAACCTTACAGTTTGGTTTTTGCAAAACTTTAAGCTTTCGGAATTAATTATTAACATTTTTTAAGGAAAAATAAATTTTCCGCTAGTTATCTTCTAATTTAATTTATTATTAATAAATCAAACATAATTCCTTAGAATTATTAAAGAACTTCAGGTGCTAAAGAAACAATTTTTGTAAAATTTTTATCACGTAATTCTCTTGCAATAGGACCGAAAACACGAGTTCCTCTAGGGTTTCCTTCTTTATTAATAATAACTGCAGCGTTGTCGTCAAATCTGATCATAAGTCCGTTTTCACGTCTTAGATTTTTTGATGTACGAACAATTACAGCTCGAACTACGTCTGATCTTTTTGTAGGCATGTTTGGAATAGCATCTTTTACAACAGCAATAATAATATCGCCGATACTTCCTGAATTTGAACCTAATACTCGAATACACATTAATTTTTTAGCACCACTGTTATCAGCAACATTTAAATATGAAAGAGGTTGAATCATTTTGATTTAGTTGATCTTATCAAGAGATCTTTTTTAAAAAACTTTAAATTCATCATAAAGAAAAATTCCTAAATTTTCTTTAAAAAATAGGAAAAATACTAAACAAATTTTCTATAAATTATAATTTTTATAGTCATTATTTTGTACAAATAGTTTCTAATAGTTTCGGAAAAAGTCTAATTATAGCGTAGTTAAGATTTACGAATAGTCCAAAGCAAGCCTTAGACGGGTGTCTACTAAAAACAATTTTTAAAGAAATTTCTTAAAATTAAAAGTAAAGATATATAAAAAAATTATTATATAATTTTCAGCGTTTTTTTTAATAGCTTTTTCCTAAAATAGATTTTAAGCTTTAAAAAGTCAGCTTTTTTATAAGTTTTTGCTTTGAGAAAACTTATAAAATATTGCTTTTTCTGTAAATAGGCGTTTTGACTTATATAATTAAAAATTCTAGAAAAAATTTAGGGTTAAATAAGCTACGCTAAAAAAATTTTAACTTTTAAAATTAATTTTTTTGATATTGGCATTTTTAGCAAAACAATATCAGATAATTAGATCATCATTAAAATAAAAATTTCTATATAAAACAGTTAGTATTATTTTTTTTATAACAAAGTTTTTCTAGATTAGATTTATTTTAATCATTATCTCTATAGCTGCATTTTAAAAAAACTTTAGCAAAGTCTGTAAACAGAATTTAGGAAGCATTCTTTCAAAAAGAATTTATTGTTTTAATATAAAGCATGCAGCGCAGTTCGATTTATATATTTCATTTTATTATCAAAATCTGGAAGCAGATTTTGGAATTTTTAAAACAATTTTTTTAAATTCATTGATTTTAAAAACTTTAAAATCCAAACCTTTAGCTTGAGTTTTCTTAAGCCTGAAAAAAAGCTAATTTAATTTAATTTAATTTATCTTTTTTAAAGTTATTTAACAATATTAGCAGATACTGGTTTGATTAGAATTCTAGTTTTAACAGGCATTTTATAAGCAGCAATTCGTAAAGCTTGACGAGCAATACTTTCAGTTAATCCAGTCATTTCATAAATGATTTTTCCAGGATGAACAACAGCTACCCAATAATCAGGCGCACCTTTCCCAGATCCCATACGAGTTCCAGCAGGACGCATTGTAACTGCTTTATCTGGGAAAATTCTAATCCATAATTTTCCTGTTTTTTTAACGTATCGAGTTAAAACACGACGACCTGATTCAATTTGTCTTGATGTAATCCAACATGGTTCAAGTGCTTGTAAAGCAAAATCGCCAAAAACAATAGTATTTCCACGAGTTGCTTTTCCTCTTAATTGACCACGATGTGGTTTTCTAAATTTTGTTCGTTTTGGACTTAGCATAATTTTTTTTTTTAACTTTTTAAGAAATTTCAATACTGCCCAACCATCAGAAGGTTGGGCAATGAATTAAAAAAATTAAATCTACTAATTTTTATTTAAACTTTTGATTTTTTTTTAGTAGTGACATTTTTTGACATAGCTTATTTAAGTCATCAGTTAAGCCGCTGTTAAAAAAAAAAGTTTTAAGTAGATTTTGACCTATTAAAAAATTAGAGCAATTATGGGAATAAATAATTTTTATAAAGTTATTAAAAAAACTAAATCGTCAGATTTTTCAATTTTCCAAACCTTTAAATCTTCCTAAACCTAAACTTACTAAACCCAATGAATAGAATTAGGGTTGCAAAAGAATTTTTGCTTGGGTTTGATTGAGCAAAGGTTAATTTACGTTTTGTTTGGTAAAACTTAAAAGAAAGGTGAATTAATATTTTTAAAGATTAGTAAAAAACTATTTTTATTAATTTAACGGAAATCTCTTTTTTAAAGTGATTTAGAATTTATCCATTTTAAAATTATAAATTTTTATTAATAAATGCCATAATTTTTAATTTTTTTAAGATTTCCAAATTCAATCCATAGAATTGAGTTTGAAAAGAAATAGATCTTAATAATTTTTTTAAAAAGTTGAACAAAAAATATTTGGAAATTTTATTTTAGATAAACCAAAATAATAAATCTTTACAAAACCAATCCTATTGGCTTTGATTTTGATTTTGCAATAATTTTTTAAAAATCAACTTTATTTTTACGCACCTGCGCTAGCTTCTTTCTTTTAATTTTATCTCATTTTTTCTAATAAAATTAATTTTATTATTTTAACGCTATGTGTTAAATAAAAAAAAAAATAACCTTATATTTTTTTAATAAATATCTAAAAATTAAAGCAACTTTTTTTATTAATATATGACTTTTTTTTCTTTACGTTTTGTTAAACAAAACTAAGCATTTTTTTTTCTTATTTTTTAAGAAAAGTATATTTTTTTGAATTTCTCCCTTTACAAACTGAAGCCTCTCTTTAACATTGTTTAAAAA
>JACCEC010097626.1_pt1 | contig 20262 bp, 16 predicted proteins | sample 7450121 | NCBI WGS metagenome assembly JACCEC01 (sample SAMN15323455, study PRJNA562643) | freshwater metagenome | isolation source: river surface water | place: USA:Blue River Watershed | collected 2017-08-18 | reverse complement strand
GTACTAAACTTACAAAAAATCTTTAGCTCCACGCAGCAGCTTTTTTGACTTCCTCCACAATTAGACGGGCAATGTCCAACTTAGGTAATAGAGCTGTCTGGACTTCTTCTCCATTTTCATGGAAAATCCGTACCTGATTGGTATCGTGTTTAAAGCCTACTCCTTCTTCTGTGGCAGAGTTCAATACCACCAGATCAAAATTTTTGCGAGCCAATTTGGCTTTGGCATGCGCTTCTTCCTGTTCGGTCTCTAAGGCAAAGCCCACGTGGATTTGTCCCTCCTTTTTTATTTTGCCTAATTCAAAAGCTATATCTACGTTAGGAACCAGCTGAAGGGATAGCGATTCACCCTGTTTCTTTATTTTTTGGCTGGCTGGGTTTTCGGGCCTAAAATCGGCTACTGCCGCTGCAAACACCAGGATATCCATTTGTCCATGCAAGGCTTTTGCTGCAGCATACATTTCAGACGCGGTAGTCACGCGCTGTACCTGAAACCCATGCCCTTCCAACTTCAGTGCTACCGGACCAGCGACCACATACACTTCAGCTCCAGCAGCTTGAAGTGCTTGCGCTAGGGCAAAGCCCATTTTTCCACTGGAATGGTTACTCAAAAAACGAACGGGGTCCAGCGCCTCTTGTGTAGGACCGAGCGTAATCAATACTTTTTTTCCCAAAAACTCCTTCTTGGAATTAAAAAAATCAATTACTCGGTCCAAGATATGCTCTGGCTCCATCATGCGACCTTGTCCTGAAAGCCCACTGGCCAACTCCCCAGTTTCAGCATCCAATACGATATTTCCAATAGATGCTACTTGGGCCAAGTTTGTTCGTACAGCGGGATGCTGGTACATATCCAAATCCATAGCCGGCGCAAGCATGACAGGACAGCGGCAGGAAAGGTAGGTAGCAGTAAGGAGGTTGTCGCATGCGCCCTGAGCAAATTTGGACAGGGTATTGGCACTCAAGGGCGCCACTAAAAATAAATCCGCCCAAAGTCCCAGCTCCACATGGTTGTGCCATTGGCCCGAAGTTTTTTCAAAAAAATCAGATAGAACTGGCCTTTTGGAAAGGGTAGCTAAGGTAAGGGGGGTAATAAAATCAAGAGCAGAGGTTGTAGCTACCAGCTGTACCTCTGCTCCAGATTTGATAAGTAAACGAGTTAAAATCGCTGTTTTGTAAGCTGCAATGCTGCCTGTAACACCAACTAAAATTCGCTTGCCTTGCAGGTTCATGAGAACTTACTCCGCTCCTTCTTGAGAAGGATATCTATGGTGGATTTTACCTTCCATAAACTCTTCCATTGCCAAAGAAGTAGGCTTTGGCATTCTTTCGTAAAACTTGGAGATCTCAATTTGCTCCTTGTTCTCAAATACCTCTTCCAAATTGTCTACTGTAGAAGCAAACTCAGAAAGCTTGTTATTCAATTCTTCCTTCAAGGTAGAAGAAATTTGCTTCGCACGTTGACCAACGATGTGAATGGACTCGTAGATGTTCCCTGTTTTATCAGCGATTTTATCTAAGTCTCTGGTGATGATTGATGGATTAACAGCCATATAGTTTGTTTTTTAATTGCTTGAATTAAATTAATTTGAGTTAGTGGTGACCACTGCCTCATCTGCAGCTTTCTTATCTGCAATCTCTTTTTTCAGTTTGGAATGCGCTAGAGATTCTTCCTTAGTCTGCTCTTCGAATTTTTTCACCTCTCCCAAATAGCCACTTGCTGGGTATTTGCGGTAAAAATTGGTAGCAAACTTCAAAGCATCATTCAAACGCTCTTCTTTTTTATCGAAAGCACTGTTTTTGGCATACGCATAGCCCACTTCTACCAATCGGTAAGCCAATTCTTCATTTCGTTTGCTTTCAGGAAAGTCCTTTGCAAAGTTTTGGAAGTTGATGATGCAGGCTCGGTAAAAGTCTCCAGGAAATAGACCTTCTTTCAATCGATAGTACATGTCCGCCTCGCTATAGGCTTTTTCTTCAAATCTTGACTCCAAATCCTTCAGCATGTCCATTGCTCGCTCGTAGCTTGCAGAAGCAGGAAATTTTCCTACAAATTGCTGGATTGCTGACACGGCTTCCTTACTGCTTTGCTGATCCAAATTGTAATCCGGAGCATCCAAATACAGGGAGTAGGCATGCATAAACAGGGCTTCTTCTGCCAAAGTACTACGGTTGTAGGTTTTGAAAAAGGTATTGAAATAGCCCGCAGATTCAATGTAACGCTTGGTCTTGAAGTGGCAATTGGCATAGTTGTACTCTGCCATCTCTGCTTTTTCAGACCCCTTAATTACAGGTAATACCTTCTCATACAAGATAATCGCCTTGTTGTATTCACCCTCTTGGTAGTATTTGTTGGCTCCATTGTATAGCTCCTCCCAATTGGTACTCTTTTCCAATTTGGAAAAAGGGCCACAGGCTCCGAAGAGCACCATGGAAAGCACAAACAAGATCGAATAGTTCCGCATGATTAATTAAAGGACCGCAAATATAAGGGATAGTTGTAAGATTTCAAATGAAATAGCCTAGTTGAAAGCGCTTACTTTTTTACTTGTAATTTCTTAGTGACCACGTTTTTATTGTCTACAAACAAGGTGTAGAAATACACTCCTGGCTGAAAGTCACCTACCTGAATCACGAGACTATTCCGCGTAGGGTCCAGTTCGTACTCAGCTATTGGGTTTCCTATGAAACTTGTTAACGTGATTTTAGCCTTTGCTTTTGGGTTCACCACTGTATAATCCAGCTGTGCAACTCGGTTACTCGGATTGGGATAAATATCTCCAAGCTTGATGTCTTTGTGTGAAAAATCTGCAGTTGGTGAAGTTGTAACGGCATATTTAGCTTCTACAACAAAAAACTCACGCAGCGATTCACTGTTGACGAACACGAGGTCAAAACTCCCTAGCGTCTCGGCAATACCCATTTCAAACTCTAAATATAAATCGGTGTAAATCTCGCCTGGGGCAAGCTTCAGCACCACCTTTGCCAAGTCTCTTTTTGGATCAAAGCATTGATCACCGAGACAAATTCGCATTTTTTGAGAGGAACCGATGCTTCCTTTGATGTTGCGAAGCAGGTACGTTTTTGGCTGGGATGACTCGTTATGGAGGAGTACTGTTTTCCGTTGGGAGGAACCTATTTTACCTGAAAACTCAACCCCCTCACTCAATACACGCACCTGTTGAGCAGTAGCCAGCATAGGCAATGCCAAAAGTAAAAGCAGTGTTATTTTGAGCAATCGGGCGTTCATGTAAATTTTTCTCAATAGGCAGAAAATCGATGTACTAAATTCAGGTAACTCTACGTTAAATGTATTTAGAAAGATGCGATTTTTCCAGGAAAGCCGGGTTAATTGTTGTTAAGTTTAAAAAAATCTTATCTATCGAGGACTTTACCCTCCACCTGACTGTTTAACAGGCTTTTCCTTAATGGCTTTTTGAAGCTGTTCTTGTGTCGGCATCTCCAGGTTCACCTCCGGTTCATTGAATAAATTCTTCAATGTGGGATCAATTTCTATCACTTTGCGCCAGGCATCAATCGTAGCACGAGCGGGCTTCTCCTCCACCCGCCAACGAAAGCCTTCCAGTCTACTTAGCTTTTCATCGATATCCTGAACAGGAACAAATCTTCCATCTGGCCGCACTCCAAAATTTGATTTTTTGATCAGCCCATCCACAAAACTAAGCCCAATGGTGGAACTCAAGATTCGGTTTACTCCTTGAGTCAAGGTATCCCCTTCCAAGGCATAGTAAAGCGACTCCCCATTTCCTTCGATAAACAAGTTGCTCAGCTCTCCATCCGTAAACTGTCCTGTCATCTTTCTTCCTTTCATCTGATTGAAATTCAGGAGCGTATCCGTCAAAATCGCAAATGCTTTGTTCTTCATAAAAACTCGATCCAAAGTCTCATTTTTGATGTAAAACACCATGCTGTCCGCAGAGATTTGACTAGAGCGATTCCATAAAATTGGATCCTTGTATAGATGAATTGCTGAATCTGCAAAGGCATAAAGCAAGGAGTCCGCCTTCCCAGATAGGTCTGTTTTCACCAGATTCACTTGATGAAAAGCAAGCAAGTACTTCAAGGAATCGGCCTCTCCATCTTGGGAGATCAAGGTGTCCGCCGTAAGAAAGAGTGTGTCCGACTCAAAATACCTACGCACCAAAGCATTTCCATATACCTGGCTAAATTTTTTCTTTTCCCAATAGGTGCCTACATCTCCAAAAACTTCCAGTTTGCGTTCCTTATTCAGTACCCGAACATCCTTTTTTCCCTCGTAATAGGCCTTTGGTTCGTCATAAAACAATTCATCCGCCTTCACCCGGCTATCTTCAGTATCTACCAGGCCCTCAAAAAATTTAAACTGCTTCAGCTGGGTATCGTAGAAACTTCCTTTTTGTGCATCCAAATGATAGCCTTCCTTGGACACGATATTTGTCAATCCAGGGGTCTGAGCCGTTTTGGGAATGGTCAAGTAAATTAGGTTCTGCGTTTTGAGCGTGTAGTCTGGATTCACCAGCACCACGTCTTGTTGGAAACCAATGCGCTCGTAATTGATCTCGTAGGTTCCGAGCTCACTTGTCAAAACATTTACAGAATCCACCATTTTTCCTCCTTCAAAATAGGAAGCCACATTGGTTTCTCGGTTGTAGTCTAAGTGTTCCGTGTAGAGTTTGGTTTTCTGGTTGGTGAAAACCACATTTTTGCGAAGCTTGGCCACTTTGGTCGTGCCATCGTATTCAGCATAAGCACTCGTCGTAGTGATTGGGTCTGCCACATCCTTGATCTGCACTCTCCCAAACAGCTGCGCTCGGTTTTCGTCACGAAAAAAATAAGCCGAATCACAGGAAATTAAGGAGTTCTGATGCTTCATTTTCACATTCCCCAATAGGCGTTCAAAGCCTTTTGCCCCTTGCAATAAATCTGCACTGCTAATCTCCAATACAGAGGACGATTGCGCATGACTCAGAAAAGGTATGCTAAGCAGCAGCAGAAGGACCGAAATGAAAAAAGGAGATTTCATAGGGAATGGAATGGAGGCAAATTTAGCAGAAAAAGCTATTTTTGATCAATGTACAACGCCTTTATCTCGCATATCCAGCAGCGCAATCTTTTTGAGCCCAACAAACGCTACCTATTGGCTTGTAGTGGTGGATTGGATAGCATGGCTTTAGCACACCTGCTTCATACCGCTGGAATTCCAATTGAGTTGGCACATGTCAACTTTGGATTACGCGATTCTGAAAGTGACGGAGATGAAGAATTTGTAAAAAAATGGGGCGAAACGCATGGGCTTCCTGTGCATGTGCATCGAGCAAAAACTAAAGATTGGGCCGAGAAAAATGGAATTTCAATCCAAATGGCCGCACGAGAAATTCGCTATCAGTTTTTTGAAGAAGTTCGAAGCAAGCATAACTTGGCAGGCATCGTAGTTGCCCATCAGGAAGATGACCAATTGGAAACTATTTTTCTAAATCTTACCCGAGGCACTGGTATTGAAGGTGTTTACGGAATGAGTGACCGTCTGGGGGTGTTGATTCGACCACTACTTCCCTTTTCAAGAGCACAGCTTGCCTCCTATGCAGAAGAGATGCAGCTCACCTGGCGGGAAGACCGGTCGAATGCTTCTACCGATTACAAAAGAAATAAGCTACGCCATCAAGGGTTACCTGCTATTTACAGTTTGGAACCCGATACGCGTCAAAATTTGCTGCAAAGCTTTGCTAGATTGAAGGATACTGGAAAGGCATTTTCTAGTTTATTTGATCTATGGAAAGCAGCACATGTTCGAGAAGAGCAAGGCATGTGGGTACTTTCGTATCAAGCAATCCAGAACATGCAGGGTGCTGCATCCTTGATGTATTATTGGCTGCGTCCCTATGGGTTCAACTCAGATCAAGCCCATTCCTTGTCAGAAAGTTTAAAGGAAATCAAATCAGGAACAATCTTCCGAAGCGCCGCCTTTGAGATCTGTTTGGACCGAGAGGAACTCCTACTCTACCCGATTTCTACTCCTTTTTCTGGTATTGAGGTCTCTTTTGGGACAAGCGCTTTTGAACTTCCAAATGGGGGTTACGAAATAACTTATGGTGCCAAGCCCGAATTGATTGATCGAAATCCTGAACATGCCTTATTAGACTTGGACTGCTTGGAATTTCCCCTACTGCTACGCAGCTGGCAAGAGGGTGACCGGTTCAATCCCCTGGGAATGTCCTCTGAAAAGAAGCTATCCGATTTTTTGATTGACAATAAAGTCTCTCTTCCATTAAAAAAAGAGGTAAAAGTCCTAGTTTCAGGAAACAAAATCGCCTGGGTAGTCGGTATGCGGATTGCAGATTGGGCGAAAGTAAGCCCTGCAACCCAAAAATACATGCACATTCAAAAACGCTAAGTCATGAGAAATCCTTTTTCAAAAACCTACGAGCCGAATGAACTCAGGATGTTTGACTTCTTGCAAGGGATCAAATTTTTTGAGCTTCTCAAGCAGCAGGAACTTGCCCGGTTTCTACCGGCCATGCACGAACGGAAATATACCCGAGATGAGGTGGTCTTCTTTAGCAAAGATCCAAGTCAGGCCCTTTACCTGATTCGTAAGGGACAGGTGGATTTGACCATTGACCTCAGTGAGAACTTTGAAACCATCATGCAACTCAAACGCGGGGATGCTTTTGGTGAAAACTCCTTGTTAGAAAATTCGAAAAGAACTTACACCGCCTTGGTATGCTCGGATGAGGCCGAATTGCTGGTCATTCCTCAATTTGCCCTTTTGGAAATCTTTGATAGCAATCCAAAGATAAAAGCCAAAATGATGACCTCCTTGGCAGAATTTTACAATGCCAACAACCAGCGTCTTTTCCGGTCTTACCGTGAATCTTTTGGGTTCTTTAGCCTTCGGCAAATGTTTGAATAGCGCATCCTAAAAAAAATACACGATGCACATTAAAAAAACAGTGCTTTAGCAACAAACTTAATCCAGTAGCGGTTTCTATTCCTAAGTATCTCGTAGTAACTTAGGCCCGGAATTTAGGCCACTCAAACCAAAAAAATAGATAACATGAGCAAAGTAACCGTTGTTGGTGCAGGAAACGTAGGAGCCACCTGTGCCGATGTTTTGGCGTATCGCGAAGTAGCTGAAGAGATTGTATTGATCGACATCAAAGAGGGCATTGCTGAAGGCAAGGCACTTGACATTTGGCAAAAAGCACCCATTAATCAATACGATAGCCGTACCGTTGGTAGCACCAATGATTACAGCAAAACTGCTAATTCCGATGTCGTTGTCATTACTTCAGGTCTTCCAAGAAAGCCTGGGATGACGCGCGATGACCTGATCGAAACCAACGCAGGAATTGTAAAGTCTGTCACAGAAAATGTGGTCAAACATTCCCCTAACGCAATCATCATTGTTGTTTCCAATCCACTAGACGTGATGACTTATCAAGCTCACTTGACTTCTGGGTTTCCTAGAAATAGAGTAATGGGAATGGCAGGAATTTTGGATACGGCTCGTTACCGTGCATTCCTAGCTGAAGAACTCAACGTTTCTGGAAAAGAAATTCAGGCGATTTTGATGGGTGGTCATGGAGATACCATGGTGCCCCTGCCGCGTTACACCACTGTAGCAGGTATCCCAGTTACTGAATTGGTAGAAAAAGATAAATTAGACGCCATCATCGAGCGTACAAAATTTGGTGGTGGTGAATTGGTGAAGCTTATGGGAACCTCTGCTTGGTATGCTCCAGGAGCTGCTGCGGCCCAAATGGTAGAAGCAATCTTGAAAAACCAAAGAAGAGTATTCCCTGTTTGTATCAAGCTTGACGGTGAATATGGCATCGACGATTGCTACCTCGGGGTGCCTGTAATCCTTGGCAAAAACGGGATTGAAAAAGTCCTAGAACTTGACCTCAATGCAGATGAGAAGCAATTGCTAGAAACTTCTAGAGGTCACGTAAAAGAAGTGATGCAGGTATTGGATCGTTTGGGCAACTAATCTGATTCTTGTAGGCCTTAGGACCTAAGATACCTTTCCTTCGGCGATGTATCTTAGGTCTTTTTTATATTCCACATCTCCTAAAGCTGTCCTGCACCTTGAAAATCTGGAAAAGTCTTTTGATCATTCTAGCACTATCCCTCTTGGGTTGGGGTGGCTATGAAGTGTATCAGCGATTTATTCTATCCAGAACCATCAATAGCCTAGAGCTAATTTCAAGTGATGCCATTTTTATTTTTGAAACCCAGCAAGCAGAATACACCTTGCAGGAGCTTCGAAAGCAACCTGTTTGGACTGCCCTGTCTCGTTTTCCAACCATTAACTCCTTAGATGCCCAATTAAACTCCTTGGATAGCCTTGTCGGCGAGCAAGGTTTTGTCACCAAAACTCTCCGAAACAAGCAGGTAACAGTAAGTTACCACGCCGTAGGAACGGATAAATTCAGCCTCCTGTATACCCTGAACTTTGGTTCCAGTTCTCCTCAGGAACTTTTGGACAAGCTCAAATCGAAAGCTCCAAAGAACACCCGATTTCAAACTCGAAAATACAGTGAGCGGGAAATCTATGATGTTTTGAATGAGAACAATAGCATACAGTGGAGCATTACTCTCCTCAACAATGTACTCCTGGTCTCTTCCTCTTCTTTTGTCATTGAGGAAGCCATTCGATTTTTCCTAAGCGAGGACGCTAGTCCAATTTCAACCAAGCTGGGAGATAATTTACCCAACCAAGAAGGCTTAGGAAGACTGCTACTTTCCTCAAAAGGACTAGCCAAACTCCTGGCTGGTGTAAGCGAAGATAAAAACTCATCCACCCTTCAAGAACTTCAGGCAGCAGATTACTTGCTTGCCTTAACCCTTCAGTTTGAAGACCAGCAACTCCTCTTTAAAGGACCAATACAAGGTCTGCCAGCCGTGGATTTTTTGCCTTCAGTCCAAGCACAATTGGTGGAATTTGAAAACTTGATTTCGAAGCGTACCCATTCAATCACCCAAATCAACCTCAAGGATAGTTACGAAACTCAAAAAATCTTCAACGCCACTTTTGCCCCCATTTCTACAGTCAGCGGTGAGGTGCAAACCCGACTCATTGACCGCGGCTTTTTGGACCTGCTCAGTGGAGAACAGTATTTTTTAGAAATGGAATCTGATTCTCCAATAGAAAAAAATAGTGCGGTATTCATCAAAACCACCCAAGCAAAACAAGCCTGGGAACTACTCAAACAATACCGAGACACTACGGAATTTTACCCTTCGGAGCAGTACCTGGAAACTGAAATCTTATTCTTTCCTGAAGCAAATTTCCCAGCACACTTATTCAATGGGCGTTATCCAGGATTTGATCAAACCTACATCAGCCAGATAGATCAACTACTCGTCATGAGTAACTCTGCTAATGGAATGAAAACCTTGCTCGACGACTACTCCCAAGGAAATACCTGGGCAAAAAAAACAAACGAAACAAAGAATTTATTATCCCCAGCAGCTGGATACAGTAAGACCTTTTTACTCCAAAAAATCTGGCCCTCCTGGGTACAGTCTACCAATCCTAGCTGGAGTACCTTCCTTCAGAAGTATGCGACTGAGCTTCAAGCGTTCACTTCCTTGGCACTTCGAATTCACCAAAGCTCCAAAGGACCAGAAGCAACCCTCATTATAAATTATACCAGTGAGGGCACTACTCAGACAGCAAGTCAAAAGTCCTTCGAATTGGCATCCGGTAAGGAAGTTGTACTCCCTGCCAATTTGATCTATGGGCCGAAGGCAATCAAAAATTTCAATGATGGAACCGAAGATTTAGTAATTCAGGACCAAAATCATGTGCTGTATGTGATCAATTCAGCCGGAGAACAGGTATTCAGCCAACCGCTCACTAGCCCAATCGTTTCGGACGCATTCCAGATCGATTATTTTAAAAATAGCAAGTTGCAATTGCTGGTTGCAACTGCTGACAAATTATATGGAATTGACCGACTTGGAGATCCCTTGCCCGGATTTCCAATCGCTTTACCTGGAGAAAAAATAGCGCATCTAAGTTTGCTTGACTACGATAGCAACAAAGAGTATCGTTATTTCCTTGCCACAGATAGCGGAAATTTATGGCTACTTGACAAAGCTGGAAAGCAATTGGAAGGATGGAGCCCATTGAAACTAGGAGAAAAAACAATTGGCCCCCCATTTCATGCCCGCGTGCGAGGGAAAGGCGATTTTATGGTAGCACTTGGAACTTCTGGGAAGTTGTATTTATTCAATCGAAAAGGAGAACCTCAAGCAGACTCACCGATAGTTCTACCTGTTGGAATAACCAGCCCCCTCCAAATCAAAAAGACAGGCACCCCAACCCTTCATACCATCACAACTGGGGGAGAGGTTATTGAAATTTCATTTTCAGGGGAAATCCTAAAGAAAACGCAAGTTCAAAAAACAACTCGTGACGATAAATTTCGTAAGCTCCCTGACCAAAATGGAAATGGCACGCTGCTAGTGGTGGAGCAGTTCAATAAAATTCAACTTTTTGATAATCAGCAGACACTGCTAATGACACTTTCCTTGAAAGGGGATCAAACCTGGCTTGGCTATTTTGATTTTGGATCATCTAGGAAAATCATTACAGTGACCGACCGGCAGCAAGGACTGGGATACCTCTACGATCTAAAAGGAAATCTGCTTATCAGCACACCGCTCCAAAGTGAGGGTGAGATCCAAATAAGCCATCAACCAAATCAGGGGCAATACCTGATTCGGACACGTTTTGGCAAAAATTTATTGGAATACCTGATTCCTGATTAAGTAGTAGAAATTTTTACAAATTCCTATTCCTTGTAATCCGAACTGAATTATTCTTTTACAGAAAAATAGGTGCGTACCGTTCGTATCTCTCCCTCCACACGAACCTTTTCCCAGAACACGAAAGTACCTGCTAGGTCTGGAAGACTAGTTTTGGAGACGTCTCCATTTGGATCCCAATAGAGCACGGTTCGCCAATCAGGAATTCGTGAGGCGGTAGCTGGTGTTTGGAATTGCCCTTTATCCAAAATTAGTGTAGGCCGAAGCCCTGGATAGTCAAAGAAGCGAGCAGCAGGAGCCAGAGGAAACAATCCAAAATTATTGGCATAGCTGGAAAAGCTTAGTACTCCCGGATAGGTCCGGTCATTCAGGTAGAACTCTCGATTGAGTACCTCCAGGCGTTGAAGAAATTTGGGATTGAAGGAAGCCAGAAGATCCGAGTCGAATATCGGCATCGCATCGACCAAGATCAATGGATTGGTATCAAATACATTCCTATCCGCTTCATTCAAGAGTCGAAAGGTCTTTTTCTTATCCTTGAGACGAACTGCTACGCTAGGCACATATTCCTTAAGAATGGTCTCTACATCCTCAAAACGCGTGTAGTCATCCAATTCATAATTGTAATCTGCCACAAAACCAGTGACTACCTCCAAAAAATCCTGATTTGACTCTTCTAAGTAGGCCTGTTGGACCACTGTTGCCTTCAGTAAGGATTGAAGGTAGGGCAAATCATCTTGCGTCAAAGAAAATTCAGGAAACTTGAAATTGGAATGAAAAGTAGTTTTGATGAGCGGAGAAATTAACTCCAAGCCTGCCATTTCCGACCCGTTTTCGAGTTGCAGAATCAAACGATCCCAGTGACGCAAACCACCCGCATCAAAAGTAAGCACTCCATCCGCATCGATATGATCAGTAAAGAGAGCGCTCTTGTCACCATGAAGCGATAGAAAATACGTCAAAGCCGTATCTCTAGAAGCTACTTTCGCTTGAATCAAATGACCAAAAAGCTCAGGAAGCAGTGGTCGCATCACAATGCTTGAATAGACTTGATTTGAATTCCACTGCTTTTGCTCTTCCTCTAAAAATGGGTTTGCTATGGAAATTCCTGATGCCAATTTTGTTGAATTAGGGGCTACAGAAGGAGTTAAGTCAATACGACTTCCCTTGGTGTAGGATTTGAATGAAGGCAATTCAATTCGACTAGAAGAAGTGGCTTCTTTTGGTGGGATTTTAGGATTGATAACAGTCACCAACTGTTGTGCGAGCCCTTGATTCAAATCCAAATAAGGGCTTATCCGTGTATAAACTCGAAGGAGGTAATGGTCGGATGCAATTTGGTCTGAAAGAGGAATGAAATTTACTGCTTTTCCTGCCTGCAGGGGCACCTTGACATGGGCAATGGAGTTGGAATTTCGATCCACTAATTCTGCATACAAGACCTGGGATGAGCTAGGCTGGGTACCTAGACTTACCTCAGCTTCAAACCAAATTTTATCACCTGAAAAGTAGAGCGTCTTTGGGGTATGGAAAAAAACTTGTTCCTCAATCCCATCCACCGATTGGGATAAGCTTGGGAAGGCAAACCCAATGACAAAAAGAAGAACAAAGATTCCACTGAGCCTATTGTCCCCCTTTGTTGGTTTCAAATTCATCGGTTGTCTTTCCATAGCATTAGTCTATCCAAAAGGAGGGCTTGAGTTTGGAAGCATATAGCGAACAATCGGTACACCGTTTAGAGGTAGGATAGTACCCTATAATGGTAGTTCCAACCATCAAGGGACGAGCTGGCACAACAGCCCCATTACCAAAAATGGTTTGGTAATCCGGCCTTAAGACTGCCTCTTCCCCGATAGCGCAATCGTTAAATTTTGGATCCAGGTAATTCCAAGGGCTCACCTCTGCCAAATTGATATACACTCTTTTCTGTCGGATTACTCCCAAACTCACCTGACCAATCACAGGGCTCTTAGCCGCATCCAAACTTTTGATGTTCCCCCCAATCAGTGACGGAAGTGGGCTGAAAATGGAGCCGATGTCCTCTGTGTTTTTCTTTAAAATTTCCCAAAAAGGGACATCCTTGGAAGCCAACCCTTTTTGTGATACCAAAATACTGTATCGCTCCATGATTCGTTCGTCTCCAACTGGGATTTCAGTAATTGTTTTTTGGAAGACAACCTGATCTCTAAATCGAGAACTGGTCTCCAATAGAATCCCTGGACTTGGTTCGGTTTTGAAACATAGTGAGTTTTGTTCTGCCTCCTTGCGCTCTCGTACATCTCTTAATTCGGGTACATAGATATAGGGCGAGCGGATTCTAGGTCTGTAAATCCATGTTTCTTGGAAGGTCCACAAAAAATCATCTGCATTTGCATTGCCTTGGGTAGAGACATATACCTCTACACCTTCTTCATCCCGCTTAAATCCCGCATCAATGATTTCAGGAGTAACTATCGGCTGCATCTGCTCGGAAACATAGCGTTCCCCAGAGCTAAGTTCAATCTCTAGTACATAATTTTGTTTTTCATCGATGTTCCTTTCAAACACATAGGTTCCTAGGCCGGCTTCGGTAAGGGGAAAAACTTGCCCTCCTACACTTTTGAGGGTTACTTTGGCACGTAGTTCTGGAACAAAGGCTGATTGTGCTCCAAGTGGTGCTGTACGACTGAGCTTCAATTCGCTTTTCAAACCTTCAGTATCAAGATACCCTTCTACTACAAGTATTCGCAATTCCGTGGCCGGAACCTCGGGCTCATAAGGTGTTCGACAAGCAACTAGCGTGGCGAAGAGTACAAAAACAAGGTAGCCGATACTTCGCATCAAAATCTAAAGTTATAGGTGATGAAGGGGATGGGCTCCGCAAAAATTGCCAGCTGATACCCTCTTAACTTGCCCCCCTCTGGGACAAAATAGACCGAATACGCATTGTCCCTTCCTAGGATATTGTAAATTCCAAAGGACCAAGAAGCATGTGCCAATTTGGCTACCTTGTGATTTCCTTCCAAGTTGATGGAAAAATCCATTCGGAAGTAATCTGGGACCCTAAACGAATTTCGGTCAGAGAAATACACCCGTTCCGAACCTCCGTAATTGAATTTGGCGATGGGAAGCGTAACAGGTCGTCCGGTACTGTATTTACCCGCAAGAGTAACATTGACTCGTTTACTCAACTCATAATTCCCTACAAAATTGGCATTGTGAGGCTGATCAAAATTACTTGGATACCATTCGGAGCGATTGATTTGCTCCTTTTGCTCCGTCGGATCTGTTTGCATCAAAGAACGGCTGTAGGTGTAGGCCAGCGACCCATTCAATTTTCCTTGCGTTTTTTTCAAATAAAGTTCCATTCCATAGGCTTTCCCCTGCGTCACCAGCACTTCTTGCTCAATGCGGTCATTCAAAACGATGCTCGCTCCAGAACGGTAATCTAACAACTGTTGCATAGAACGGTAGTAGAGCTCTGCAGAAAATTCTACTGCTCCTTGATTCATATTTTTAAAATAGCCTAGGGCATATTGAATTCCCCGTTGGGGCTTCAAAAATGAATCACTCAACTTCCAGGTATCTGTGGGAGTGATCACCGAAGAGTTACTCAAGAGGTGAATATTCTGCCGCATGGAGTTGACCCCTACTTTGAAGGAAGAGCGGTTGGATAAGGCATAACGGGCAGAGAATCGAAATTCTGGGCCATGATAGGTTTGAACCAATTCTCCGGAATTAAATTGAGTTTCTCCAGTGATGTTCTCTTTAAAATAGGGCTCGCCTTCCGCATAGATGGGGAGGGTTTGTGGACCTAAATAGGTGTAGAAATTGTATCGCAAACCCCCACTTAATGCCCACTGCTCATTGATTTCAAACTCATCGCCCAAGAACAGTGACCAATCCATGGCTGTTTCTGGAGCAACCTCATCTTGAATTACCCCACTCTCAGCACCAAAGGGTAGGATCTCCCCTGGATTGAGCTGGTAGCGTATGCCATGTACACCATAATTTAGCACGTGACGATCTCCTTTTTCCTGGCGAAACTGTGCTTTGAAAAACTGTTGGCGGATATCAAAGCGATATTGATATGAATTAAGTGGATTGTCTTCACCTTGCACCTCAAAATTATACCCATCCTGACCTACCGAAAAAGTGGCCTCAAGCGCATCGCTGAAGTAATGGGTCCAAGAGAGTGCCGCATTCTGATTGGAATAGCTATAGACCGTGTCTGGATCAAACTGGAAGGAGTCCTTACTGTAATAGCCTGACAATCGAATCTTGTCCTTTGCACCCAATTCATGTTCTACTGTGCCATTAAAGTCGGAAAAAGCAGCTCGACTTGCTCCCAAATCAATTTTCTCCGAAAGAAAATCCAAAAGCCAATCTGAATAGGTAAGACGAGAACCTAGGATGAAAGTTGTTTTATCTCCAATCGGACCCTCCAAACTGAATCGGCTAGTCATGGGTCCAATACCTCCTGAACCTCCGATTTTGTCAGAACGACCTTTTTTAGGAGTCACCTGCAATACAGAGGACAACCTACCTCCAAGACTGGCTGGGATTCCTGACTTGTACAATTCTACCCCTTGCACCATGTCTGAATTGATGGCGGAGAAAAACCCAAACAAGTGGGAAGGGTTAAAAAGCGTGTTCTGATCCATCAAAATCAAGTTTTGATCTGCCGCTCCTCCCCGAACATTGAAACCAACACTGGCTTCCCCTGCGGTATTTACGCCAGGCATCGTCAAAAGTCCTTTGATGATGTCCACCTCGCCCATGACGGCCGGAAGCCTTTTCATTTCCTGAACAGACAGGGACTGCACGCCCATCTCTGGTCTAGCCACTTGATTCAAAGCTCCGGAGCTCACCACCACCTCATTTAAGGCAAAAACCCCTTCACCAATACTCAGCTCAAGCAAGGCGTCCCCCTGGATATCCAGCAAACGTTGTTCGGTATAGCCTCCGATATTTTGAATAAACAGCGTTTTATTTCCTTTAGGAAGTAGCAATTCAAATTCCCCCGTCTTGGTGGTGACTGCCTGCTGCATGGATTCCTTTTCAAATACAATCGCTCCTTCTATGGGTTCATTGTTTTCGAGGCTGGTAACCCGCCCCTTCAGTTTTGCTTCGGTACCAGGCCCAGGAACTCCAATGGTGTAGCGGCGATTTCGAACAAACTCATCCTGAACTGACGCACCAGAGAGTGCTGCACCTGAGGGTGCTTTAAAATAGTTTGGGAGAAAGTCCACCGTTCGCTTAGCTCCCTTAAAGACAAATACTTCCAGATCTTTGGAAATGGAAAAATTAAAGTCTGATTTCAAAAAAAGAATTCCCAATACATCCTCCAACTTATCCCCATTCGCCTGCAGGCTGACAGTGACATTGGCAACTTCCTCCTTTTTGAAAATAAATCGATACTGGGTATCCTTTTCTATCAGCTCTGCAAAACGCTCAAAAGAAATACCGGTAAACAACCCCGTAATTCGCGATTCCTGCTGTTGGGCATACGCTGATCCAGCTCCTCCAAGAGCGATTAAAAACAACAGACAGACACAGGTGACGAGCGTTCGCATTAATTCGATTTAGGATTGGTCACCAAAAATTGCAAATAGGCTTCTGGCGATTTTTTGAATTGTAGCCCTTTCTCTTTTAACTCTTTCTTGAGCACCTTGGCATCAAGTCCTAGCGAAGCGATGGCTTGAGCCGCATTCTTCACCGAAGAAAATCTTCCTTCCTGCCAAATAAAATAGGCTGTCTTCTCTACATACTCAGAATCAAAGCGGGCTTGGTCCCGTGATTCTTTGGTGATTTTGTAGCGTTTGGCAAGCGCAATGGCATTTCCTTGCCCGAGTACCTGATAGATTCCATTTCCATGATGAAGAAAGGATTCATTCCCTGCAAAAAATCGAAACAATTGTCCCTCACTCAGGGTGAAGCCATCAATTTTCTCCGGTTTGATTAGGATTTTCTGATTGAAAATGGGGTGAAATGTAATCAGTTGGTCGTGATAGGTGTCGTAAATCAAGGGAACTTGTGGGTAGGTAATTCCATTAATTCGCAAGATACCCTCCTCAAATTGCCTAGACGTAAAATAGGGGTCTCCCTTGATACGAGGAGAAGGAGAAGCATATTGACCACCGGTAATCAATTCTTGAAAGTAGGGAAGCTCTTGTCGGTAAGCTGAAAGAAAAGGTAAATCCTCTCCTACCACCTGAGCATTGACTTCCTGTTGAACAAACAGGAAAGCAAAGACCGACAAAAGAAGTATACAACGCATACCGAAAAATACGATTGAAAAGTCGATTAAATTTTATTTATTCGAAATATGTTTAAATGGGTATTCAAGTATTTAAACGGAAAAGAAACACATCCAAAATGAACCGCCGAAGACAATTAATCAAAACACTGGCACTTACACCACTAGTAGGGGTCATTGCCAGCCAAGCTGAAGCCGAAAGTCCAGTAGTACAGACTAAGACCGAATTTATTTTTTCCCTCAATACCAGCACGGTACGGGGTCAAAAGCTAAGCTTGCCCCAATTGATTGAATTGGCTGCCCGAGCTGGGTACCAAGGATTGGAGCCTTGGATGATGGAAATTGAAGGATACCTACAGGGTGGAAAAAGCATTGCATCGCTGAAGAAATTGGCCAGTGACGCAGGGATCACCTTAGTGGACTGCATTGGCTTTCCAACCTGGATGGCACAGGATGAAGAAAAAAGCAAGCAAGGCTTTGTACAAATGGAAAAAGAGATGGGCATTTTGGCAGAACTAGGCTGCACGCGGGTTGCTGCTCCAGCCATCGGAGCTGAGGCACCATTAGACCTATTGAAGGCTGGCGAGCGCTACAAGAAACTACTAGATCTGGGCCGTAAAACGGGAGTGATGCCTCAATTGGAATTTTGGGGAGCCTATCCAGCCTTCTACCATCTGGCACAGGCTCTTGCAGTAGCCGCAGCGGCAGATGATCCAGATGCCAAAATATTAGCGGATGTGTACCACCTCTTTCGTGGAGGTTCAGGATTCGAAGGGCTGAAACTCGTAAATGGTCAGGCGATTTCCATTTTTCACCTCAATGACTTTCCTGGAGATATCCCTAGATTAAATCAACAGGACAAGGATCGTGTATTCCCTGGAGATGGTGCTGCACCCATGCAAGCATTGGCTGACACGCTTCGCAGCAAAGGTGGGCAGATTGTCTTGTCCTTAGAACTATTCAATCCCAACTATTACGCCATGGATCCAACCTATGTAGCCAAAACTGGTTTGGAAAAAATGAAACGGTTTTTCTAGAGATACCGATACGATGGTCTAGATGCTGAATAAGCTAAAATCAAAGGAACTAATCCAAATCGCTTAAAACACAAACCCCACCCGAAGTAAATAAGGTTCACTGTAGTACCCCTCCAGATTTGAATGGCGGAGATTGTACAGAAAAGTGAAATTAGCGCCACCTCGGGAGCCAAAGGGAGCAAAATACCCAGCTCCAACAAAAAAAGCTTCCGTCCAGGTTCGCTGAAAGTTGTCTTGCCCATAGTTATAGGCATTCCAATTGATTGACTCCACCTCGGTATAGGCAAAGATATTTGGAAGTACATTGTATCGAGCAAAAGCTCGCCCTCCAAAAGAAGATCCAGCAGCACCTTGAAAACGGTTGTCATCGTAGTACTGGTAAGTTCCTCCCAATCCGGTTGAAAACTTGGGACTGAGCATCACTCCAGCCAAGGGGGAAAGGTCAATTAAAGTGACTGTCCCAAGTTGAAGGCCCAAGTTTCCTCCATAATAAACTCGATCCTTAAATGTAAATTTTGCCTTAGGATCAATCTCCCGCTGCGCAAAGGACGAGAATTGAAATCCAAAAAATAGTGTTAGGGAAATCCCAAGAAGCTTATTTCTCCACGACCACATACAAATCCTCCGTAGGCTTCTTCATGAGGTATTTTTCTCGGGCAATTTTTTCCAAAAGTTCAGGATTACCAAAAAGCTCTTTGCGCTCTTGTTGAATTTGGACTTTTTTCTGCTTGTAAAACTCTTTCTGTTCCTCCAGCTCCCAAAGCTGCTTGGTTAGCCTCCAGTGGGTAGGTAGGTTGTTGGAGTCAATAAAGATCATCCAAACCAAAAAAGACAGGGTCGCCAAAACGTAAAAATTACTGCTGTATTTGATGACTTTTTTCATGGAGAGCGCTTTGGATGACTAAGTTACAAAAATCATGCAAAAAAAAGACAGTCCCGAATATTCAGGACTGTCGATTTATGCTTGAGAATGAAATTTATTTTAACCTTCCCTTAAAAACTGCAGAATCTCCCAATTGCTCCTCGATACGAAGCAGTTGGTTGTATTTAGCCATACGGTCGGAACGAGAAGCAGAACCAGTTTTGATTTGTCCGCAATTTACAGCCACAGCCAAATCAGCGATGGTTGAATCTTCTGTTTCTCCAGAACGGTGAGACATCACCGCTGTGAATCCCGCCTTGTGCGCCATGCTGATTGCATTTAGGGTTTCAGTTAGCGTACCAATCTGGTTTACCTTTACTAGGATAGAGTTGGCTGATTTTTCTTCAATACCACGCTTCAGGAAGCTGACATTGGTGACAAACAAGTCGTCCCCTACCAATTGGATTTTGGAGCCAATTTTGGCAGTTAACATCGCCCAACCTGCCCAATCTTCTTCTGCACAACCATCTTCGATGGAGTCGATTGGATATTTTTCGGTAAGCTCAGCCAAATAAGCTACTTGCTCTTCTCTAGAACGTACCTTTCCGTTTGGTCCTTCAAACTTGGAATAGTCATACTTTCCGTCTTTGTAAAATTCAGAGGATGCACAATCTAAAGCAATGGTTACATCGTCGCCAGGACGGTAGCCTGCCTTGCTGATCGCGTCAAGGATACAAGCAAGTGCTTCTTCTGTTCCGCCAGAGAAATTAGGTGCAAAACCACCCTCATCCCCTACTGCAGTACTCAAATGCTTATCATGAAGAATTTTTTTCAAGTTGTGGAAGATCTCAGCACCCCAACGGATGGCCTCTGAGAAGCTGCTAGCACCAATTGGACGAACCATAAATTCCTGAAAGGCAATCGGAGCATCGGAGTGGGAACCGCCATTGATGATATTGAGCATTGGAACAGGAAGTGTATTGGCATTCACCCCGCCGATGTAGCGGTAAAGTGGCTGTCCAGATTCCATAGCCGCTGCCTTAGCTACCGCAAGAGAAACTCCTAAGATGGCATTGGCGCCCAACTTACTTTTGTTGGCAGTTCCGTCCAAATCAATCATGATCTGGTCGATGGTATTTTGTTCGAAGACATCCATGCCCACCAATTCAGGGGCGATGACATCGTTGACATTGGAAACGGCTTTCAAAACACCTTTTCCCAAATATTTACTCTTATCTCCATCGCGGAGTTCTACCGCTTCATTTATTCCAGTGGAGGCACCGCTAGGTACCGCGGCTCTTCCAAAAGCCCCATTTTCAGTCACTACATCTACCTCTACAGTAGGATTTC
>JACCEC011231026.1_pt1 | contig 20268 bp, 19 predicted proteins | sample 7450121 | NCBI WGS metagenome assembly JACCEC01 (sample SAMN15323455, study PRJNA562643) | freshwater metagenome | isolation source: river surface water | place: USA:Blue River Watershed | collected 2017-08-18 | reverse complement strand
AATATTTTAAATATTCTGGTTTATTTTCAATTTCAGGAAAATATCTCCATGCACTATAATATACTAACCATTGTTTTGGTTCAACCCAAAATGCATTTGTGATATAATAAGGCATTGAAGCTGAACTAGGTAAAATTGGCATCCATGGACTTCTTTCATAATAGTTTTTTAATTTTTCTTTTGTATTTATAATCGGATCATATGTATATAAATAACCATAATTTGCATTAGTATTTCTTCTTTCAATTGGATTTATCCATGCACCAGCATATTGAACTGATTTTTCATCATCAAAAACTGTTAATCTATTACAAAATGTTGTTACATTTACTTCTAAATTTAATTTCATCATTTGACCTAATTGAACTCCTGAATCATAATAACCTGCTGCAAATGAAGAAGGAACAGCAGGAAATTTTAACATATAAATTCTATAAGTATCAGTTGCTTTTGTTATATCTAATGGAAGAAGTTTAGTTATCATTACTGGTAATTTAATATTTTGGTTTATAGGATCGGCATTATCTGATGCAATATTACAAATAACTCTCAAACCATTATAATAATTTATTCTAGGTATAATATAATTAGCTTGTAAAGTAAAAACATTTAAAATTATTTCTAAATGACACATTTTACAAGGTTGATATTTGTTAATATTATAAAGTAAATTATTTAATATATTTATTGCATTATCTTTATTATTTAAATCAAGTGGAAGATAAACAAAATCATTCATTAAATTTTTTTCTTCATATAACTTTTTATAATCTTCACAGAAAACATTATCTTTTTCATAAATCATTATTGAGTATTTAATTTTTTGTATTTTTTGATGAATAACTAAAGCATCAATTTCTTTATTTCCAGAATATAATAAAGATATATTTTGACCTTCGGGAATTGTTCCTATTCCTGAAGAAGAAATTATTAAAACTTTTTCATTATGATCAATATTTTTTTCTTTAAGCGCTTCAATTGCACCAAATAATTGATTCGATGCTAAAACCATTATAAAAAATTTATTTTGTTGAATTAAACTATCAATATTAGGTGTATTATTAATAAAATCTAAAACTATATTTTTTGTTTCAATTATTGAATAATTTGCATTTTTTTTTGTGATATTATATGATTCTGGATCAACCGTACTTCTTTCTAATCCATATAAAAATGATTCATAATTTAATATTGTTAAACCATTACCTTCTGGTCCATCAATATATAATATTTCATATTTATCAGTCATTTTATTAAATTTATACTATTTGCAAATATTATTTTTTTAAGTACTAAAATTTTAAATAAATAATAATTATTTAAAAAAATGAATTTAAAAAAAAATAAAAAAATATGATTAAACAATTAATTAAATAAAAATGATTATTAATCAAGAATTAAAGAAAATCCCGATTCATGTTATTAACTTAAAAGAGAGAAAAGAAAAAAGAAAGTTTATCAAACATCAATTTGAAAAAAAAGGTATTCCTTTTCAATTCTTTTTTGCCGACAAACATCCTACTTCACCCAAAAGAGGTTGTTTAGAATCACATTTAACTGTCATTAAAAATGTACTAGCTGAAAACAAACATGATTCAGTGATGATTTTTGAAGATGATGCTAAATTTATAAATGCTATATCTACATTAAAAAAAGTTCCCGAAGATTGGGATATGTTATATTTTGGTGGTACGGTTTTCCGTATTCTTGAAAAAAAACAACCAGGTTGGACTCAAGTACAAACATGGACAACTCATGCATATATGATTAATTTAAAAAATAAAGAATTAGTAAATGATATTTTAGCAATGGAAAGTTATGAAGGTGAAATTGATAGATTTTATATTGAAAAAATTCATTCTAAATATAATTGTTATATGGCTGACCCTATGATTTGTATTCAAAAAGAAGGTTATTCAGATATTGAAGGTAAAATGGTAGATTATTCATTTATGACTCAAACTCTTAAAGGTTTACGAGTTCCCGAATCTGGTACTGATGAAAATGGAAATTATGTATTAAAACTTCCGGATATCGCTTCTCATAATCTTCCTAAAGTAAGCATTATAACACCAACTTATAATCGTAGAACATTATTTGCAATGGCAATGTATAATGTATTTGGATTTGTTTATCCTAAAGAAAAAATTGAATGGGTTGTTGTTGAAGATGTGACAACTGGTATGAGTGAACATCAAACAGTTGGACCTCTTCTTCCTAAAGATCCTAGAATTAAATATATTAAATTAGAACCAGGTGATGAACCTTATACAATTGCAATGAAACGCAACATTGGTGTTGCTAATTCATCATCACAAATAATTGTTCATGTTGATGATGATGATATTTATGATGAATATTCACTTTTATCAAGAGTTAAATTATTATTAAAATATCAAGCAATGGGTATTGAATGTTTAGGAAGTACTATGATTGGTACATATGATATTGTAAGAAATCGTTCATCTATGGCAACAGATGGTCCTATTTCTTTATCAGAAGCTTCAATGGCTTATACAAAAAGATTTTGGGAAGAAAGAAAATTCGATGATGCATGTGAAAGAGGTGAACATAAAGCATTTACAGAAGGAAGATTACATAAAATTTTAGATGTTCCATATTGTGCAACAGTTATTGCATTAATTCACAAAATGAATTTTACACATCAAATTCGTGATCAATTAGAAGAGAATAATAGTATAACAAATTCAAAAAATGAAAGTGGTGTATTAAGATATAGTGATAAAGCTGGAGATAAAGCTGGTCAAGTAGCTAACTTTTTAGATACTTTTTCAGATGAAAGACAATTATTTATATTAGATTTAAGAGATGAATTAATGAAAGAGTATAAGTTAAAAGAAGAGATTGAAAGAATTAAAAATTTAAAAATAGATGATGATGAATCATCAGAAAATATCCCTGAATTAGTTTAAATATAATTTTCTATAAATAATTATTTATAAAATATATAAAAAAAAATAAAAATTTAATTATAATTTTTAAATAAAAACTCCCATATAAATATAATCAAATATATTTTGTAAATTTTTTGTACAATTATCTTCACTTATATTCATTAATTTATTCCATGTCATATATTGGTATTCTTTTTTTTTATTTTTATTTACAAAATATTCATAATAATATGAATAATTTAAAATTAATTCTTGAATTTTCATATCCATTTCTTCAATATTGATTATAAATAATCTATTTTTAATATTTTCATTTTTTTTTAATAAAGGAACATCATATATCATAATTTTATTTTCAATAATCCAATTTTCAAACATATTTTTTAAAATATCTACAAATTTTAAACCGTATAATGTATTATAATCTTTATTTTCTAAATTTTTTAAATTTTCAATATACCATTCATTATATGTATTTTGATTAGGTTCAATCCCATAAAGTTCAGTATAATACGCTCTAAAATCCGACATTAACCATTGTTGTACAATTATATTGTCATATGATATCATTTTTTTAAGAAAACATCTTACTAAAACTTCTATTAAAGATTTATCATCTTTTTTAATTATTTCATTTGGTATTTCAAATTTATTATTATGATTATTTCCTAGTAAAAAACCATATTTTTCGTGATAAAATATTAATGATACATTCCAAATATCATTATTTAATGAACTAAAATATTGTACTTTTTCTTTTTTTTTATAATTTAAATCGAAATTCATTTTATTTATTTCTCATAATTAAATATTAAACTTTTTTTAAGTTCCCTTATTAACTATCATATTCATTATCAGAATTATTATTATCCGAATCATATTCATTATCTTCTTCAGAATAATCATAATCATCATAATTATTATCATCTGCATCATCTTCACAATCAATACCAGGTTCATCACAATCATTGTCTTTTTCATATAAAGATGCTAAATAATCATCAATTTGTTCATCTTCATCATAATCTTCACCATTTTGTTCTAACCATAAATAGAAACCTTTAGATTTCTCATCATTAAATTCATGTTTAATGTTAATAAATTGTAAAAGATCTTCAAGTTTAGATTTTTTTTTTTCACGAGATGTTGATTCAATTTCTTCTTGAATTAGTTCTTCTAATTTTTCGAGTTCAATATAATCATCACCAATCATTGGACGTTCTGCATCATTAAATGATGTATCATTAATAATATATTCTAGTAAATTACGAATTTTTTTAGGTAAATAATTTTTATATTTTCCATCAATATATTCTTCAACATCAAATGTATTAACAATATTCATTTTATCAGTCTCTTCATTACCAAACCTTTCTTCAAAATCATCAAACATTGGTGTCGATTTAGTAGAAGTAGTTGATGTAGAAGTTGTGGTAAATTGCTTTAATTGTAGCATTTTAAACGTTGATATATTCTTTCTCAGAATGTTTATTAAATAATATATTTTTAATCTTTTTAATCATAAAAAATCAAATTTTTTTTATTTTTAAGTTTTACGTTATTATTTTATAATATAATGTTCTGTTTAATGAACATTATTTATGGCCCACTCAAACACAGAGTCCACATCAAAAACGGCACCTAGTCCGAAGATGTGAACGGACTTTTTGAACTCATAGTTCATGTCGCGGATTTCTGCGTGATACTGGAACCATCTTCCCGTTCCAGGCACTGGGCCCTCAACATACTCGTTGACCTCCTTCAACTTGAGGACAAACTTGTCTGCCAAGAATAGAACATGCTTCCCTTGATAGTACACGCTAAAGTTGCGCTTCCTCCAGGCAAGATGTTCCACGAAGCACTTCCAGTTCTTCTGTGCCCATTGGAACCACTCTCGTTTCCGAACCTCCTTCTCAAGTTCAATTGCCTTCCAATCTTGCTCTTCCAATAAAGCAGAGCTCATTTTTGAACCTACTCAGTTCATTCATTATATAATTTATAATAAATTTTTTATTATAAATTTGACTATCATTTTTTTCAATATATATTAACGTAAATTATATAATTATAAATTCTAAATTATATAAATTGTATAAAAATTCATAAATTAAATTAATACTTGCTTGGTTCATATTAAGGAAGAGCAGCGAGTAGCAGGAGTCGTCTATTTTGTAACTTTATATGATTTGATTTTATCTAATAATTTTTTAGCTTCTTCATTTTCTTGAAAATGTTTTCTTACAGGTTCTATAATTTGATTAATTGCTTTAGCTAAAGCTGGTTTTACCATACTTGGGTGAAGTACTTTATTTTTATAATCTTCTTCAAATTTATTATAATCCTCATATTTAAATTCTTCATTTACTTCAAATTTACCATAATATCCAAATATAATATGTTTAATATAATCAATAACTGGATTTTTATCAAAATCTTCATCTCCTTCGGGACAATATGCACTTCTAATTTTTCTATTAACATCTTGTTCACTATCTTCCATAAATATTGCTGAATCTGGATCGCTTTTTGACATCTTTTCCATTCCCTTCTTTAATCCCATAATCATATGATGGGACAATATAATTGGTTTATGTTTTATTTTTGGTTTTGTTTGTTCACAATATTCTCTTGCTAACATATTTACTTTTCGTTGGTCCATTCCCAATTGACAAATATGAGCCTTTAAAAAGAATATATCTGCTGCTTGCATACAAGGATAAAAGATTTGTGCAGCAGGAATATCATCACCTTCTTCTTTTCTTCCCATAATTGTACAACATCTTTTAATTCGCGTGATATTATTTAAACGTGCTATATCCATTACTCGTGTCCAATATTCATTTGGTCTCTTATTAATTTCTTCAGAAGCCCATAAAAATTCAACATTTTCAATATCCAAACCAACTACTGACCAAATTTGAATCATATATTTTCCTAAATTTTGTATTTTATCTAAATCACCTCCCATTTTATTATTTAATTGAGCAAACCAATCAGCTATCCATAATTTAAATTTACATCCACATTTTGTCAACTTATTTATATTAATCACTCTTAAAATACCCTGTCCTATATGCATTCTTCCTGATGGTTCAAATCCATCATAACATATAGGATGTTCAATTTTCTCAAATAACTCTTTTAATTCACTTTCTTGTATGCATTCTTCTCCTACAGTTAATGCTAATTTGTATTTTTCTTCGTGTGTTTTTGATATTAATTCATCATTTTTTAAAAAATCCATTTTTTATTTAAAAATATTATTATTTTAATTTAATTTTTTTAAGTAGATTTAAAAAGATAATTTATTTATTTTTTATTAAATTTAAATAAATTCAATTTAAAGAAAAGATTTCTAACTAAAAATAAAAAGAAAATGAAGTTGTATGAATTAATTGAAAAACATAATCCAAATTTTAATCCTATTTCAAAAATTCATAGAAAAGATAATATAAAACCTCATAATCAAGATGATTTAATTATTTATTTTTCACATTCAACTCTCGAATTAGTTATTTTACCTAAAAATCAATTAGATGAAAATAATAAAATTATTTTACCTTCAAATGCTGATTTATTAGTTAAATATAATTACCATATTGTTAAAGATATTGATATTAATTTTGATTCTTTTTTAAATTCTGATTTTATAGATAATGAAAATTTTATTGAATCTTTATCTAATTTTTTTTATAAATATTTTAATTAAATTTATTTTTATTCTTCAATCAATAATGGAACCATTTTAACATATTCACATATTTCATTCGTCCATTTTACAACTATAGGTATTATTAATACTCCTTCTTTTTCTGCATCATATAATGCTTTTTTATATATTGGGTCTAAATTTGATGGTTTAAACGCAACAACATCACTTCTTTGTATTAAAAAAACAATAGCACATTGATACATTCCTGTTTTTTGAAGTTCTTTTAAATGATTTGCATGTTTTACTGCTCTTTCACTAACAGGTTCTGATTGATTTTTTCGGTAACCATCTGGAAAAATTGCTATTTTTTCATCAAATTGATATGTTGATAAATCTAATTTTTTTCTTTCTTTTGCTGTAACATCAACATAATCTGCTAATGGTACACATTTAACTTCCAATATACAAGGTTTACCATTATGCATAAATGTAAAATCAAATCTAGATTCTTCCATAGTAACTTCTGGTACAACATCAGTAACATTAGTAAAAGGATTTATACGATTATTTTCTAATAAATACTTTGATATAGGATTACCTAACATAGGGTTAATTCCTATAGTATAAGTTAATTGATTTTGTGGATTTTGAATTAAAACATTATGAATTACATATTTGGATTTATTTTTTGGATTTGAGGATTTTGTCACAATTATATTAGTATCTTCTACTAATAAACCACAACAACCTAAAGCAGGTGTATGAGCCATGACATTTTCATCTAAAATTTCATTATTATCTCCAAAAACTTGAATATCAGCTAAATAAGGTGATTTACAGACTTTTGAAGGTCTATGTAAAACTTTAGCTCTATAAATTTTGTCAAATCGATATACAATATTATTCATTTTATTATTTAATACTTATTTATTTTTTATTTATTTATCTTAATTCTTTTTTCACTTTTTATTTTTTTCTTTAAGTTGAAACAAGTACTTAAAAAAATGATTAAAAAATAATATTTTATTTTAATACTTAAAAAAATTATTAAATAAATTAATTAATACGTAAATAAAATGGATACATCAACCATAACAATCACTTTTGGTGATCAAGCAGAAAACCACAAAGGTATGCAAGTCATCGGAACTGCTGCTGAAAAAGGTTTTACGTTAACTGAACTACAGAATGCTCAAAATTATTTTAATTTAATTGGAAGTACTTGTGAAATTATTCATTTAAATCAATTTCTTCCTCATGGTACAACTTGTGAAGAAAATGCTTATATTCTTGTTGCCAGAGGTGGTGTGAATTCTATTTTACAAAATCATGGATTAACTGCAAATGATCTATTTAATGAACAAGCTTCTTTAGATTTTGATAAAAAGGCTTTAATGTATGGAAGAGTTGTAAATAAACATGCTCGTTGGAATCTTTGTTATGCAGATTTTGAACAAGAGCCTAATTATGAAGAAGGAAGAGGAAGAATTGTTAATTTTTCAACCATTCCAGTGACAAATATTGTTCGTCAATCTCTTAAAAATTTAATTCCTAGTGCTGAAAATTTACAGGGTGAAGCTAATTATTATTACGCAATAAACTCTTGCGGAATTAGTGCACACGGTGACCAGGAAAGATTAAAGGTTATTGGTGTTAGAATTGGAGCTTCTCTACCTCTTTATTTTCATTGGTTTCAAAATTCAAATTCTATTGGAACAAAAGTTCAAATCCCTTTAAACCATGGTGATATTTATATTATGTCTGAAAAAACTACTGGTAATGATTGGAAATTAAAAAAGAAACCTACTTTAAGACATGCTACTGGAGCTGCAAAATATACTACATTTAAATAAATAAAAATTAATTATATTTAAATATATAATAAATTAAATTTATAAAAAAGTGAAAATAATTTTTTTAAACTTTATATATTAATATAATTTATTATTAATATAACGTAAATTTATATACAAAAATGGCACAGAAACGTATTATGAAGGATTTGAAACAATTTGAAAAGGAACCCTTAAATGGAGTATCAATTAATTCACATGAAGATAATTTATTTTTATGTGATGCAACCTTTGAAATTGATTGTAAAAATCATGGTAAAACACATATGGTTATTCTAATTAATTTTTCTGAGGATTATCCTTTGAAAGCTCCAAATGTTGGATTTTGTGTTCCTTTTGATTATACTCAAGGAGCATCATATATTCAAAGAGATGGAATTTTACAAGGAAAATATATAGTTTGTTTAAATGTACTAGGCAATTTTGCTCATGTACATGATGAATGGGAAGGAATGAAAGGTACAGGTTGGTCTCCAGCTTACAATCTTTCATCTTTACTTTTAATTATTCAAAATCTTCTTAATGAAGAAATGAGTGGTCATAATGAACGCAGTTTAAAAAATATTTATGAACAATGTGAAGAATTTAAAAGAAATAATACTCATTTGACATATATTAATACATATGTTAAAGAGGAAGAATCTTCATCTACAATTGATATTGAAGATGAAGAATTGAAAAAGTGTATTCTTTTTATTCAAAATAAAATCGGCGACAATGTTGATGAACAAAATCATTTTCTTCATACTATTCAATTCTTAATTGAAAAGTCTAAACATAAAGAAAGTGAATCATCACCATCCGAACCACAAGAAATTATTGATCCTGAAATCTTTTGTTGGTATTCAAATGTAAATTATACTCAAGATATTCTTGGGTATGGTATTCAAGTAAAACAACAAGGACGCAATGAAATTTTGTGTACTGATGCAAATTATATTAGTAAAATAGCATTTTTTGAGGATAATTTGAGAGTTTTCCCGAATAAGGATACTTTTAGATTCTTTCTTCCTGCATTTATTAATGTTAAACATACAAACATTCAAAATTGGAATGATATTCTAATGGCTTCAATTTTTGAAATTGGAGCTGTTTATAGTTTAGGAAGAAATTTTAATAAATGTGTTATGAAAATCTTTCCTGATTTAATTAACACTTTAGTTGTTCAAATGATGGACTCGCGTTCAGACATTCGAGCAAGTGGATTGATTTTTAGATGTTTATTAAATTTATGGCGTACTTTTTATCATTTAATTAGTACAAATGAATCTTTAAAAAATGCTATTTTAGCAAATATTCATGAATTTATTGGAAATGAAACTAAACGTACTAAAGAACATACTCCTAATTTGGGTATTATTTTAGCAATGTCTACTGTTCTTAATGAAACTGATATGGATATTTCTGCTTTTTTGAATGCATTTGAATTAGAATGTAGTTTAAGACGTGTTATGTGGTGGCAAAAAGAAAGAGTTAAACTCGACCCCACTGGAACATTTCGTCAATGTGAAATTTCACGAAACAATGTTCTTTTCCAAGTTTTATTCAGAAGTTATCTTCTTGAAATCGGTGTTCAAAATCGAATTGAAGAACTTGATAGATTAAATTGTAATGTCGAAGGAGGTGTTGAAGTTCTATTAAATAAATGGAAAAAAATTCTAGAAATAACTCAAGCACAACCTAATTGGCAACAGTATTATCAAGAACTAACTTTTTTGGGGTTCCCTGAAGGTAAGAAAGATGAAATTTGTTCAAATGTAAATACATTTATTCAAAATTGTATTTTTAAAGCAGGTAAATTAAATGGTTATACATTTACACAGAATAATCATTCTGGAAGACCTCTTTATAGAAGATGAATATGTTTTCCAAAGCGAAGCGCTCAGAAAACAATTATCATTCTGCAACTTGGCGCTTCGCTTTGGAGTTGCCAATAATGATAAAGAATTAAATAATATAAACGTAAAAATTTAAGTATTAAAAAAATGAATAAAATTATAATAATATATTTAAAATAAATTAAATAAAGAGATTTAAATAAATCAATTTAAAATGATTCGAAAAGAATATTTAGTAAATCAAATTGACAAAAAAATACAATTAAAAAATTGTGTTTTTTTAAATACTAATCAATTAAATGGAAAAAACAAGATTTATGCAAAATTATCAAGTGTTAAAAATGCAAATGTTTTGTATTCAATTATTGAACCAAATGATGACATTTTACAAGAAGGATTAGGTATGAACAGTGTTTTCAGACAAAAATTATATACTGCATTTAATGATCCTGTTTATATTGAAGAAATGAATAAAAATTCAATTATTCAATTAAAAAAAATAATAGTCAATGTTCGCACACAATCAAAAAAGAAGTATTCTGATGCTATTTTAATAAATTTAATTCAAGAATCAATTTATTTTGAAGAGATCTTAGTTAATTTAACTCAAGAACTTGTGTTAAAATACAAAGATGAAGAAAATAATGTTGATTTAATTTATATGCGTCTTGAACATTTATTAAATGATAAAGATGATGAATTAGAATATGGTTTATTTGAAAAAGGTAAAACTGAGATTATTTTTACAGGTGAAAATGTTAAAACTGAAAAACTATTTAAAATTAGTGATTTATCATTTGAAAAAATTGGAGTCGGTGGTCTTGATTATCAATTTGAAGAGATTTTCAGACGCGCCTTTTTATCTCACATGATTCCTAAAAAACTTCATGATAAATTAGGTGTTCAACATACTAAAGGTATTCTTTTATATGGTCCTGCAGGATGTGGAAAAACCAGATTAGCAAGAAGTATTTCACAAATTTTAAACATTAAATCAGTTAAGATTGTTAATGGCCCTGAAGTATTAAGTAAATATGTAGGCGAATCAGAAGAAAATGTTAGAAAATTATTTGCTGAAGCTGAAGCTAATCCTGATGAACTCCATATGATTATTTTTGATGAATTTGACGCTATTTGTAAACAAAGAGGATTATCAAATTCCAATTCTGGAGTTAATGATTCTTTAGTCAATCAACTTCTTAGTAAAATTGATGGTGTTAATGCACTAAATAATATTATTATGGTTGGTATGACAAATAGAAAAGATTTAATTGATGAAGCAGTTATTCGTCCTGGACGATTTGAAGTTCATATTGAGATTGGTCTACCTGATTTAGATGGTAGAAAACAAATTCTTATTTTACATACAAAAAAATTACGAGACAATAATATTTTAGATGAATCAATTAATTTTGATGAATTAGCTGAAAAAACAGAAAATATGACTGGTGCTGAATTAGAATCACTTGTTAAAAATACTGTTTCATTATGTATTAAAGAGTTTGTAAATATGAATGATATTGAAAATTCATTAAAACAAGATATGAATGTTAAAATCGGTCAAGATAAGTTTTTAATTGAACTTAGTAAAATGAAACCAATGTATGGTTTAAATCAAGATGTTATTGGAAAAATCCTTCAAGATAATCAATACGAAGAAAAAAATCCTCAAATAATGCACAATATGATTAATCATATTATGTTATATAAAAAAGAAGGTAAATTATTAAATAATATTTTAATTCATGGTTCATCTCAATGTGGTAAAACTTATACAGCTTGTTATCTGGCATCATTAGCAAAATTCAAATTCACTCGATATATTAGTGCAAATGATTTGATTAATTATAGTGAATATGAAAAAATTAATTATTTAATTAAAATTTTTAGAGATGCTATGAATACAGATGAAAGTTTTATTATTATTGATGATGTTGATATTATGATTGAATATACACCTCCTCATCACTTTTCAAATAAAATGATACAAACATTAAAAACATTAATGGGAACTAAAATTTTTGAGAAGAAAATGATGGTTGTTTATTTAACAAATCAATATGAAGATATTCATTCAAAAAGATTATTCGATAGAATTCATCATACATATTGTTTAGATGATTTGGAAACATTTAATAATCCTTTTTAATGTATAATTTATATGTTTTAAATTTTAAATTTATAAAATTAATAGCTTTTAATAAGCTATAAGCTGTTCAAACTTTTTTTCTATATTTGTCATTTCTTCATCTGTATAGATTCTAATTGTTCTATTAAGAAGAACAGATGAAGGTGTATTAGGAGATGTTATATAATTAAAATATATCTCTTCTTTACTTAGCTGATTTTTTTTCTTAGGGAAAAAAGGTTTAGCATTTACGTTTGTACCTGAAGTAGACGAGTTAATAAAATGCTCCATTTTAGTTTTTTACATGTTTTAATTTAATTTTATTTTTTATTATTATTTTAACTATCAATTTTTAACTAATTTAATGTATTTAAAAAAAAATGAATTTAAATATTTATTATAAATCTATACTATTTAATTTAATAAACTAATAATAAATAACTAATAAAATGAAAATTTGTATTGATGTAGGAGGTGTTTTAACTGATTATGAAGGTGATGATAAAACCAAAATAATTAACGTAAATGGAGCTAAAGAAACATTAGAAAAATGGAAATCAGAAAATCATGAATTAATTATTATATCTTTTTGTAAAGAGAGAGCAGCATTTAGGCGTTCAAACAGATTAATTGAAGACGGAGATTCGGATTTATTTAATTTTGAATATTATGTAGCAGATAGAATGGATAAAAGAGATGTTATCAATTATATTGAAAATGTTGATATTATGATAGATGATAATGAAGAAGTCTTAAACAAAATTAAAGATGCTAATAGAAATGTTATTACAATAATGTTTCAAGAATTTAATGATGTTCAAAAAACTAAACATAAAAAACATTTATTAGCTAATAATTGGAATGAACTTAATGATTTAATTGATACAATTAAAAATAGTGATAGAAGTAGAAAATATGATTATGTAAAAAAAGATATATATGAATTATATACTATTAAAGAAATTAGTCAAAAAGCTATTTTTATTGAATAAATTATTATTTGTTTTTTTTATAATTTTTTTTTATTTTTTTATTTATTTTTTTAAATTAAAAATAAATTCATTTGTTTGATTAATATTTATTAACATTTCATTAATAATTAATTTTTGATATTTAATTTGATCTTCTAAAAATTCTAAATATTTTTCAGGATATTGTTGAGTATTAATAATAAAAAGTTTTTTATTTAAATCTTTTATATCTTTCATTTTTTGTATTTTATTAGAATTTGTACAAAATTTATGGTTATTTTCAATTAAATCATTATATTTATCATAGTTTGTAAAATAATCAATCGGATAAGTCAATACATGTTCTAATTCTTTTTTATTCATATTTATATTTTTTTTTAACAGATAGTTATATTATTTAATTATATTAAAATATTAATTCATTTTTTTATTTTTATATTTACGTTATAATTAAATAACAATTTATTTAAAAATATATATATAATATTATTAGAATAATTATTTTAATATGTCACAGAGTCTTCAGTCAATGAATCCAAGAAATAAAGGTTTAAAAAGATTAGCTAATTCAAATGCTGAAAATAAATTTTCAAGTAGTAATAATGGAAATAGTAATGATGGAGAAAATGGAAGAAATAAAAGAAAACCACGTCAAATTAAAAAACTTAGATCAAGAGTTAATATGGATTTTCAACCAAGAATAGAAGTTTATCAATATCAATTATCAGGTCATATACCATTGAAAGAATCACAATTTTCAAATTTTGAAAAAAGAAAAATTAATTCACCACTTAATAATCAAGTAGGTATACATACTACAAATACAAGTAATGAAAATTATAATTATAATTTATATCAAAGTCTAGATCCACTTAAAACATCTAATATTCAAACAAATTATGTAAATACAAATGTATTTAATGTTCCTTTTTTCTATAAAAAATACAAAAATTGGATAGCTAGAGATCAGGATTTAGAAAAATTTATAGGTTTTTATTCTATTGACAATCATCAACAATTTTATGATTTAATAAAAGGAGCTTCACTTAATCAATTAAATTTTTTATTACATAGACATATTGCTTTGCCAAATGATTTATCTAGAATTTATAATCATTATTTAAATGGTGTAATTGGTTATTCTACAATTTATCATGCTATTAGAAATATTGATATTTTACATAATATGGGTATTATATTAAAAGTAGATTTAACAGATAATAATGAAAAAATAGTTACATTTGGAGATTTTCATGGTAGTTATCATTCATTTATTCGTTTAATGTTTCGTTTACATGTTTTAGGAGTTATAGACTTTAATACTTTTACTATTAATGAAGGATATAGACTTATGTTTTTAGGAGATATTTTGGATAGAGGTTTATATTGTTATGAAATTATGTATTGTTTGTTAAAATTTATTATTCAAAATAATACTAATGAAAAACAAAAAATATTTATTAATAGAGGAAATCATGAACACATTGAACAATATGGAAGAGCTAATTATTTTTATAAAGAATTGAATTCAAAATTTAGACTTACTCCTGATAATTTAGCTGAATCATCTCGTTATTCTAGAAAAATGAATTTACATAATGAAATAAAATTATTATTTAAAATATTTTTTTCTATTATACCATCTGCAATTATTTTAAACTCTCCTTCTAATAATGTAAAATATTACTGTGCTCATGGAGGATTTCCTTTAGTTAATCCTCCTCGTGGTCAAACTGGTTTAATAGCTAAAGTATTTGAGGATCAAGAAATTAGTATTGTTGATGAATTAGAGGCTAATCAAATAAGATGGAATGATTTTTATGGACAAGATAATTATAGAAAATCAACAACTAGAGGACTTCCAGGTACAAATTCAGGAGTATATCAATTAGGAACAGAAGATGTCCACGAATTTTTAAGAAACAATAATTTTAATTTTATAATTAGAGGTCATCAAGATAATTATTATAACTCTTGGTTATTATTAAAATCAAGTTATTTATTAAATTTTTTTACTCCAGACCAAAATGAAGCTTATGCATTTCCATTAGACCAAATTAGTAAAAATTTATCATTTTTATTACAATTTTCAACACTTTCAATGCACGAAAAAATACTAAGATTAATGGAATTTTTTAGAAAAACAAATAAAATAAATAAAAATGTTTTAAATTTTATACAAAAACCAAATAGAAATGTTGATAATAAAATAATCGATGGACCTATAGCAACAATTAAAACTTCTTTTAGTAATTGGAGTGTTGAAGGTGCTAGAAATAGAAATTTTTCAAAAAGTTTTAATAATTATGCTACTAATGAACAAAATGAAAATGATGAAAATATTTTTGAATTATTTCCTGTTTTAACAATTTCAACAAATACAGATTTTAATCGTTATTTACAATTTGATAGTTTTATTCTTTTAAGATTTGATCAAGTACCTGTTCATAATTTAAATAATCCTCGTCCTTTATTTACTAAATCAACTTTTATTCATAATATTAATCATCTCAAAGGAATTCCAGTTAATCATAATCCTCAAGCTAGTTCAAGTAGTTCTCAAGTAGCTAAACAAAATGAAAATGAATTTAATCATGCTCTTTTAGAAGAACTTTTAAGAGAAACTAAAGGAGGGAAAAAGAAAAGTAAAAAAACAATAAAATCCAAATCTAAAACTAAAACAAAAAAATTTGATAAATAATTATTAAATATATCAACATTAAAACATCATTGTTATTAAATAAAATATATTATTAATTAAATTTATAAAAAAAATGAATTATATTTATACTTAAAAAAATATTAATAGTTTTATAATATAGTTATTTTATCTAAAATGAATAAATTAAAAATACAATATTTTTCTGATCTACATCTTGAATTTTATGATTTAACAAAAGTTGCTAGATTAGTTCATTGGATAAAACCTAAATCTAATATATGTATTTTAGCAGGTGATATTGGTTATCCTTTTCAGAAAAAATATGAAACTTTTTTAATTGCAATGAATAAAAAATTTGAGCATATTTTTTTGATATTAGGAAATCATGAATTTTATCAATTTAAAGAAAATAAAGATAAAACCATTCAACAAATTATTGAACAAACTGAAAAAGTAATAAAAGATAATAATTTAAGTAATGTACATTTTTTGAATAATTCTCATTATGATTTAGGAGATTATAGATTTATTGGTTCAACTTTATGGTCTCATATTTATGATAATCGTTATTTAAGTAATGATTATAATTCAGTATATGAATTTACTATTGAAAAAATTAATGAAATGCATAAAGAACATAGAGATTATTTAAAGAATATTATAGAACAAAGTAAAAATGAAAACAAAAAAATAATAATGATAACTCATCACTTACCTTCCTTTTTATTAAATCATCCTAAATATTCAAAATATCAAAATTATCATCAATGTTTTTCATCTCATTGTGATGATTTAATTATAGATCCTATTAAATGTTGGATTTTTGGACATACACATAGTCAAATTGATATGAAAATAAACAATATTCCATGTATTGCTAATCCTATTGGTTATCCAGGTGAAAATAAAGATATTGATTTTCACAAAATTATTGAAATTGATTAAATTATTTTTCTTTTTAAGTACTATATTGAACTTAAAAAAAGATAAAAAAAAATGAATATATTTTTTACTTAAAATAATATTAATATAAAATATTATAAATAATTTAAAAATGCCTAATTATACTAAAAATACATTAATAATTAGAGGAAATAAAGACCTTTTAAGATATTTTTATGAACAAAATAGAGTGACAGAAGATGATGAAAAGTATTTATCAGATATACATGGAAAAAAGAAAGATTTATCTTTTTCAAAATCAGTTAGTGTTGAAACTGGTGAATTCATGTTACAATTTATTATGTCTCAAAATAATATTAAATTAAATAATTATTTTGATTCAGCTGTTGTTATGTGGGGAACTAAATGGAATGCAGGTGATCCAGTTGTTGATTTAAAAAATATAGAAAATGGTGAAATAACATATACATTTGATACAGCATGGTGTTATCCACAACAATGGTTAGAACAAGTTTCAATTATTTATAAAAATTTAGAGTTTTATATTAATTTTACGAATGAAGATGATAATTATGATGAAACATTTGAATATAAATATAAAGATGGTAAATTTGAAGAATTAAAAAGATATAGTTATCATTTACAACAAATTGATAAATTAGGAGGTATTGAAAAAGTAGTTAATGATATCATTGAATATTTTGAAAATAATCCAAATGAAGTTTATTCATCAAATAGTGACGATATCAAAAAAGATTATTTTACAACTATTGTATATATGATAGAAAAAGAAAAAAGTAAAAATATTATATCTTATATGAGTGGTTCAAATGATAATTTTAGTGATTTTTTGCAAAAATATACGAAAGAAGAATATTATGGATTTCTAAATCATGATAAAATACAAGAATGTTTAATTGAAAAAATTAAATTATTAAATAATTCTTCTTTAATAAATCAGAAAAAAATATATTAGATGACTATTATCAAATTGGGAATTTTTATGTAAGTAATTTAGGTAAAGACTAGAATAATTAGATTTGCTAATTATGTAAGATCCTCGGATCGGACGTTAGAGAATCTACCATGGTAGATTCTGTAAGTACCCGAAGGGGCAACCTAGAGAACCGTTTTAACGGTTCTGTAAGATCTGAGAGCTTTAGCGCTCAGACGACTAAGAGAATCTACTATGGTAGATTCTGTAAGTAATCATAATAATAATAATAAATAATTTTTTTTTAAATTTTTATATTTTTTTTATAATTTTATATAAAGTAAAAATTTATTTATTATCATTTATAATAAATAATAATATCTTTTTTATAATTAGAATAAAGATAAAAATATATAATGATTAAATATAATTTAGATATTGATTATTTAGACAAAATACCTGTTTACGCTATATTTGTTTTAATGTTAATTATTAGTGCTAATTTTTTAAAAGAATTATTTCCATGTAAATTTCAACATAGTTTAGAACATAATATTTATTTAAAACACTTATTTGGATTTTTAACTTTATTATTTTTTGTAGTTTTAACAGCACCTTTAGATGAAAAACCTTTTGATAATATATTTATAAAATCAGTAGGTATTTACATATGGTTTGTATTATTTTTAAGAACAACTTATCCTGTTTTTATTATTTTATTAATAATATTTGCTTTAATGTATATAGTAGTACTTAAAAAAACATATTATAAAGAATTATTTGGTAAAAAAGAAAATATTGAAAAAGAGAAGATGGTGGATGATTTAAATCTTTATGATTCAATAAATCATTATTTATTAATATTTGCAGCTCTTCTTACCATTATTGGTTTTATTATTTATTTAGGTGAAATTAAATATTCATTAAAAAATAAGAAATTTAATTTACTAGAATTTATACATTTTATTATAGGTAAACCTCCTTGTGAATATGAACCTGAAATTATAACCCCATTAAAAGCTTTATATTATGCATTTATGAAATGAAATTAGAATTTTTATTTTTAGCTAAAAATTTTAAATAAAAAAAAAAATAAATAAATATATATATAATTAAAAAAATTCAAAAATGATAATTTTAGAACCAGAACATTTTTATAAATGCAAAAGATGCAATTATGAATCCAAAGTATTGGCAGATATGAAAAGACATTTAGAAAGAAAATTTAAATGTAAAAATAAAAATAATATTAATTATGATGAAAATGAATTAAAACAAAAAACTCTTACTAAAATGTATAGTAAAAATGATATTGAAGAAGTGTTAAAAACTTATAAAGAACATTTAAAAAATGAAATAAATGAAGAAAAAAAAACAAAAAACAACAAAAAAGACAAAGAAGAACTAATAAAATGTAAATATTGTTTTGTTAAATTATCAAATAAAAGTTGTTTAAATAGACATTACAACATATGCTCCATTAAAAATATAATTGAAAATGCTATTCAAAATAATTCAAATGGACAAAATACAGAAAATTTAGTTATTAATACAAATAATATTAGTAATACTAATAATGAAAATCAAAGTGTTGAATATGAAGATAAAAATTTAATTTATAAAGATAAAGATAAAGAATCAAAAAACAATAATACAGGAGATAATTTAGTAGAAAGTTTAATAAATAATATATCATTATCTAATAATAATAATAATGAAGAATCAACATTTTTATCGTTTACTAATAATAATTGTTCAACATTTTCAAGTTTAATATATGAAGATAATAATAATAATATTGTTGATTTAAATAATATTATAAAATTTAATAATTTCAAAAAAATAATTATTGAAAATAACAATAAAAATAGCAATCAAAATAATATAGATATAAAAATTAAATTAGAAAAAAATAATTTAAATGAATTATTTATATCAATTAATTTATCAGATAATATAGTTAAAAATAATTCAAGTCATGAAGAAATATGTCATATTTAATTTTGTTGTTTATTTATAAATATATACTTTTTTTAAATAAATTTTACTCTTTATAAAAGAATAAATAAACATATATTATACTCCGTAAATAATTAAATAAATTTATAAAAAATAGATTTAAAATTATAAAAATAGAATTAAAAAATTAGTTTTTCCCTGAAGCTTTTTCTTTTTTATTTTTGCTGTTGAATAAAGAAGTAATTATATAGCAAGAAATTAATTAAATTATTATTTTTCTAAAATATATAATAATTTATTATTGATATATTTAAAATTATATTTTATTGCTATTAAAATTGCTGTTGAATAAAGAAGTAAATATTGATTTTTTTAAAATATTTTTAATTATTTTAAAATTTTAAAATAATGTTTAAACAGAAGTTTTAAAATTTAATTTTCCCCCGAAGCTTT
>JACCEC010007094.1_pt1 | contig 20271 bp, 17 predicted proteins | sample 7450121 | NCBI WGS metagenome assembly JACCEC01 (sample SAMN15323455, study PRJNA562643) | freshwater metagenome | isolation source: river surface water | place: USA:Blue River Watershed | collected 2017-08-18 | reverse complement strand
CGCTTTATTCCGAACAAACTGCGTTGTGCGGATTGCTTGATCGATTGCTTGATATTGACAGGGTTTGCCTTTGCACTTGTATTCCAAAACTATCACGATAAATCTCCTTTTCGACCTATTCTAATGCTAACACAAATTAGGAAAATATTCACGGGGAATAAATTCCCTTGAGTCGCTTTTCATCTCAGGTCTGAAGACACTGAGTTTTCAATCTCCCACCCTTGTTTTATAACGTTTGTGGACTTAGGGATTGTAGACTTTGTTAAGAGTTGGTTATACAACTCTTGTGTTGTTTATCTCGACGATTCTGAGTTTGACTCCAACTTCTATTCTAAATTGTAAGTCTACTTCCTGATTCTGGAAAAAAGTCTTAAAATAAAAAAAAGAATTAATCCGTGTGAGTTAATAATGGGTGAGTGAGATTCAGCAGCCAGAAACGTTGGAAAATCAATCCTTGACCTCATGGTCTTGATTGCCATCAATTTCTCCTCTCACCTTCAAACAACGTAACATCATAGGTGAAACAATGTGTTTAGCGATTCCGGGTAAATTACTGAGTATTTCTGGTGATGATCCGTTACAGAAAATCGGAAAAGTCAGCTTTGGAGGATTGGTGAAGGAAGTCAACCTGGCATATGTTCCAGAGGTTCAGGTCGGTGACTATGTAATTGTTCATGTCGGTTTTGCCCTGAGTATTGTGGATGAACAAGCCGCACAACAAACCTTAACAGATTTACAACAAATGGTGACGATCAGTTAAAAAACATTAAGTCGTGATCTGATTTCTCCCTTTTTTATTAGATGATCTAAAATATAAATCTAGGGAGTAGACCACAAAATCCTTAATCAAAATTTAAGGAAGAATTAATCTTGACCGATATTTGACTCTGGAAAATTCCAAATTAAACAATAGCTGAGGTAACGAAAGAAAGCTGAAGTAATTCTTAAGGAGATTTCTGTCCGTTTAATTACAGAATTAGAATCATTACCAACTCAAACCAAACAACAAAACGATCAATTTTGGCGTATGAATTGCCACGACAATTCTGTATGCAAGCGGGAAAACGCATCAAAGTTTTATTGCTAGAGGAATTTTAGGAATGAATACAAAAAATTATGCAACCCTAGATGGTAACGAGGCCGTTGCCCGTGTTGCTTATCGTTTAAGTGAAGTGATTGCCATTTATCCGATTACTCCCTCCTCACCGATGGGAGAATGGGCCGATACCTGGGCTTCTGTCGGTGATAAAAACCTCTGGGGAACGGTTCCCGCCGTCGTTGAAATGCAAAGCGAAGGGGGGGCAGCCGGAGCCATTCATGGAGCGTTGCAAGCAGGTTCCTTAACCACCACCTTTACGGCATCCCAAGGGTTAATGTTAATGCTCCCCAACCTCTACAAAATTGCGGGAGAATTAACCTGTGCTGTGATCCAAGTGGCGGCTCGCTCCTTAGCGGCTCAGGGGTTATCGATTTTTGGGGATCACAGTGACGTCATGGCCGCCAGAGCCACCGGGTTCGCTTTGTTGTGTTCCGCTTCGGTGCAAGAAGCCCAGGATATGGCCTTAATTGCCCAAGCCGCCACTTTAGAAGCACGGGTTCCGTTTATTCACTTTTTTGACGGATTTCGCACCTCCCATGAAGTTCAAAAAATTGATTTGTTAGATGAGAGCGTGATGCGGGAGATGATCGATGATCAATACGTTTATGACCATCGCAACCGCGCCTTAACCCCCGACCGTCCCGTACTGCGAGGCACCGCCCAAAACCCGGATGTCTATTTTCAAGCCAGAGAAACCGTTAACCCGTTTTATGCCAAAACCCCGGACATTGTACAACGGGCGATGGATAAATTCGGACAACTCACAGGACGAAATTATAAACTGTTTGAATATCACGGTGCACCGGATGCAGAACGAGTAATTATTCTCATGGGTTCCGGTTGTGAAACCGTCCATGAAACTGTAGATTATTTGAACGCTCAAGGAGAAAAATTAGGGGTATTAAAAGTTCGGTTATATCGTCCTTGGAAGGGAGAACAATTAGTTGCAGAACTGCCAGAAACCGTTAAAGCGATCGCCGTTTTAGATCGCACTAAAGAACCAGGTTCTAGTGGGGAACCCCTCTATTTAGATGTGGTAACGGCCGTTCAAGAAGTAATGTTAGGAGATAACGACGATCTCAAAGCTAAAATTAAAAATCTAAAATCCTTAGTTGGCGGTCGTTATGGGTTATCTTCCAAAGAATTTAATCCGGCAATGGTCAAAGCCGTTTTTGATAATATTACCCTCCCAACCCCCCCTTACCAAGGGGGGGATCAAGGGGGGGTTAAACCCAAAAATCACTTTACCATCGGCATCAATGATGATGTTAGCCAAACGTCATTAGAATACGATCCTAACTTCTCCACTGAACGCAATAATGTTGTTCGAGCAATGTTCTATGGGTTAGGCGCCGATGGAACTGTAGGTGCGAATAAAAACTCGATTAAAATTATTGGGGAAGAAACCGATAATTATGCCCAAGGATATTTTGTCTATGACTCTAAAAAATCCGGGGCTGTCACCGTTTCTCACCTACGGTTTGGCCCGCAACCGATCCGGTCAATTTATTTAATTAGCCAAGCCAATTTTATCGGATGCCATCAATGGACGTTTATTGAAAAATTAGACGTTCTCAAATGTGCAATGGACGGCACAACCTTCCTATTAAATAGTCCCTACGGCCCCGATGAAGTTTGGGAACATTTGCCCATAGAAATTCAAGAAACCATCATCCGCAAAAATATCAAGTTTTATGTAATTAATGCTAACCAAGTCGCCCGTGAAAGCGGGATGGGCAACCGCATTAACACCATTATGCAGGTGTGTTTCTTTGCCTTAGCGAAAGTTTTACCGCGCGATGAAGCGATCTATCAAATTAAAAAAGCGATCGAAAAAACCTACGGTAAAAAAGGTGCAGAAATTGTTCGCTTAAACTTAAAAGCCGTTGACGATACCCTAGAACATCTTTATGAAGTCAACGTTGCCCAGGCGAATAGTTCCCTCCGCCGAGGTTTACCTGTTCCCGACGCCGCGCCTGCCTTTGTTAAAGAAGTCGAAGGCATGATGATCGCCGGACGGGGAGATGAACTACCTGTTAGTAAACTGCCTTGTGATGGGACTTATCCCACTGGCACCTCGAAATGGGAAAAACGCAATATTGCCCAAGATATCCCCGTTTGGGATGCCGATGTCTGTGTGCAGTGTGGCAAATGTATTATGGTTTGTCCCCATGCCGTTATTCGGGGCAAAGCTTATGATGCAGCAGCGTTAGAAAATGCCCCGCCAACCTTCAAATTTACCGACGTTAAAGATAAAGCCTTTGGCGGTGAAAAATTCACCATCCAAGTCGCCCCCGAAGATTGTACCGGATGTGGCGTCTGTGTGGATGTTTGCCCCGCTAAAAATAAATCCATGCCGTCGAAAAAAGCCATTAATATGGCGCCTCAGTTACCGTTACGCGAACAAGAAGCGGCAAATTGGGACTTCTTCTTGGGTATTCCCAACCCGGATCGGTTAAAATTACGGCCAGACATGATCCGTCAACAACAATGGCAAGAACCGTTATTTGAGTTCTCTGGTGCTTGTGGCGGTTGTGGTGAAACGCCCTATGTTAAGTTAGTTACACAGTTATTTGGCGATCGCATGATGGTTGCCAACGCCACCGGATGTTCCTCTATTTATGGTGGTAACTTACCCACTACCCCCTGGACACAAAACGCCGACGGACGTGGCCCCGCTTGGGCAAATAGTTTATTTGAAGATAACGCCGAATTTGGTTTAGGCTTCCGTCTCTCCATCGACAAACACGCTGGGTTTGCAATGGAACTGTTACACAAACTCGGTGCTGCGGTTGGGGATAATTTAGTGGCTCAAATTCTCAATAACCCGCAAAAATCAGAAGCGGATATTTGGGAACAACGACAACTCGTTGCTGAACTTAAACAAAAATTACAAGGGGTGAACTCTGCCGACGCTCAACAATTACTGAGTTTAGCCGATTATTTAGTGAAAAAATCCGTTTGGATTATTGGCGGAGATGGTTGGGCTTACGATATTGGTTACGGAGGCTTAGATCATGTCATCGCCAGTGGTCGTAACGTCAATATTTTAGTCTTGGATACAGAAGTCTATTCCAATACAGGCGGACAGTCCTCGAAAGCCACTCCTCGCGGCGCCGTTGCTAAGTTCGCCGCCGGGGGTAAACCCTCACCCAAGAAAGACTTAGGCTTAATTGCCATGACCTACGGTAACGTTTATGTGGCGAGTGTGGCCATGGGCGCACGGGATGAACACACCCTGAAAGCCTTCTTAGAGGCGGAAGCCTACGACGGGCCATCGATTATTATTGCCTATTCTCACTGTATTGCTCACGGGATTAATATGGCAACGGCCATGAGCCATCAAAAAGAATTGGTAGAAAGCGGTCGTTGGTTACTGTATCGCTATAACCCCGAACTCAAAGAACAAGGCAAAAACCCGTTAATTTTGGATTCTAAATCACCGAAGAAAACCGTTGAGCCTTCCATGTATGCGGAGAACCGTTTCAAAATGCTGACCAAGAGCAAACCAGCCGACGCCAAACGGTTGTTACAAGAAGCTCAACAGGACGTTAATACCCGGTGGAAACTGTATGAATACATGGCGGCTCGTTCCTTAGAAACCAATGGTCATAACGGGCATTCTGAAGCCAAACCAACCCCACCCTCAGAAACTAAACCCCCTGAAACCACACCTGTATAAACCCGGTTGAACTCACGGGCTGTTAGACCCCCCTAGCCCTTTTACTAAGGGGGGAACCAGATTCTTAAGGTCTTCACGGGCTGTTAGACCCCCCTAACCCCCCCTAACCCCCCTTACCAAGGGGAGCCAGACTTTTAAGGTCTTCCTTAAAAATGGGGAAACAAGATGTTTAAAGTTTCCCTTTTTGAGGAGAAAGGTAGAGCTTCAAACTCCCCCTTAATAAGGGGGATTAAGGGGGTTCTTCAAACTCCCCCTTTAAGGGGATTTAGGGGGTTCTCCTCCTAGAAAAATCAATAATGAATCACCCACAAACCGAGGACGAAAAAACAATGGATTTATCAACAACCTATCTCGGCTTAAATTTACGGACTCCCATCGTTCCTTCTGCGGCGGCTCCCCTTTCAGAAGATATTGATAATGTTAAACGCCTAGAAGATTCAGGGGCGGCGGCGGTGGTTTTACATTCCTTATTTGAGGAACAATTACTCCGAGAAAAATTTGAACTCCACCACCATTTAGAATACGGAACCAATAGCTTTGCAGAAGCCTTAAGTTATTTTCCTGAACCCGATGAATATCACGTCGGGCCAGAACTGTATTTAGAACATATTCGCCAAGCCAAAGAATCCACCAGTATTCCGATTATTGCGAGTTTAAACGGCTTTTCTTCTGGAGGTTGGGTGGAATATGCTCAATTAATGCAACAAGCTGGAGCAGATGCGATTGAATTAAACGTTTATTATGTTCCTACGGACTTTGATTTAACCGGAGAACAAGTCGAACAAAACTATCTCAATACCCTGCGAGAAGTGAAAGCAGAAGTCACCATTCCCGTTGCGTTAAAAGTTAGCCCTTATTTTAGCAATATGGCGAATATGGCGAAACAATTCTGTGATGCTGGGACGGATGGTTTAGTCTTATTTAATCGTTTCCTACAACCGGATATTAACCCTGAAGAATTAATTGTGGAACCGGGATCAATTTTAAGTAGTCCCCATGATATGCGTTTACCCATGCGTTGGATTGCCATTTTATATGGTCGAATTAACGCCGATTTAGCTTGTACCAGTGGCGTTCAACGAGGTCATGATGCGATTAAAATGTTAATGGCAGGGGCAAAAGTGACTCAAGTTTGTTCCGCATTACTTCGACATGGTTTTAATTATATTAAAGTCATGGAAGATGAAATGAAACACTGGATGGAAGAACACGAATATGAGTCCGTGAAACAAATGCAGGGCTCTATGTCTCAACTCCATTGTGATGATGAATCTGCCTACGAACGCGCTCAGTACATGAAGACAATTACCTCTTATAAACTGGGTCATAGTTTAGTTTAAGGTAATAGGCAATAGGCAATGGGCAATGGGCAATAGGCAATAGGCAATAGGTGATTCTGGTTCCCTGGTTCTACTGGGGAACCCATAATAAAGGCTCTGCCTCTATTCTATTTTTAATTTAATTTACCATAGGCAGAGCCTACGTTTATTATTCCTTTGTTTTACCAGGGAACGAGTGTTAATATAATTGTAATTTAGAAATTTATTATAAAAATATTATGAAATTTGTTGATGAATATCGGGATGCTAAATTAGCTCAAGATTATGCAAAAGCGATCGCAGCTATTACCACAAAACCCTGGACAATTATGGAAATTTGTGGGGGACAAACCCATTCTATTGTTAAATATGGAATTGATGAATTATTACCTTCAGAAATTACCTTAATTCATGGCCCCGGCTGTCCCGTTTGTATCACCGATATTAATATTATTGATCAAGCCATTGCTCTCGCTTCTTTACCTAATATTATCCTGTGTTCCTTTGGGGATATGTTACGAGTTCCGGGGAGTGAAAAAGACCTCTTAAGTATTAAAGCAACTGGAGCCGATGTTAGAATAGTTTATAACCCCTTAGACTGTTTAAAAATTGCCCAACAAAACCCCACAAAACAGGTAATTTTCTTTGCGGTTGGTTTTGAAACCACCGCCCCAACAACCGCAATGGCAGTCTATCAAGCTGCTCAACAAAAGATTAATAATTTCTCCCTGTTGGTTTCCCATGTTCTAGTTCCTCCAGCAATGGAAGCTATTTTATCTAGTCCTAATTGTCAAGTTCAAGGGTTCTTAGCCGCAGGTCATGTTTGCACGATTATGGGATATACGGAATATGAACCGATTGTTGAAAAATATCAAATTCCCATTGTTGTAACCGGGTTTGAACCTGTTGATATTTTACAAGGAATTTATTTCTGTATTCAACAACTAGAAAACGGCGAATATAAACTAGAAAATCAATATAATCGTTCCGTGCGTCGAGAAGGAAATGAAACCGCTAAAACCATTATTCAGGAAATCTTTGAAATTGTTCCCCGTCAATGGCGAGGGTTGGGGCAAATTCCCCAGAGTGGGTTAGGAATTAAAGCTAAATATATTCATTTTGATGCTCAAAAACGGTTTAATTCTCAACAGTTAACTCCCGTTTCTTCTCCCTGTGCTGACTGTATTAGTGGGGAAATTTTACAAGGTATTAAAAAACCCCATGAATGCTCTGCTTTTGCAACCCGTTGTACTCCTGAACATCCGTTAGGCGCGCCGATGGTTTCTTCTGAAGGAGCTTGTGCGGCTTATTATCGCTATCGTCAACAAACCATTCAAAATCCGGCTCTTATCTCCCTTTGATCAGAGAATAATCAAAAAAGATTTTTCCCGACCCTCTCTACTTATAGCCACCACCGGAATACAATAGTTCCAAATTGTAAGATCAAGGGAATCAACTCAGATTCAAGCAGGAGAGGTAAATTCATGTGTGGAATTGTAGGTTATATTGGAACTCAAGCCGCCAGTGAGATTTTAATCGCAGGATTAGAAAAACTCGAGTATCGGGGTTATGATTCTGCGGGTTTAGCAACGATTTGGCAAGGAAATATTCATTCTATTCGCGCTAAAGGAAAACTCTATAATTTGCGTGAAAAATTAGCCCAGGTTGAAATGCCTTCTAGTATTGGAATTGGTCATACACGCTGGGCAACTCATGGTAAACCCGAAGAACGAAACGCCCATCCTCATCTGGATGATCAAGGACGAGTGGCGGTTGTTCAGAATGGAATTGTTGAAAATTATCGAGAATTACGAGAAGAATTAAAAGCTAAAGGTTATGAGTTTAAATCGGATACGGATACCGAAGTTATCCCTCATTTACTTGCTGATATTTTAAAAGCTAAAAGTTCAGAAAAAATCACCTTTTTAGATGCTGTTATTAAAGCCGTTAATCGTTTGGAAGGAGCCTTTGCTATTGCCGTTTTATGTGCAGATTTTCCTAATGAATTAATTGTTGCCCGTCAACAAGCTCCCTTGTCTATTGGGTTAGGTCAAGGGGAATTTTTCTGTGCTTCTGATACTCCGGCTTTAGTTCCTTATACCCAAGCGGTTTTAAGTTTAGAAAATGGTGAAATTGCCCGTTTAACTCATTTGGGTGTAGAAGTTTATACGTTTACCGGAGAACGTTTACATAAAGTTCCTCGCATTCTCAATTGGAGTCCGTCTTTAGTTGAAAAGCACGTTTTTAAACATTTCATGCTTAAAGAAATCCATGAACAACCCGGAGTTGTTCGGGATTGTTTACAAGCTTATTTGAATGATGACTGTGAACTAGAAGCGGAGAAAATATCTAAAAAATCGGCTCAAAAATCTGCCGATAAAAAACAACCTTCACCGATTAATTTAAGTATTCCTTATAGCTGGTATGAAGATTTAGAACAAATTGAAATTTTAGCGTGTGGAACCAGTTGGCACGCGAGTTTAGTCGGGAAATATTTACTAGAACAATTAGCAGGAATTCCAACTATTGTACAATATGCTTCAGAAGCGCGTTATGCACCCACTCCCCTCAGACCTCATACCTTAACCATTGGCGTTACCCAGTCAGGAGAAACGGCTGATACCCTAGCTTCTTTAGCAATGGAACAGCAACGCCGGATCAATGCCAAGCCTGAATATGCAGCCAAACTATTAGGAATTACAAACCGTCCTGAAAGTTCTTTAGCCCAATTAGTCCCCCATATTATTGATACCAGAGCCGGAATTGAAATTGGGGTAGCAGCAACAAAAACCTTTATTGCTCAATTAATTGCCTTTTATTTATTAGCCTTAGATATGGCTTGGCATCGTCAAACTTTACCGAAATCTCGCTTGTTAGAAATTATCAAAGATTTGCGACAACTTCCGACTCAAATGGAACAGTTATTACAGGATCAGGAAAAATCTATTGAGGAGTTAGCCCATGATTTTAATGAAACTCATGATTTTATCTTTTTAGGACGAGGAATTAATTTTCCCATTGCGTTAGAAGGAGCGTTAAAATTAAAGGAAATTAGTTATATTCATGCTGAAGGATATCCCGCCGGAGAAATGAAACATGGCCCCATTGCTTTATTAGATGAAAAAGTACCCGTTGTGGCGATCGCAATGCCCGGAAGTGTCTATGAAAAAGTGATTTCAAATGCTCAAGAAGCCAAGGCACGAGATGCTCGTTTAATAGGGGTAATGCCCAAGGAAGAACCGGAAGCTCAGGAAATCTTTAATGATATTTTAGGGGTTCCTGTTGTTGATGAAATTTTATCTCCAATTTTAACTGTTATTCCTCTGCAATTGTTAGCGTATCATATTGCAGCGCGGCGAGGATTAGATGTGGATCAACCTCGGAATTTAGCGAAATCTGTTACGGTGGAATAATTCAAAAACAAGCCTTTCCTGAATAAATCGTGTAAAATGTAGCGTCAGCTATGTTTTACACTCCGACTGAATAGGGACTTTCAATTAGACCCTATGCTTCGACTTTCCGAAGATAATTTCAACTACTTACTGTTCCCTATTTAGACAATTTTAACCTATAATGCTGATCAAGACAATCTGTTTTTAGGCATGATCAGCATGAATTTTGAAGTTTATTTGCGATCGCTTCAAAAAAATTTACAACGAGGGAGTGAACGCACTCACTACCCCACTTTAAAAACCTTATTAGATCATCCCTCAGAACAGATTGAAGCTAGTATTGAGGAAAAAGGAAATAAAGCCGGAATTCCTGATTTTACCGTGAGAAAACGAGAGTTATTAATTGGGTATGTAGAAGCAAAGGATATCGGCATTGATTTATCAACCGTTGAAAAAACAGAACAGTTAGAACGGTATCGAGAATCCCATATTGGGGCTAATTTAATTTTAACCAATTATTTAGAATTTCGTTGGTATGTTAATGGGAAACTACGTTTAAAAACTGTTTTAGGAGAACAAGTTAATCATCAAATTCAATTCATTGATTCTGAACAAACAAATCAATTAATTCAAGGTTTTCTCAACTATCAGGGCGAAATTATTAATAACCCTGAAGATTTGGCAAAACAGATGGCACGATTGACAAAAGCGATCCGTTATGCAGTCATAGAAGCCTTAAAACTTGAAACAGAGACGGGAGAATTGCATCAACTCCAAAAGGGATTTCAAGAGGTTTTATTACCCAATTTAGAACAATCTACTTTTGCGGATATGTATGCTCAAACCGTTGCTTATGGTTTATTTACAGCGAGGGTTAGCCATGCTCAAAACCCTCAAAACTATGCCTTTGAACGACGCACCGCCGGGTTATATATTCCTGATACAAACCCATTTTTAAAGCGGTTATTTAATACGGTTGTTGATACGGATGCGCTTTCTCAAATTAATTGGGCTGTTGATGATTTAGTTCAACTTTTAGCCCAAGTTAATATGACGAATATTTTAGAAAATTTTGGCAAAAATACCCGACAGTCAGATCCGGTTGTTCATTTTTATGAGACTTTTCTCGCCGCCTATGATGCTGCTTTGCGAAAAAGTCGAGGGGTTTATTATACACCTGAACCTGTTGTATCTTTTATGGTTCGTTCAGTGGATTTAATTCTCAAAAATCGGTTTAATTTAGCGTTAGGTTTGGCTGATTATAGCATAGATAAAATTACAAAACAGCCGAGGGTACAAATTCTTGATCCTGCAACGGGAACGGGAACATTTCTCTATACTGTGGTGAATCAAATTTACCAAAATTTAGATGAAATGGGGTTAGCTAGTAGTTGGAATGATTATGTTAAAGAGCATTTATTTAATCGTTTATATGGATTTGAATTGTTAATGGCTCCTTATGCGATCGCTCACTTAAAATTAGGATTACAATTACAAAATTATGGTTATCAATTTCAACAGAAACAACGGTTAGGAATTTATTTAACGAATACTTTAGATGAAGCGTTAAAAAAATCTGAGATTTTATTTGGTCAATATGTCGCCCAAGAAGCCAATGAAGCCGCAGCTATTAAACGAGATTTTCCGGTTATGATAGTCATCGGTAATCCCCCTTATTCGGGACATTCTGCCAATAACAGTGAATGGATATCAGGATTAGTAAAAGACTATTATTATGTAGATGGTGTACCATTAGGAGAACGTAACCCGAAATACTTACAAGATGATTATGTTAAGTTTATTCGGTTTGGACAATGGCGAATTGACCGTACAGGTTCAGGAATTTTAGCATTTATTACTAATCATGGTTATCTGGATAATCCTACCTTTCGGGGAATGCGGCAAAGTTTAGAGAAAACCTTTGATGAAATCTATATAATAGATTTACATGGGAATAGTAAGAAAAAAGAAGTTACTCCCGATGGTTTACCCGATAAAAATGTATTTGATATTCAGCAGGGAGTGGCAGTTTGTTTTATGATTAAATATGCCCTGGAGAAAACCTCATGAAATGGCGTGTTATTTTAGAACCTGACCCTGAAACCGGAGATTGGGCTGTTTGGTGTCCAGAATTACCGGGTTGTGTTTCCGCAGGTGAAACGGAAGCAGAAGCTTTAGAAAATATTCGAGAAGCGATCGCACTTTATCTCGAACCTGATCCGATTATATTAAAAGCAGGAGCTCTCATGCGAGAGGTTTCTATGACATGACTCGTATCCGCAGAATGAATGCAGATGAAGTTGAAAACATCTTAAAAAAGTATGGGTTTGAGTTAGTTTCACAGAAGGGTAGTCATCGCAAATGGCGCAATTTAGATCGTCAACTCCAAACGATTGTACCCTATCACAAAGGGCGTAATTTACCTGTTGGTACGTTACGCAATATTATGATCAATGCTGACATTCCAGAAACAGAATGGAAAACTGAGTAAAATAATTTATGACTAAATATTATCACGTTGATATTTGGGGTTCAAGGGAAGATAAGTATAGTTATCTTAACGAAAATGATTGGACTACTATTGAGTGGAAAGAAATTTTTCCGACTTCACCTTTTTATCTTTTTATTCCTCAAAATAAAGATTTATTAGCAGAATATAACCAAGGCTGGAAAATTACTGATATAATGCCAGTTAACTCTGTAGGGATAGTAACTGCTAGAGATTCCCTCACTATAAAATGGTCTCAACAAGAGGTAAAAAATACAGTTAAAGATTTTGCTTCACTTCCTGTAGAAGAAGCGAGAAAAAAATATGATTTAGGAAAAGATACCCGAGATTGGCAAGTTAAACTTGCTCAAAATGATCTAAATAAATATGGTATTGAAGATACAAATATTGTTCCTATTTTATATCGTCCCTTTGACACAAGATTTACTTACTATACAGGGCAAACAAAAGGTTTTATTTGTATGCCACGTTTTGAAGTGATGCGTCATATTTTAGGCAAAAAAAACTTAGTATTAATTACAGCAAGAGGAATAGAAGTTCAACGTGAGTATGATCAAATTTTCTGTACAACTGAAATTATTCAAAATCATAGTTTATGTTTAAAGGAAGCTAACTATTTATTTCCTCTCTACATTTATCCCGATATCGAAAATGCTCAATATAACTTATTTACAGAACGTACTTCTAACTTTTCTCCCAGTTTCCTAAGTGAAATCAAAGCTAAATTAGGGTATATTCCCACCCCAGAAGCAATATTTTATTATGCTTATGCTATTTTTCATAGCCCCACCTATCGACAACTTTACAGCGAATTTCTAAAAATTGACTTTCCTCGCTTACCCCTAACTAGCAATGAGAAATTATTTAAAAATTTAGCCCAAAAAGGCGAAGAATTAGTGCAACTGCATTTAATGGAATCTCAACAACTGAATCGTTTAATCACGAAATATCAAGGGGAAGGAGAGAACAATGTTACAGAAGTCACCTACAAACCCCAACAGCAACGAATCTATATTAATAAAACTCGTTATTTTGAAGGAATACCGCCGGAAATTTGGGAATTTAAAATTGGAGGCTATCAAGTATTAGATAAATGGTTAAAAGATCGAAAAAAAGCCAATCGTAGTTTATCCTTTGACGATATTCTGCATTATCAAAAAATCGTTGTGGCATTAACAGCAACCTTAACTATAATGAAAGAGATTGATCAAATGATTCCTGAATGGCTGATTCAATAAAATTGATTTAATTCAAAATCCGATCTATAATCACTAATAAGTTAAAAAATCCTCGAAATCAACGTCTTTGATGGTTAAATATCCCCAGTAGAAAACAGTATTAAGTAGAATAATTTATGACTAATTAACTGAATCTAACAACTCAATGGTTTGATTACTAAATATCTTAAATCAATGGTTAAAAGACCTGAAAAAAGCTAATATTAGTTGAATTTTTGACAATATTCTGCATGATCAAAAAATCGTTGTGGCGTTAATAGCAACCTTAAATATAATGAAAGAGATTGATCAAATTATTCCTGAATAGCCGATTCAATAAAATTTAAAACAGAAAAGATTATAGTAATAAAAGATTAAATTGATTCAATCAATCTTTACCCATGATGAAACAACACAGTGAAATCATTCTCATCGGAGGCGGTTTAATTGGATTATCTGTTGCCGTTGAGTTAAAATTGCGAGGAGCAACGGTCACGGTTCTCAGTCGAAATCAACAGGAAGCTGCGGGTTTAGTCGGTGCTGGAATGTTAGCACCCCAAGCCGAACAAATTCCCCCTAGCCCCATGCTAGACTTGTGTTTACGCAGTCGTGCACTTTACAAGGACTGGACAAGCAAACTAGAGGAAATCACCGGGTTAGACACCGGATATTGGCCCTGTGGAATTTTAGCACCTGTTTATGAACGCCCCGACTCTACCATCTTACCCCAAACCCCAGACACGCCGAGTCATTGGCTAGAACGAGATGCAATTTTACATCAGCAACCCGGTTTAGGGGATGATGTTGTGGGGGGATGGTGGTTTCCCCAAGATGCTCAAGTTGATAACCGTCGGGGATTAATTAAAACTTTACAAATCGCGGCTCAGGAATTAGGTGTTAAAATTATCGAGGGAATTACCATCGAAAAAATCGTCACTTCCCCCCATCAAACGGTGACAGAACTGCAAACCAATCAAGGAACTTTTAGAGCCGAGCATTATATTTTAACAACAGGTGCTTGGTCAGGAGAATTATTATCAATTCCCGTTTATCCGAGAAAGGGTCAAATGTTATCGGTTCGGGTTCCCAATGATTTTAAATCCTTACCGTTACAGCAAGTTTTATTTGGTTCAAATATTTATATTGTACCCCGTCGAGATGGTTTAATTGTAATTGGAGCCACATCAGAAACCGTCGGGTTTACATCGGGTTTAACCCCCAATGGTATGGAAATGTTACTCTCTGGAGCGATGCAATTATATCCGATTTTAAAAGACTTTACCATTCAAGAATTCTGGTGGGGATTTCGACCTGAAACGCCCGATTTATGCCCCATCTTAGGACGAAGTTCTTGGGATAATTTAACCTTAGCAGTCGGTCATTATCGAAATGGAATTTTATTAGCTCCAGTGACGGCTCAATTGATAGCAAATTGGGTTTTAAACGGTCAAAGTGATCCGTTATTAGAGCATTTTAGAAGCGATCGCTTTCAAACTTTAAAATAGTAATCTATGATCTCAAATCTTAGAAAATTAGTATTTGAAAGTTGGGAGTTTAAAACCGACTTAGGGTTTATTATCCAGTGGATATTGGTGACAGTAGTAGGATTTTTAGTCAGTTTAATCTGGATAGAAATTGGAGAAAGACCCGATTTAGGCGCGTTAGACGGTGCAATTGGCGGATTAGTTATCAGTTTAGCTCAATGGTTCGTTCTTAAACATCATATTGGCCAAAGTTGGCGCTGGATTTTTATTCATGTTTTAATCTGGACTATCATTGGGCTAACTCCGATGGGACTCTTAGGTTGGATTGTTCCTCGGACACTACATCTAACCCCTCGAATGGTTTATGGAGTCATCGAGGGAGTTAAGCTAGGACTCGGTTTAAGCTTAAGTCAGTGGTGGGTCTTACGCACCGAAGTCTTCCAAGCTTGGCGATGGATCATCGCCAGTGTAATTTCATGGGGGATAGCATTACCCATCGGTTGGATGTTTGGGGGAATTCTACGTCAGGGAACCAGTTTTTTTCTCGGAGATGTTTTAGGTTTAGTCCTGGTTTGGACAATGGTTGCAGGGATGACCGGAACAGCGCTGACTCGATTATTATGGTATCCCATCAGACAGAATGATTGCTAGGAACCATCAGTTCTGTACGAATATCCATTTCTGTTGTTTTTTCGTGGTGCTCAGTAAAGAAAGGTTCAGGGGAAGAACCCGGTAAAGATACAACTTCCTCAGAACCGATTTGTTCTGGGCGATGTTCCTGTTGAAGAGATGGGTGATATTCGTCAATTCCTCCAGTTAAAACCAATTCTGTTGGATCAGGCTGAATATTTAACAAAATTTTCGGGCCAGAAATGGCTAAATGAATGACTTGTCCATCGACTAAAGGAACTTGGTCAACCGCTTGCCCATTGACATAGGTTCCATTCGTTCCTAGATTGGTAACAATCCAATCGTCACTGTCGCGGCGAATCTCGACATGATAGCGAGAAACCACCGCACTATAGAGAACTACATCGTTCTTAAGGGATCGTCCAATCCGAATCACATCGTCCTTTTTAAAGACCCAACTGCGGACAGGAATCGATTGGAGAGGATGCAATAATGTTAGTTTAATCACATTGGCAAAATCTAACAATCAACAGTTACGCCCTAAACTTATTTTAAATCGGAATTTTCAGATTTTGGATGGGGATATAGGGCGATTACGAGTTCAAAACTCCCCCACTCCAAAAATCCCGATACTCAAAACCTCTTGTTCAGTTGGGCATTGATCAAGAACGGGTAGATTTGCTGTTTTGTACTGAACTGTCCTTTACCCTCGCCTCCTTGCTCTGGGTTTTAAGTTTTTAAGACAATTGAAAAATAAACGAAACTAAATCTCCTTTACCTAAAGCAATGCGATCGCCAGGTCTTAACCGATGTCGATTGCCTTTAGCCAGAGAGATATTATTAATATAAGTTCCATTAGAACTGCCCACATCTTCAATATAGTACGCATCTCCTTCGATGCGAATATCCGCATGGGTACGAGAAACAATTTCTGAGTTGGGAAATCCCGAAACATCAACATCCGGGGGAACTAAATCATTAGGTTTTCCCAGATGAATCACCGAGACATTGTGAGGTAATTCTAGGGTTGTATTCGTTTGAACATGAATCAACTTTGCAGTCTGCTGTTGTAATTGGGTCGTCGCACCTTGAAAACTTGGAACCCCAGTCACAGGAGGTTCTGTAACCGCGATCACAGGAACCTCCACCGCAGGAGATTTTTCTAAATTCGGCGCTGAACTAAGGGCAGGTTCAGGCAAGGGTTCAGCAACGGATACACCGGGCGGGGAAACCACAGTGGGAATCACTCCTTGGTTCTCGCCGGGATCTGTTTCGGCCGATGCAGGTTGTAAATTTGACCCACATTGACCACAGAATGCCGCATCCGTTTGTACCGTCGCTCCACAATGGGGACAATGAGTCATGGAAGGCAAGGGCGTATAACAGGCTTCACATTGAGTCGCACCGTCTGGATTTTGATGATTACAATTGGGGCAAATAATCATAAGATTCTGATGGACTAATTTTAACGAGATCAAGAGTTCTGATGCTTAATTTTGGCAAATTTTAAGTTAAATTGGCTCCAGCTTCCGAATCTAATAACCACCATAATTCCCCAACGGGTTGAATCAGTCGGCTGGGATAGATCATCCCATCTCCTTGTGATGCAAACACCTGGGCTAAAGGTTGCTGTTTATTGGCTCCGGTAACTAAAAACATCACACAACGAGCTTGGTTAATCAAGGGAACCGTAAAGGTAATCCGAGGTTGACCGTCTTTATTGCCAACCGTAATTAAGCGATTTTCAACGGTTAAAGCTTCGGTGTGAGGAAATAACGATGCCGTGTGAGCATCATCTCCCATCCCTAATAAAACCACATCAAAAGCGGGAAATTCTCCGGGGTTGAGATCAAAAAATTCCTCTAATTCTCGATTATATTGTTCAGCATCCGATAAAGGGTCATTGGCTGTCGTTGGCATCGGGTGGATATGAGTTGGGGGAAAATTCACTCGATCCAGCCAAGCTTGTCGCGCCATCCGTTGGTTACTGTCGGGATGATCAGCGCTCACATAACGTTCATCCCCCCAAAAGACATGAATTTTATTCCAAGGTAACAGTTGTGCTGCTAATGCTTCATACAACGGTTTGGGGGTGCTCCCTCCGGCTAAAGCGATCGTAAATCGATCCCGATTTTGAAGCGCGTCTTGAATTTTAGCCAGAACAATATCTAAAGCTCGCTTCGTGAGTTCCTCTTTGTTTGCTAAAATTTCTATAAATTTTTCCATTTAGGTAGCCTCATAGATTAATTTAGGCGTCAAAGCAACAGGCTAGAATAATAATAAGAGGTTTTGTCCGCAATTCGGTTGGGGTTTACCACCCAGCACTCAAGTTAAAGATTGACCGTTGATGAATTTCGGCAAGGAGCAATTGAGCCGCGAGTCATTGGCTAGACATTAATTTCTTTTCTTCGACTATTTTGCCTCCTTTGCTTTACAACTGTCGCTCTCCTGTTCCTTTCAATACAGCAACAAGCTGTCTATAAGTTATGTCTATTCATAAACGACTTCCTCAAACCATTCATGGGGTTGCTGAAAGAATTCAGTTTCTCCTACAACCTCGCATTTGGGGTTCCTTCAGCGTTCTGGCGGTGGTGGGAATTTTCTTCTGGCAGTTTTCTGAACACCCTGAATGGTTTAATTTGAATGCAGAATCAATCTCTAATCTGGAGAACGCCTTCAATCAACTGACCCCAGAAGAACAATCGATTGCCGCCGATATTGATAGTTCTCAACTGTTATTCAATGAGTTAAATCGTAATAGTTCTGTTATTGCACCTGTAAATACTAGCATATCCTTGGGTCAAGACTTACTTAAAAATGCTAGAGAATCCGCTAAAAAATCTGAATCTTCCGCCAATTCCAACCCAATCTTAGAAAGTATACTTTCAGGCTCATCTCCCGAAACCAAACCCTCGGTACAGAACAATACCTCTACCCCTGCTAACAATCTGAATTCCATTTCTAATCAGTCTCAAATGTCCCCCCAGTCTAATCCTAACTTGGGTTTAAATCAGCCAACCTCACCTTCAGCAGAAACCCAAACCCCCCAAACGCCAACCTCCGCCTTACAACAAGCCATGCGGAACTATCTGCAAACCCAAGCTACTGAAAACCCCAATCTAACTGCACCCTCTAACACCACTGCTGAATCTACCCCAGGCTCCGAAAACCCATCAGAAAATATTCCTAAAATATCTACAAATTATCTCACTAATCCTAACACAGCATTAAATCCCGTGTCAGGAACAACCGTTGGTCTGACACCCTTTACGGGAACTCCCACCGTTACAGGACAAGCCCTCTCACCGACTTGGAGTGTTCCTAGAAGTAATCCGAATTCTGCGGTGGGTACAGTTCCTCTTCCGGTTCAAAACCCCTATCAAACCAACGTTACCCTACCTCCTGCGGTTCCCACCGTCCCAACGGTAACGCCCGGAATCGTTTCTAACCCAAACTATTCTAATCTCAATTCCTATCCTTATACCGGACAACCAGCCTATCCTAATAATAATATTGCACCCTCCTATTCTGTCACCCCAAATCCTGGGATTTATAGCACTGTTCAACCCGTTCAACCGAATAGTTATATGACTCCTAGTAATATGAATCCCAACTTACAACCGGGTCAAATTGGTCAAACTCAACCTAATTTTTCTGTTCCTAATCGGATTCCTGGTCGTTATATTGGCGGAGGAGAAATTAATACATTTGCCAATCCTTAGTTAAAAATTAAATTAATAATAACGTTAAAATCAGCGATCGCACTTTGGGGCAGTGGGTTAAACTTTTGTTGTTAATATTGAACTCATCTAAGTTTAAAACCAGATAAGCTGTTAAGCATCTAAATTGTATATTCAGAAATAGTGCAAATGTTGTATTAGCAGCGTCCGCGCTGGCTGGGATATACAGTTTAAATGCGGAACAGCTTAATACTGTAATCATCCAAATCTTAATTATTGCTGTTACCCATTCAAATCAATCTCTATCTCTATCTGGAATATTGCACTCAGGGCATTCTCCAAAATACCACTGATTTTCCTCCTCATTGTACCAAGAACTCCAAACTTCCCCACTATTATAAGAACTTTCCAAAAAGTTATCTTCTTCCAATCCAGAAAAAACATCTATTTCTTCTTCTGGAAGATCAAATTTTTTCAATGCTTCCAAAAGCATTTCCTCAGAAGATGTTTCAGCATTCCAGACCTCTTCAAAGACAGCCGTAGAATATTCTTCATCGTTGTAAGTCCTAGCATAAACGCTCAAAATTTCTCCAGAAAAAAAAGTTCCAATATAAGCCGAAGGCTTTTTGATCCTATCATAGCCACGAGCACGTCCATTATAATATTCAATAACTACATCACTGCCACCTGGTGTCTGCGAAAGAATATTTGTTCGAGCTTCGAGCTTAACCCACAATACACAATTAACAAGATGTTCTGGTAAACCAATATAAACGTGTTCAATTTCTTCGTTTCCCATAAATTTAATACCTCTGATCTACCTCATATCTAACCCGACTTTTTACCCAAACTCATGTACGGTTTTATTATCATCCAATCCTACAAACTTAACAAGACGGATAAAGACGGATAAAGACGGAGATTTTATTAACGATATGTGAAGCGTGCGGAAAATGACGGATAATAGCAAATGAATCAGTATTTCGGAGGGTTCAATCTCTAAAAGATGGACTGGGAAGTGGTGTTAAAGTCGATTGATGAGTTAGTCTTCCAACAAACCGGAAAGCATCTTGATAGTCTGCAAATGGAAATTTTAAAGGGTGTTTTCAATAGTCATACTAAATCCGGTTGTCATACCCATTTAAAGAGAACAGAGCCAATGATAGTTAGTTAAATTTCTAATTTCCTCCTTCATATTACTCAAAACATTACAACGTTTGACTAACAACTCCTCGATTTCATCCAAGCTCTCAAAACAT
>JACCEC010869404.1_pt1 | contig 20280 bp, 24 predicted proteins | sample 7450121 | NCBI WGS metagenome assembly JACCEC01 (sample SAMN15323455, study PRJNA562643) | freshwater metagenome | isolation source: river surface water | place: USA:Blue River Watershed | collected 2017-08-18 | reverse complement strand
TTCCTCTGCCATGCGGGCGTCTTGGCGCTCATTTTTTCCTCGCTGCTCTCATATTGTCGACTAAATTCGGGTAGGGCCTGCCAGCCTTGGCTGCCATACGCTTGGCGGCACTCTTCTGGCCGGGCGATAGCTTCTTAGGCGCGCCCAATTTCTTTGGCCGAGTCTGGTCCCAGATCGGCTTTTTCATTTCTTCATCCGGTTCTTGGCAGTGCGCATGCCGCGCTGCGGCAAAGACTTGCCAGCTTCCGAGAGCGCGATGGCCACTGCCTGCTTGCGGGACTTGACGACGGGGCCACCTTTGCCGGAGTGCAGCGTGCCAGCCTTGTATTCGCCCATCACCTTCTTAACCTTCTTGTCTGCCTTGGTCATCTTCATTTGAATACCATCCTATCGACGATAAATGTACCAATGCTGGTTACGGCTGATACAACAGCCATGCCAGCCCAGAGGCCACCCTTTGACTTGTTGGCCATTTCCAGCAGCAGTTTGACGTCCTCGCGCAAGGCGTGAACCTCAGACTGGAGGACTTCTACTTGCGCTTCGAGTTTTCCAAACTCTCTCAGATCAATTTCAGACATTTTCCTGTTTCCTTGGACGGCCGGGTCGCCTCATTTGAGGTATCGGGGCTGAAAATGCGGTATCAGTGCGTACAGCGTCTTGATGCAAGGATTCTTCGTTTCCTTCCTCATCCACTCGGACGTAACCGGCGTGGCCCTTCATGCTGTCGATGTCATGCTGAAGCGTGAAGGTGACGGTTTGACCGCTGGAGAGGCAGCGAAAAGTTGCAGACATAAATGCTCCAGTAAAAAATCGGGGGTCGAAACCCCCGATTATTAGGCCAACGAACGAGCGACGACCAGACGCAAAGTGCTAGATGCCAGGTTAACCGTGCCGCCAGTCTCGTTTTGGAAACGAATGCTGACGACGTTAGCTGCACTGACGTAAGCCTCTACGATCAAGCCTGCCTCATCGACGCTAAGAGATGCGCCCAGCACCATATCGCCCAGGGCAACGCCCGGAACAGCTACGGTGTCGGTATCGCCAGCGCCATCGTCAAGGCTGTCGGCGTCAATCGTTGCGCGAACCAGCCAAGTATCAGAAAACAAACCGCGAAACTGGTCGTTACCAGCGCGGACTACTACGGAAGTTGCATTTGCCATGATGTTCTCCTAAAGGTTAATCCCCGGCCCGAAGGCCGGGGGCTCAATTAGGCCGGAACAGCCAGAGCAAAAGCCGACGACGAAGTAGCAGCACCGACGGTAGCAGCAGTACGCATGGCCTTCACGCCGTAGATCATGTCTGCGGTGTAGAGAGTTGCCAGGTATTCCTGCTTGTACTGGGTCTGCGAACGAACGCCCATCTGCTCAACCAGCACCATCGCGTCGCGGTGGCCCATCAGGCAGATACGGTCAGCGCCGGTGTTGCCTGCGCCGTAGTCAGCGTTGGAGGTAACGAACACGGGGATGCCGTACAGGTTGCCGATTTCGCCGTTGCGGATCGCGTTGCCATTGCCGACGAATGCCTGCTCGGTGTAGCGAGCTAGACCCATCAGGGTGTTACGCGACGACGGAGGGATGATGAAGAAACGACCGTCCATCGGAGTGTCGTTGTCATCCAGACGCTGGATCGTGCGGCGGATTGCAGCGTCGGTCAGTGCAGCAGCGTTCGAAGTCGAGCTGTTGTATGCCGTGGTGCCGTCCGAGCCGATGTAGGCTTTGGTCGACGCAGCCGAGGTGGCGTAGTCGTTGGTGCCGATCGTAGCACCATTGAATGCGCGGCCCAGCTGAATCAGATCGGTGTCAACCTGCTTGGCCAGAGCGTAACCAGCGTCGTCAGTATAGAACTGACGCAGCGAGGTCAGCGCTTGCGTTTCAACGATGTCTTCGATCAGGCGGCTGTACTCGTAGTGCTTGTCGATCGAGATTTGCACTTCGTTCTCGGTCGCAGCGATCAGGGTAACAGCGTTGGTTGCGCCTTTTGCCGAGGCGGAGCCACGGGTTGGGGACGGAACGTGAACGGTGTCGCCTTTCTTGCCACGGAAGTTCATCTTCATGACCAGATTGGCCAGAACGAGGTTCTTCTTGTACGACGCAACAATTTCATCACTCCAAATCTCTGGAATAAAGGTTGCTGCTGTAGTGGTCGTTACACTATTTGCTGGGCTAAATGCGGTTGCCATGTCTAACTCCTAAAGTCAAAAGTAATATTTACTTGACCCGACCTTCTGCATACGCCGCCATAATTTCAGGCTGTAACGCATCGTAGCGAGCCGGATCGGTCATTTTTAGCCGAATCAGGTCTGCCCTACGGTAGACACGCTTTGAAGACTCTCCAGTTCCACCTGTGTCGACTTGTGCGGACTTCATCTGCTGCTGGCGCTTGTCTTTAGCTTCTGACTGCACCTGCTGCGTCTTGACGCCCTTAATAGCCTTGTAGGTAGAGAGCAATTCATTACCAGCATCAAAATCAAACTGAGCATCTGCCTTGGCGTAAAGCTCCAGACGTATCGGAGACGACTTGACCCATGCGTGAAACTCTGGGTCAGCTGCCACCTGCATAAAGTCAGGATGCTCTTGCGCCATGCGCTGCTGCGTTTGCATTTTTTTAAACTCAAGCGACGCTTGCCTTGCGGCTACAACGTCAGGATGAGTTGCTACTGTTTGCTGAATCGCCTTCTGAGGGTCTTCATAGAAGTCCACTTCAGGCTCTTTTTGCTCAACAGGTTGCGATCGGCCGCTGAGATTCTGCTTGATGAGCTCATCTGCCAGCTTTCGCACTTCCCCGACTTCTTGCGCCTGTCGGCCGATCACTTTTTCGGCTTCTTGGTGCATTTTGATGATGTCATCGATCGATTTGTTTCTGTATCGATCGGGCACTTCAGGCGCTGGGGCCTTGGTGCTATCTTCAATTTCGGGTAGTTTCGCGTCGTCTGCCTCGATTTCGCTCGGCATCTCGGGTTCTTTATCTATCAACATGTCGAAGTTCCTTTTCCTGCCATCTTTTGGTTCCCAGGATTAAACATGAACAGGGCATTTCTGCTTATCTGTTCGCCTTCTGCTCCGATTTTAGCTTGTCGCGGTGCTTTTTATCAAATTGATGAAAAGCCGTCGGGAAATGCCCCGACCACCCCTCCAACCTAAACGGTGTGGCAGATATTACGCGGCTGGCTAACTTGCCGCAATTGCAACTAACGGTCTTGTCCTCATAAGACGTGAACCGTTCGATGCGCTGTCCGCTTTCACAGACAAATTCATACATTCTTTTCATCTTGCAAGTCCTCGTAAGCCTGTTCGCTGACCTGTTTTAATGTGGACAGCCAGGTTAGTATCGATAACTCACCCTTCTTAAATTGTAAATCTTTTTCGTTCTCCACAACAGAAATGTTGTTGAGCGATTCTTTTATTTTTTCAATGTCGTCAATCAGGTCACGCCAGCCTGGCGTGGCCATCATGGCGAACCTGTCTTCGTAGTATTTTTGTAACTCAGGCGTCATTCGGCGCTTTCTTCTATTTCTTCAACGACTACGGGTGCAGGTGGGAAGACCGCAGCAATCAGTTCTTCAACCGTAGTCGCAGCAGTAATCGCAGCCTCTTTATCGTTAGCCCCTTGAATTGCAGCAGCACGGGCTGTAGCCACATCTTCAGGAATATCGATATTGCGCTCTGCCTTGCGAATGACCATCCAGTCAGTCTGTGCCAGCGTTGCATTGGCTATCTGCTTGGTCTGTGCGATCCACTGCGCCTTCAACTGGTCAATGTCTTTAGGATTGTCTACACCCCAGTAGAACCGCTGGTCGTACCAAGGGTCGTCTGCGACTTCGACAACGCCAAGTGCCTCGCGCACAGCCGGGTCGCGCAAGTGCGGGTAGGTCACGCCTTCTGGCGTGGTGTATTCGTTGTCGATGCTGATTGGGACATTGTTGAGAGTGAACATGATTACCTCGCTCTTGCGTAGTTGAATGGGGCTTCTGCGAATGCCGCGAAAACGTATGTACCAGAGCTTGCATTTGTAGTCGTACCGGTGCCGCGCATTTTGAAACCATTTGACAAAATATCGAATGGATTATTTGTTTCAGTAGTCTCTGCTGTACTTGCGTTTGGGTATAACGCCAAATTCGCTATGTTGTACGGCATTCTTGATGTGTCGTAGATCATCCAAGAGTCAATTGCATCGGAGCGTTTTACCAAGATAAATCTAGGACGGAATCCGCAGTACACAAACGGGCCATCAGCATTGCCATTGCCGATGTATTTACCGAATTTGGAGAATCCTGCGACTTCGGCGAAGCAGTAGGCGACATAGTTATTTCCGCTCGCATTAACGTCGGCATCAGTACCAAGCGAAAACACAGAGCTTGTCGGAGCAGTGCTGTTCCACATTGTTGGGGCACTGCTTTCTGCCGCAGTGACATTCAAACGAATACGATAAGCCGCACTTGTCAGTCCGGCGTGGTAGCACTCCCAATCCCTAGTTCCTGTCGTGCGGTTTTTGACGATGATGAACTTGGGGGCAACGCCAAGGCCGTGACCTACTGTCGCGTTTGCTCCAGTGCCTGTATAGCCCACAATGGAGACGCCAGCAGTCGTGTTTGCACTAACCGTGCTGCTAATAGTTCCTGCATTGTTAGATACGCTTGCATTACCGCCTTTCCAGCCCCATCCAACAAACGTAGCTGCATTTGCGTTTGAAACTGCTGCGGAGTAGCTTGAGTTGTAGGCGACTGTGAACCCGTCTGAATCAAATGAATTCATGACATTGGTTACTGTCGCTTCTGAATCCTGAAGCGGAGAAAACAAAATCTTGTTTGCTCCACGAACTGCGTCAGTAAGCAGATGCGTGTAAGTGCTAGAGCTACGAGATTTAATCCACACTAAATCAGGCTGGAATCCGAGGCCGGTGATCGCCTGCGTAGTTCCTGTAGTGCTTCCGTTGCCTGTGTACAGCTTGACGTTCATGTACTTCCCGGCCAGCGTCGATGCACTCGCCCCAATAGCTGGCGTAGGCAGGTTCTGCGTGTTCAGTGCTTTGAAGCCAGAGGGCGCTGTGTAGGAGAACGGGCGCTGGCCGAAGTTGATATAACCTGCGCTTGCTGTCGCTGCTCCAGTGTTACCAAGAACCGGCGTTGCTGTGCCTGTTACGCCGGTGTAAGCCTGTCCCTGCGAAACGCCGTTCTTATAGAACGTGATAGTTCCGGCGTCCATATCAAGAGCAACGCCGATAACATCGTTTGCTGCGTAAGAAGCGCCGTAAGCGCCAAGGGCGTTGTTGTTGAACTTCTGCCCGTTAGCCATGTACATGTAGCCGGCGGCATCTACGCCGGGCTGCGACGATGGCGAGTACGCCAAGTCGGTGCTGACGCCAATGCTCGGGTAATAAGTTCCGGCAACAGTAGTCGGCGTTACCTCCCAATACCACTTTCCGGAAGTTACGGCCATCGTGGCATAAGTTCCTTGAGCGCCGCCGGATGCAGGGCCAGTGAATTGCAGATTCCCGTTCACCAGCGTGGCTGTGGCGCGAAGCGGGTTCAACGTCGCGTAATTCCCCCGCACCTCGCCGCCTGCGCCCGTGTCCGTGCCGTAGTTGGTCGGGCTGTCAACAAGGCTGTCGTTTCCTGCGCCTGCGGTCACGCTGAGGTTATTCGGCGTCCAGTTGTTACCGTTGCCGCTGGAGTCCTTGCCGAGCGTCGTAGCCGTGTTGTTGCTGTTGTCGTCGAGCTTCAGCCAGAAGCCGTTCGTGCCGTAGGTTCCGGTGTAAGCAATAGGCGACCAGACACCTGTGTTGGCGTCTGCCGCAGCAAAGTTACTTGCAGCCAGCTTCTGACCATCAATAAACCGAACGTCAGCCAAGTATCCAGCAAGATAGCTGCCACCTCCGTATGAACCTATGTGATGGGCGTTCGTAGTATTGACATCGCCGTTTCTGTTTTGTGTTACGGAGCTGCTATACGCAACCGACACACCGTTTACTTCAATGGAAAGCCTATTCGCAGCCGTAGCCTGCGTTGAATCAAGTCCAACACATAGGTGAAACCACGCACCAACATCGCGGAACAGAGCGGTTGTTGTGCAAACGTCATAACCACCATCAGCAATCGTAAACTCAATCTGATCTGTATTTTTAATGGTGATCGTTGTTCGCACAGGGTTGCTGCCGTTATACGCATGAAACAGCAATTGCTCTGTGCCGAGAGCAGAGCGTTTTACCCATCCACTCCAAGTCCATTTCTGTCTATTTCCAGCAGATGCTGGAGTCCTGTTCAGATACGCACTATCCGTGCTGTTGAACCGTAAGCTGCGAGCAATCTGATAGCCGCTGGCAGCAGCAGCAGCTTGAGATATTCCTGATTGAAGGATTGTCATGCTGTGTCCTTATGCCAATGCAGCACTGGCCGTGACAAATACATTCGTGCCATCAGAAAAATACGACAATAGATAAGTGCCAGTAGCCGATAAAGTGGTCAGCACACCAGTCGCAACTTTAGTTGTTGATGCTGCTGCAATAGTGTAGTTCGATCCATTAACCAGTTTTATGAAACCAGACTGACCAGCCGTAATATTCGTAAACGTCAAAGTAACGGTTCCAGTAGGAGTACAAGAAAAGTTATTTGCCGCGTTCATATCAAAACTAGCAGTATTAGCTGTACTTACCGCACCACGTTGACTACCGGTAAACGTCTGATCTGTATCAATTCCAGCATAATCAGTACCAGCAGTAGCGTTAGCCAATGCACCGCCAGAGTTAGCTTTCAAAATCGCTGTGCCGCTAGGAGGAGCCAAATAGTCTGTTCCTGCTGTAGCATTAGCCAGCGCGCCGCCGCTATTGGCTTTCAGAATCGCAGTGCCGCTGGGAGGGGCCAGATAGTCAGTACCAGCAGTGGCGGCCGTGAAGGCCGATGTGCCATTGCCTTTCAATACGCCTGTTAGTGTCGTGGTGCCTGTACCACCGTTTGCCACTGGCAGCGTGCCAGAGACTTGCGTGGCCAGATTGACTGTACCAGCAACCGTCTTCAGATTGCCGTTAGTGTCGAAGGTGCCGTCAGTCGTCCAGGTGTCACCTACTTGCAGCACCACTTTAGCCAGTGTGCGCTGAGTTGCGTTGTTGTCGTACTTAACGAACACCGTAACGGCTGCTGAGTCGCCGTTATAGATCGTAATGTCTTTAATGACGCGGCGGTTCGAGCCAGTAGGTGCTGGCACCACGGTCACATCGGTCGAGCCATTCAACGCGCCATCGGTTGCACCCTCAGTAATACCAGAACCTGCATTGTCGGCATAGGTCGCAACGAATGTGGGGTTAGTAGTGGCTGCCGAGGTGGACATTGCCACCTGTATGCTGATCGCGGTGCCGTCAAGAACTAAAGTTTTCATGTTTACCTCTTAAGATAAGAACCAGGCGTATGCACCGCCGTCACCAGAACCACCGCCACCGCCCGTCGACGCGATCGTGATTGATCCAGCGCCGTTGGTAATCGTTACATTCGACCCTGCGGTCAGATTGGCTTTTTCCCACAGGCTTGTCGTCTCATTGTAGATGAGCACTTGGCCGTTAGTTGGGTTTTGAGCTGACACATTGTGCAGCTCGTCCATTTCGTAGCCGTTCTGCACGCGAACATAGATGCGGCCATTGCCAGAGTTTGCTCGCTCAACCGTACCAATGTAGACCAAATGGTTTGGTGCGTAAGGCTTAGTCGCCGTTAGCGTACCAGCTGTCGCGCCAAGATAGAGTGTATCGCCTGCCGTGTACGCGCTTAGATTCAAGCCGCCCAAGACCCCTTGGCACAGGATCATACCCGTCTGACCAGCAGCAATATCTTCAGCAGCAAGACCTAAGGTCTTGGCTGACCCAGCATCGCTGGTGTTGTAGGCCAATTTGACTGACACGCGGTCGCCTGACGCGCCGAACTGGTACACCGGCTGACCTTTGCTGATTGTTGTTGCTTCAGCGTTGGTCGCGCGCGCATAGAGCGTCTGGCCAACATCCGCAGAAATCGTTGAAGTCAGGCCAACAGCTAGAGTCGTCTGGTCTGGATTCCAATACAGGCGGCCAACCGCGTTGGTGACGGTCGGCGTCGTATCAAAATCAACGTAGTTGGCCACACCCAGCGAGGCAACACCTGCCACATCGCCAGTGTCACTAATAGTCACCGCGCTGTTCTGGATTAGCTTGCCGGTTGTGGTGTCGAACCGTGCGACTGCATTGTCAGTGGCTGATGCGGGACCCACGACGTCGCCCGAGCCTGCGGGCGTGCCCCATGAGGCTGTTGAGCCGTCAGTCGTTAAGAACTTACCTGAGTTGCCTGTCTGATCTGGTAGGCCAGCTCCGCCGCCACCGCCGCCCGAGGCGCCTTGGTTGATGATGATCTTCAAGCGCTCGCTAAGATCAGGTGGTAGTACCTCGCCTGCATTGATCTGACGGCCGTTGGAGAGCTCGATAACAAGACTGTTATCAAAGTCCAGGTACGCGTTGGTGACAGAGACGCCATCTTGGCCGTCTACACCGTCTCGGCCGTCAGCACCGTCCTTGCCAGGGCGGCCATCTTTGCCGTCTTTGCCTGGACGACCATCACGGCCGTTGGTGCCGTCTCGTCCATTGGCGCCATCGCGACCGTCTTTGATACTTAGGATGCGTTGTTCGAGTGCGGCAGCGACATCGTCGTATTTTCCTTCGATGTCGCTCTTCATTTTACCCAGAGCGGCCAAAACCGACTGGACGTTGTCGCTCAAACGCTGACTTTGCGCCCGACGAGCATCAGCGACCGCATCTCCGACGCTTTTAAACGCCATATCGTCGGATTCAAGGTCAAAAATCTTCTCGATATCCATTATTTCAAGCCTTTCTGAAGCTCTTCAAGGAACTGATTCTCCAGTCCGGCCACGCCATCGCGTGCTTTGGACATTTGAAGCTCCACGATCTTCGTTTTGTTCTTGATGTCAGCCTCTTTCAACATCAATTCAGCCACTTTGGCGCGCTTATCGAACTCGCGAGAGGCTAAATCGGCTTGATTTGGCAGGTTTGCAGTCAGTGCCTGGCTAATTTTCGCTTCAGTTTCGACTGGTTTCAGACGCGCTTCGATCAATGTCTTCGTCGCTTCAGCACGATTTTGTTCGGCTTGCGTCTGATTGACCGCAATCTGCGCTTGAGCTGCCTGCATAGCCAGCTGTTGCTGCATCAGTTGCATCTGCTGCTGTTCCGGATTCGGCTGAGACATCTGATCCAGCGCGCTCATCAACTCCAGACGGTTCGAGAGGCTGCTGTTGGAGACGATGCCCTTCAAAATGATCGGCAAGACAGGCGTATCAGGTCCCAGCGTTTGCAGCAGACCAATGAATTGCTGTTGCTCATACTCGCGAGCCAAGATACCGAGCGTGCCTGTCGGAATGAAGTTCAAGTCGCGTGTCGGATAGCGCTCGGGGTCGAACTGCATGTAGCGGTACGCTGCTTTTTTGATGAACGGAATCAAGAAGTCTTCTTGGAAGTTCACCAGCGTGCGCTTGTACTTCTTAATGATGGTCGCAACTGCCATCGACATCGCAGCGCCGTTGCCGTCGCGTGAGACTTGACTGACCATGCCATTGCTGTCCATCGTACCCGTGGCTTGCAACAGCATGCGCTCGAACGTCTGCGCAGTAGCGATGTTCTCGGGGCTTGTCTGACCGAATTTGAACGGGAATAAAATCTCTTGCGGGTTGCCGTTAGTCAGCATGGCCTTGCCAGGCTTGACCTCAAACTTAGCCCCTCGCGGCAGGCGTGTGGCGTCCATGCCCATCATCGGCGCGGTTGTCAGCGCCAGCGAGTCCAGATGACTTCTCACCTGCGCGTCGATGGCCTTTTGCATGTTGTAGGCCTTCTCGATCGTCCCACGACCCAAGAGGCGGTTCGGCACGGTGTCGTCCTGGTAGCTTAAGACCGGACGGTCTTTCATCATGTAGGGCGTCTCTTCAGCCTTTAGCAGCATGCCGTCGTTGGCCACTACCACGATGGCTTCGACCATATCTTGATAGTCGTCTGCTGCTGAATCTTCGGGGAAGAGTTCTTCGATCTTGCCACCGGCTTCCATCTCTTCAAGCTTAGTCAGATACTCGCGTGGCACCAGACCGTAGTACGTCAGCAGACGCACCTTCTCGTCTTGAAACTGCTGCACCTCTTGCGTGGGCTCTATCTGCGAGTCTTCATAGGTCGGAGTAATGTTGACCTTGCGGTAGATGCCCCGCTCGATGCCCCGCACAACCTTGTGGATGGAGACGTACTTCTCAATGGCCACACCCATGCAGTCGTCGATGGATGTGCCGTTAGGGTCGAACAAGAAATTCTTCGGATTGACCGGCACCAGTTTGACTGCTACGCGCGGCTTCTCGATCACGCCAATGGCTGCCTGGCCTTGCACGCCTGGGATCGCCTGCGTGGCAGGGATGTATTCCATCTCGGAGCCAACGACGATCTCACCGATGCCTGTTCCGTAAATCTCAGCCAAGAGTTCGATCTGATCGATCGCCTTTTTGATCTTGTCTTTCTTGAAGTCTTCGGAGAGTTGCGCGCGCAGCGCTTCGATGTCGATCGTCTGCTGATCGGCGTCTTGCAGGTCGTCTTCAATATCAAAAAACTCGCCAGAGCCGAAGATCGCTTCCATGATCTCCGCGTGGCGAGTTTCGACGGCTTGCTGTGCCGCAGGGGTGACAATTTTCGATCGTTCTGACTCGCGGGTCTTGTCCTCAGACGCCCACTCACCCCTAAAGATGCGCTCGTACTCTTCCCAGAGGCTTAAGTAGTTGGTGTCGCGCCAGTCGCGCCAGCGGTTGCAGTGGTCGACCACAAAGGCTAGTAGCTCTTTGTCGGCTTCCGTAGGCTGGTCGTAGTCGTTCTGATCCATTTAGTATCCTGCAATGATGTCTATAGGCTCCCAGTCGTCGCTCTGATCGTCTTCAAAGTAGCTAGTCACTGCCAGCTGGTCAATGTACGAGAGCGCATCGGGCAAGTCATCATGCACGCCTACTGCGGGGAACATAAGCAGCTGGTCAAGCAGTTCAGTCCAGTCTTCCTCATGATTCAAGACAATCCGGCCGTGCTCAAAACGTCCCTGAAGGCTCCAGACGATCCTGTCCGCTTTCTTACGGTTGCCGTGCGTAAGGTCGATGATGTGGGAATATACATTATTCTTGCGCATTAAGTCACTTAAATACGGCAAAACCGCATTTTTCAGCGATCCGCGCTCGATCCCAACCGACAGCGGCCGGTAGTCGCGCATGGCTGTCAGAATCTTGACAGCTGTCTCTTTGATGTCCCAGCGCCCGTGGACGATCTCTTTGACGAACCACTGGCCCTCGTCTGTCACCTTGACGATCGCGATCGCCGTCTCATCCAGCCGCTTTTTCGAGTTAGCTGCCTGTTTGGCAACTTCTTCAAATCCAGCCAAGTCGACTGCCACGAAGTAGCTGCCGTAGTCGGGCTCTTCGCCGTACTTGATCCAATCCTCTTTGAAGACGTCGGAGCCCGCGTTGTCGAAGGACGCCATGTATTCCTGCTTGAACGCGAAGGTCGAGAGCGTCTTCTTGGCCGACTCGACCTCTTTGGGATCAATCAGCGGATTGTCCTTAGTGGTGAAGTGCCAGCTTTTCCAGTCCTCGTCCTGGCCAGACTGGCCGAGCTTGAACAGATCGAAGAACCAATTCCTGCCCTTGGGCGTGCCGATAAACAGACCCCTACCCTTCTTGTCTGAAAGCGATGCCCGGATGACCTGCTCCCACGCCTCGGGCTTGATATCAGCCACTTCGTCCAGCACCGCGTAGGTGAGTGAGACGCCTCGCAGGGTGTCGGGCCTGTCCGCGCCTCGCACGTAGATGGTCGCGCCATTTATCAGCGTGATGTCCTGATTGTTCACATGACTGCCCGCAATCACTTCCCGGCCCAAGTCCAAGAGGACATTCCAGATAATCTGCCGGGCCTGCCCGTTGGTCGGCGCCACGTACAGCACAGCCGATCCGGCTGGGCAGCGCAGTCCCTCGATCAGTAGCGTTGTGGCAGCCAGTCGGGACTTGCCGCAGCGGCGACCGGCGGCGACGACTTTGAACCTCGTGGAATCGGAAAAAACCGTTTGTTGCCAAGGTAGCAACTGAAAATTTAGGTCAGCCATTATGCTTGGTTAAGTAATCGATAGCCTGCAAAAGTAATTTTGTATCGTCTTTAAATATACCTAACGCGGTGTTGCAGCTTTTGCAAAGTAATCCGCGCACTTTTCCTGTTTTGTGGCAGTGGTCTACAGCTAATTGGGCGGTAGTGTTTGTAGCTTTATGCACAAAACTTTCTGGTTGCCGACAAATAGCGCAAAGGCCATTTTGTTTTACTGCTATAGCTTCGTAATCCGATACAGATAACCCAAAATTTTTTCTTAGGTTAGATATCCGTTGATACTGTTTTACTTTGTCAGGGTTATTTTTTCTCCAAACATTTTGCGCGGCAGCTAACTTTTTCTTGTTGTTAGAGCGGTACTTCGCTATCTGTTGTGACAACTTATCTTTTTGCTCTGCGTATCTACGTGCGTGGTATTGCTTAGAGCATTCAATACAGCGGTACTGAAGACCATCTTTTTCCTTTTTGGCTTTGTGAAACTTGTCTGTGGTTTTTTCTACGGCGCAGCTAGGGCAGAACTTGGTTTGCATATCTATCTCCTTAAAGATAGACATTTTACAAGTTAAAATTTTTAAAGTAAATTTTTATTTGTCTTTCATTTGTACGTCGATGATTTCGGCTTGAGGCGTGGGTGCGTCGGGGCCGCCAATGCCGGTGATGTTAATCGTCACAGCGGCGCGTTGGGCGGCGGTCTTCTCGAACATACTGACCGGCAGCGCCCTCTCCATACAGAGCTTCAAGGCTGCCATCTGGCCAGGATGGCCGTCTTCTAACGCGATGTCCAGCACTTTCTGGACGACCTGCTGCCCTTTGCCTTCGATCAGCATCTGCTTCAACTCTTTCAGACGCATGTTGTCCGTCTTGGGCAGCACAGCTGGTGGCACGTAGGGTGGGTCTTTAATTGGGGCGGGCACTTTGTCTCCTGACAGGAAAGTGTTGGGTAGGACGCACGCCGTCTTTCTCGTGGCCGTGGTGCGGTCGGCCGTCCAGCGTGCGCCCATGCGCGGATTCTAGCGCTTGCTGCGGGGAGCTGCCAACTTTTTTGTTGTGGGGAGGGATGTTTGCCTATTTGGCTGTTTTCCTTTTTGGTGTGGGGGAGAGGGTACCCAAAATTTTATAGGGCTGGCAGACCCCTCCCCCCCTATCAATCAACCAGAAAATCGTCCAGAAAATTGCCAAAAACTAAAGATTATCGGCTGAAAAGCGTTTTACATAACGCACGTTATGGCGCATTCGTATTCCAGGCGGATTGCCAGGAAGTGAGGGGGTTATTTGCTGGGGGGCGGGAGAGGGAAGCTTAATATTTTTGGGTGAGGGTAGGCGGGCGCTTTTTACCCGTAACCGTCAATCTTTATTTTGCGGCTGATTATTACTGACTTCAGAGTCACTTACTTTCGAGTCATTAATACTCTGACAGTACCAGTCGATCAAATTGCGAAAGCCCGCGCTGATATCGCCAGCGCCTGCGTGCGCGAGTATTTGCGCTTCTTGCGGCGTTATCTGGCGGGTGAACCATCGAGTTCTGATTGACGCCGGTCTACCTGGACGTTTTTGTATCACTGTGTATTTATCCAGTATTTGTTAGTCATGTTAGTCATGTAGTCATCCGATTTTAATCGCTGGCCGAGCAGACAAATATTCTTTAATGACGCCTGCGCCCGTCTAATCCGCCGTCCGCCTATATAGTTATAGTTACTGTTTAAATTTAAAAAAACAATGACTACAATGACTAACAGACGGGCAAAAGCCAATAGCGGCGCGGCTTTTGGCGTTAGTCATCACGCCCGCGAGAATGACTAACGCATGACTACACTGACTAACAAATAATACGAAAACGACAATCCAGAAAAAATTTTTACCGGCACATAAAAAAATATTTGACAAGATAAAAGATTGTGCTATTCTACATTCACGGCCAGCAACAAAGGGCCGGAAAAAACGAGGGGAAAAGAAAATGAAAGCGAAATATTTAATTCAGATGTCGACAAATAACCCGCAGCTGGGCGTCAATGGTTTTGCAACGCTTGACGGCGCGATGACGCGCGCGGTTGCGGATGAAAAAGCCAATGCAATATTGGCCGCAGAACTATATGCGCGCCGGGATAGCGCGCGCGCCGTCCGCGTGATAACCCCGGCGCAACTACGCGCCGAAAGCCGCGCGGCTTTTGAAGGGGGCAAACAATGAACAAATTACCTGTATTGCTGGCCGCGATTGTCGGCGGATTAACGGCCCTGACATGCGTCGCGTTTATCGCCGACGCCGTAACCGCTCGGGAAATTGCAGGCGGTGCGGCCGTCCTGGCCGTATTAATTTTTGGCCTGATCATCATTGGGAGGGATTGATTATGGTCATTGAAAATCTGAGAGCGATTAAGCGCTGGGAACTTCCGAGCGATTATTTCGGCGCTGAATGGCCTGATTATTATGTTTTTCTTGCCCAGCACCGCGACAGTGACGCCCTTACCAGGTCGAATTTCGAGGTCGGACTGCGCGAACTCGGCGGCGAATCCGAGACTGTATTTATCGTCCGCGAGCGGCACTGGGCGGTCGGCTGGGTCGAATGGATTGCCATTCACAAATCGGACGAGGCGGCAATACAGGCGGCGGACGAGATGCTATGCGCCATTGAAGATTACCCGGTATTGTCAGACGAGCACTTTTCCGAACTGGAATATAACGAGGCTTGCGAATATTGGGAGCGCATGCGGGTATCTGACCGGCTGGAATATTGCCAGCGTGCGGGAGTGAGCATTTTCGCCGCCCGGCGTGATTATCTTCCGACGGACGATACCGGCTATTTACTTGAACTTCTGAGGGGCTAAACATGAAAAACTTATTTTTTATCGAAGTGACAGATGTATATGGCGGCGAGGCGAATTACTCCTGGGTAACGCGTCACGTGATCAAGGCCAAATCCGAGCGAGGCGCTATTACTGCGCTCGCCCGCCGATCGGGCTTGAATTGGCGCAATGACGGTTACCGATACCTCAGCAAATCGGGCGCGACATGCGCCTTTGTTGACCACTATGATGAAACATCGCACGGCCAGTTGCGCTTTGATACGGACGAGCGCCCACGCCAACTGTCACTTAATTTCAACTAATTGGAGGCTTAACAATGATTGCCATTCACACTAAATTTATCCCGGCCACTACGCATAAAGGCGCGCGGGTCAAGGCCTACACGTCGACAAAATGGCAAGCGACAATCTCGTATCCGTACGAAAAATCGTATGAACTGGCGCATTTTGAGGCGGTCAAGGCGCTGATCGAGCGCAACAAGCTTGACTGGACGATTGACGATATGCGATTCGGCGACAGTGCGGACGGCAAAGGGTATGTTTTCTGCTTTGATCGGTCGATTGTTGGCCAATGACAGCGGCAGCCGATCACCCGCGTTTTACCGGTTCATTTTGGACCCGCCAGGTCTATTTCGGCTGGTTGGATGATACCGGCGACGTCGTTCGATGGTCGACGGTTCGCCCGCCAGCTGGCCAGGGCTATATCCGCCGGGACCCGGTCCCGGTTAATACTGACAATTTTGGAGACGCATTACTATGAAAACTCAAATTGACTATTCAGCTGGCCACTGGCCGAACCATCTCCGCGCGTTCGAATACGAATTTGAACCCGGCAAAGTGCTGGCCTGTTTTCTTGATTATGAACCGCCCGATCGGGGCGTTGGATACCCTGGCGGCGCTTGGCTGGTCTATGCGTTCGCAGGCGGCGTCGATATCGAAGGGATTCTGGCCGATTCGGTCATTCAGGATATCGAACGGGAGGCGGCGTGCTATTTCTCGGAAAAATAATCGTCGCGCTGCTAATAATTATCCTAAAATCAGTCTTGCCAATGCGCGGTTAGGGTTTTCTCCCTTGGTTTCCCTCAATCGCGCGGCGGCGGTATAGTCTCCAAAGCGCGATTTTTGGCCCGCTCTCCGGCGGGCCTTTTTTTATGCCTTAACGAGCTTGACGGTTGCAGGCGCTGGCACCGATTCGACCATTGCTCGGAGTTCGGTTTTCGGCCGCGTCGCAAGTTCTGGCGCGCAAAATATATGTTTCTTAGTGGTATATTCGCGCGACATTAACCGCCCGCAATCAATCCAGCCTGCTTCCCGAAGCGCGTGCAAAAGCGCAACTTGTGGAATTTTGGCGCCCGTCGGCGCCGCTCCGGCCAGCCGGTCGCAAAGCGCGTAAAAGGGCGACGCGATAACGCCCGACGCGAATTCGCCCAGGCGCCCGGTGATGAGTTCGACCAGGTAAGACTCGGCCGTCGATCGACCCTGGTCGATCATAATCGCCTTGGCTTCGGTCATTGGTGGCGTCGCCCCTGGGTTAAAGTTCGACACGTCCCGAGCGCGCAGGTAAGCCGCGACAGCTGCCATCCCTGAGTTTAGGTTTGAGTTTGCCGAATTGGCGCCCTTGTACCAGTCCCAAAGGGCTTGGGCGTCCGCTTCCGGTAAACGTCCGGCATCCGACCAAAGGCAAAACCATCGCCGGTCGTCTGAAGGGATTGAAATTGCCGCACGCTCGTTCGTAAACGCGATTACCAGTATCCGGTTTAAGCTTTCGTATGGGTGCAGGCCTTTTCTGTGAACAGGTAAAAACTCAGGCGGCGCTGCGATGATGGGCTTCAGACTGTTCTCAAGCGCGCGTCGGTCCCGGGCTTCGGCTTGCCGCAGTTCGGCAATTTCCATGACCTCACACTCAAGCGCATAGCCCCACTGCGACGATAAGTCTTCGTTTCTAACCAGCGAGCAATTGGTTTTCGAGTCTCCGCCGATCGCCCAGAAAAAGGGCGCTAACATCGTATCTTTACCGCTGCCAGGGTAGCCGCCGATCAGCATCGCGTGATTGATCTTGCGGTTCGGGTGCTGGATTTTGTAAGCCAGGACGTTCAAAAAATGCTCGCGCTCGAAGTCGGTCGGGATCATGCGCTCAACATGGTCTAGCCAAGGTTTGACACTCGGGTTGCCGGTTGTCAGTGCCGGTCGGGCGTCGCGCCAGCGGTTGCCGTAAATGCCGCCGTCGCGCGCAACCAGCAGCCCTTCGCCTGCCGCGTACGTGACGCCCAAGAGCGTCTTGGCGCCCATCGCCTCGCGGTTTTGGTCATATGCGACTGAGGCCTCCACCTTGCGCGCTGAATGAATCGACGTGCAGTCGATATGCCGAAACAGAGCATTGAAGGTCGAGCGGGCGACCTCGCGGCGGTCTTGCAGGTCGAAGTAGCAGTCGTCTGTCTGAATATAGGCAAAGCGCTCAAACCAGCCAGCCTTTTCCAGCCGGCCGAGCTCCTTGCGCCCGATCTCGGCCAGCACCGCCTCGGGCGTCTCGGTGAACATTTCGGCAGCTGCCTCTGGGTTTAGTTTTTCCAATGCCGCGCTCATCGTGCTGGCGATCAGTTCGTCCCTGACGCCTGGCTCATGTTTAGGCCCACCCTGGAGCGCCACCCAGCTCAAGAACGTCGACGAGTCCAGCTCCAGACAGTGCGAGTGCAGGCAGCAGTAGGCGCGCGCGGACGGGTTATAGCGTCCTTCCGGGTTGCCGTCGGTATGCTCGGCGCTGTTAGGGCACACAACACCTGCCCAGCCCTCGGGGTTGGGTTTGCGCAGGATCAGACCTTGATCGTTCAGCCAACGGAAGACATCGTCTCCGCCGTCGTCTTTCAATTTGATAGGCGTCACACCCAGCGATGACGACTCCTCGGGCGTGACCTGCAAAGCTGCGCAGATGTATTCGAGCGTGTATTCCTGCTCGGGGTTAAATTCGATCAGCTTGGCTTTAAAGCCGTTCTTGCCGGGCTTCAAGTTGACGCTGCCAGGCAGGCGATAATTGCGCACCGGGTTGCAGGCGCCGGGGTCGGTATAGCCAGCAGCTGCGATCGCCTTGATCGCGGCAGCGAAGTCGGATTTTGTCGGTTGTTCCGAGAAGGCGTAGCCCCACTGAAACGACCCCGGCGACGTCTCCATGATCCAAGTCGGTGCCAAGGGCGGCAGTTTGGGCGCCTTAACTGGATCGCCCACGTCGTCCAATACCATGACCAGCACGTACTCGCAATTGGCCGCGCTGGCCGAGGGTTTGCCGTCCTTAAAGCGGTCGATAATGAAGGACGCGGTGTTGCCGTACCAAGCTTCGCCGTCGCGGCGCTTATGGCTTGGCATGAAGGCCGGCCATGTAGCCTTGATGGCACCGTCTGCGTGGAATTGCAGATCGCCGTTTTGTTTGATGGGTGTTTGTCTGACGAATAATGCCGTCTCACCTTCAGGGGCGAGATTTGCGATATACTCGAAGAATGTCATTGCAGTCCTTGTAGTTAAGAAAGCCGCCCGGCCAGGCGGCTTTTTTGTTGATCACTTGCCGTATCTGCTCATCGTCTCTACTTCCGCGTTCAGCGGCAAACCCTGCGCCCACTCGGGCGGCGTGCACATCACTTGTTTCAGGGTATTGGGTGCGTCAGGATCGTCGGTTTCGAGAACAATTTCATCGTGCACATGCAGCACAACATCATCTAGTTGGCGTAAAGAATGCCGTAGCAAGTCGTGCGCCGTTGCTTGCACAATGTTCTCACAGGCGAGCCCGCGCCACAAGCGAGCGCGTGGCCATTCTTTAGCCTCTGCTGCCGGTTTCCATGCTGCCTTGACGTACGTTATCTCATCGCCATCAAACTTAGCGAACGGATAACAAAGGATGCGGCCTGATGGTAGTGAATACCACAGATGCTGGCCATCGTAGAGATACGTCACTCGTCCAGTATTAAACTCGCGTCCAGGATTGCGCAGCGCTCGCGTGTAGCCGTCTTCTAACCGCTGCCATAGCCGCACTGCCCACGGGTTTGCACGCCGCCATGCGTCAACGATGCGCTTGGCGTCGGCTTCTTCCATCACGATGCCGTAGTTGCGACCCATTGCAGAGAAAGCACCAACACCGCCGCCAAAACCTAGTGAGAGAATCGCAACCTTGCCGATCTGGCGCTGGTCTTTATCGACCGCATCTTCTGGCACTCGGTAGATACCTGCTGCTTCGCGTTTGTAAATGTCGCGCCCGTCGCGAAAGACCTGCAATACCTCTTCAGCCTGCGGATCATTCGCCAGCCATGCAGTAACACGCGCTTCGATTGCTGACCAATCGGCAACGACGAATTGCTTGCCTTCTGCGGGTATCAGTGCGGGCCGGAGCATTCCCCTGAGAACATCTGTAACCCTCTTTCCAAATCTTGGGACGATTGCGTGTCCACGTACCATAGCGTTGCGCACGGCGTCTGGGTCGGAGGCACATTTGCGTGTGAAATTATGGACCTGCGCGCCATAGCTACTAGCGCGTCCAGTGGCAGACCCTCCGGCGAAGACGAAGGCGCCTCGCACACGATGGTCCTCTTCGTCAGATAGCTCGCTAAGGCGGCTGAACTTCGCAACTGACGACGCCCAGAGATCATCTGCGCATTGAATGACGTCCGCAACATGGGCCGGAATCTCATCGGGGTTTTCCTCCGCAAAGACTAATAAGTTCGCACGTACTGACTTGTCGATCGAATACTTCTTCTCGCCGTCCTTGTACGTCTCCATCATCTTCAAAGCTTGGGGGCCGACTCGCTCCATCACCCAGCGCTTCATGCGCGGGCTGCGCACGGATTGAATCTCACCCTTGGTTAGATCATGCACCAGCGACTCGATTTCCTCAAGTTCGACCGATGCGTAGCGCACTGCAGCATCGGCCAGCGGACGGTCTAACAGCACGCCACGGTCGTTGATGCGCTCATTTGTGTGGTAGTCGGTTAGCTCTTCATCAGACAGCTCGCGCATGGCCTTACTGATCGCCCGCATGGCGCGTACGTCCTGCTCGCAGTACGCTACCATTTCTTCGAGCAATTTTGGGTCGTTATTAAAAGTTCCGTCGGCGCGTGGCACTGATAAAAGTCGAATAAGTTGTGAGCCGCGATGGTCTTTGCGCATGTTGCTACTGATGGCGCGTCCGACGTCTTCGAGGCTGCCAGGTAAGCAGTTCGCACGCGCTTGTGCAGCGGTGCAGTAGAACTGCTCGAGTTTAGGTTTTGGTACATCGAAATCTTGGCATAAGACGTTCCAGAATATTTGCCTATCAAAACCCGCATTATGGAATCTGAGTTGCCCGTTTTGTCTAATATGTTCACTAACACTCTCGGGGA